>Ga0209709_10002165_pt1 | contig 17468 bp, 6 predicted proteins | sample ArcticOcean_MG_C_2_FD_187435 | JGI IMG/M metagenome (GOLD analysis project Ga0209709, IMG submission 187435) | Marine microbial communities from western Arctic Ocean - ArcticOcean_MG_CB4_136 (SPAdes) (version 2) | ecosystem: Environmental > Aquatic > Marine > Oceanic | place: Arctic Ocean... | reverse complement strand
CTTGGAAAGTAGAAATGGAAAAGGATGGGCTCGTTTTGTGTTAGAAGATTTTACCGACCAATACGAATTCAGAATTTTTGGAGAAGATTATTTAAAGTACAGGCACTTTCTGGTAGTGAATCAATTTATTAGAATCCGGATAATGATTCGTGAAGGATGGACTAATAGAGAGACTGGAAAAGTAGGGGCTCCAAGAATGCAATATTTGCAATTTGAAATGCTACAAAATACGGTAGAAAATAATGCTAAAAAATTAACACTACAATTAGAAATATCTCAGCTTGAACAAGATAAAATCAAACAACTTAAAGATGATTTAAGACTTTTTAAAGGAGATAATCAACTCATGTTTAATGTTTATGATTCAAATAAAAAAGTAAAACTAGCTTTAAAAAGTAAAAAACAAAAGATTAAAATTACATCAGAATTACTCACCTTATTAGACAAGAATAACTGGCATTATAAGCTGAATTAGATGGATTGATAAAACCCATTCTTTAATAAGTAAATTTGATTATATGGTTTAATAGGATTCTTTTAAAAGAAGTACATTTGCTGATATAAAACAAATATAAAATGGCATTAGAAATTACAGACGCAACTTTTGATGAAGTTGTACTTAAATCAGATAAGCCCGTTCTCGTTGATTTTTGGGCAGCATGGTGTGGTCCTTGCAGGATGGTAGGTCCAATTATTGAGGAGATTAGTAAGGATTATGACGGTAAAGCAGTAGTAGGTAAAGTGGACGTTGATGCAAATCAAGAATTTGCAGCAAAATACGGAGTTCGAAACATTCCAACTGTTTTGGTTTTTGATAAAGGAGAGCTCGTGGGAAGACACGTTGGCGTATCCCCTAAAACAACCTATGCAGAAGCTATTGACGCGGTTCTATAAAGCGGTTAGTCTATTTATATAAATCTTATTTGTTTTTGGCGTCGAATTGTTTGGCAAATTCAAAATCGAGCGTATATTTGCACACGCCAATTAGGTCTGGTAGTTCAGTTGGTTAGAATACATGCCTGTCACGCATGGGGTCGCGGGTTCGAGTCCCGTCCAGACCGCTTAATTAAAGAAGTTGTGTGTTGTAGCTTGAGTAAAAACTCAATGTTTACAGCCAGTGAGAAGCTTTCCAGTTAAATGGAGGGCTTTTTTTGTTTAGCCACTTGGCAACATATTGGCAATAAACCACATCTTTTTTCACTAACCATGCGATATAAAAAGCTAAAAGTTTTCAAACATTCTATGATTTCTAAACATGGGGTGGGTTTTCTAGAATCGTTTTTTATTTAGACACTAGTTATTTTATCAACTATATAACCCCAAACCTCAGCATATAAGACACTGCATACATTGGACTCCAAATATTCCATCTAATGTGTTGACAGAAAGAGTATTATAGATTTATAAATTAGGGGCTCTCCTTAGGGCTTAACCGGCATAGATAGGTGTAATCCAAACTCTCTTAGTCTGAGGCGTTTTCTTTTAAACCACAGGCATATCCTCTTCAGTAAGTTCTGGAGTTTGTGATCCTTAAATTTTTTTATAAATTGTAGAGTATTAACTCTAAACCAATTTAAAATGAATTTAATCGTTCTATATCCTCAACTAAAAAATTTGAATTCGATTATTCGGAACACATTAAATTACTTCACGATAAAAGGAATATTTCTCTAGACACAAAACTAATTACAAACATCGGGCAAAACACTTTTAACGAAGTGATTATTGATGCACTTGATGAAGTGAAAATGGCAATAGAAAAGAGTTTATAAATTTATTTATGGATAATAGAAATAATTATACGGGGTTAATGATCAGCATAAGGAAGATAGTTAGAGCTGTTAATCTGGAATCAAAAATCATTGAAAAAGATTTTGGACTTAGTATACCACAATTATTGACTCTCAAATTTTTAAAGAATGATATTGAATTTAAAAGCACTTTTAAATTCAATTAATGAGTTTTAGAAATAAATTAAAAAATATAACTTTATTATTTTTAGGTATTGACCCAGGAATAATGAAGTTGTATTACGTTTTGTTCTACAAACCCAAACCAGGCTCAATTTCAGCAATTATAGATCAGAAAGCAAAAAGCATAAAAGATTTCCGATTTCTACAAATTGGTGGCAATGATGGCTTTTTTAAAGACCCCATATTTATCTTTATTAAAAGATATTCTTGGAAAGGTATTATAGTAGAACCACAAAAAGAAGTTTTTACTAACAGGCTTCTTAAAACGTATCGCTTTGAAAAGAATCTAATTCTTGAAAACACAGCAATCGCTGAAAAAAAAGGTGTCAGAAAATTATTTAAATTAGGGATTAGTGATTCTCGCTGGGCAACAGGATTAGCTACATTTGATCTAAAAACACTTGAACATCAAATTAAAAAGAATTATGTTTATAATCGCGCCAAAAGAGAAGGGATTAAACTCCCAGAGAAAATTAAGGATTATATTATTTCTGAGGATGTTTATTGTACTACAATAGAAGACTTAATGATCAAACATAATTTTAAGTCTATAGAATTATTGCAAATTGATACAGAAGGTTTTGATTTTGAAATAATTAAAACCATCAACTTTTCTGTTATTAAGCCCACTATGATTTCATTTGAAAATATGCATCTTAGTAGATCAGATGTAATTAAATGTGAGAAATTGCTTAAAACTAATGGATATATAATTTATAATAAAGGGAGAGACTCTATTGCATATCTTGAACGTTAAAATTTATATTCAGATAAAGATTTTTTAAACCACAGGCATATCTTAAGTAAGTTCAGCCTAACAATACACTTAACAGGACTATTTCTTTGTATTTATCAATAATTTGTTGATTTAATTTACTCTTATTATTAACATTCATATTAAGCATATAAATATCACTTTCCTTAATATTATTATGACTCCACAAATCTAATTCAGTAATAACTTGAGTTAATGAAAGTCCTTTTTCAGTCAGATTGTAGATAAAAGTTTTCTCGTTCTCTGGATGATTTACTTTAGTTATAAATCCAGTTTTTAAACTTCTGATTTTAAAAATTTAACGAGTTAATAAATAGTATAATTTTCGTATATTTACAGCTATTAATGGTTTAATTGAAATTAAACGGTTTCTTTAGATAATTGATTATGTGGTCTAAATTTAATTCTTCATTTAAAAATTACCTTCAAATATTGTTGTTGTTGAGTCTTAGTTTTGGGCTCTCACAGCAGAAACAGTTAATAATAAGCGAAGATTTTAAAGAAGTTGAAATAAGATCCACAAAAGCAAAACTCGCTTTAGAAATTAATAAGGGTGTTACTGAAACGCTTAATGGCTCTTTAAACTTATATTTTTTGGGGACATCTCCTACATCATCTGTTTCTCCAACTCAAGTTGCTTCTTTTGTAGGAAGTGAAACATTTAATCTGCAAGTTTTCTCGTCGACAGTATCTAGCTTAATCAAGGAAACGACATATTATTACAATTGGAAATTAGAATTAAATGATATAGTCTTAGAGACGGGCGTTAATTCTTTTACAACCCTAGATGGATTTAGTGCATTACCTTTTCAAATGTACGAAATACCCGAAGTAGGACTTAAAGAGGGGGATAAACTTGGAAGGATTAAGTATGATGATGATGGCGTCAAATGGAAAAAAGTTCAAACTTATTTCAAAACGACTATGGCACTCAAAGAAAATGGGGAGCTACATGCTTTTGGAAGAAATGCCAGAAACCTCATACCTCAAATTGGAAACGAACAAGGTAAAGGATCCGAAATAGTATACGAACCGGTAGCAATTTTAAAAGACCCAGGGAGTATTTGGAATGATGTTGACACTGACTTTGATGGATACTGGAATGTTGACGAAGATGTTGCGGGAACAGATAAAAACAGCAACAGTAGTGTGCCCCAAAATGACACAGACAACGATTATTTTAGTGATGAATTTGAAACGTTACTTGGAACAAATATTGATGAATCTGGAAGCTATGAAGATTGGATGAAATTTGAAAAGTATCTCTACTCAAAGTTAGATATGAGTCAAAGTTTCATGAAATTTCATGATTTTGCATTTTCAAAAACTGTTGCTTTTGCAATTACAAAAGAGGATGCTGATAATGATGGTCAAGAAGATAGAAAAATTTATGGATGGGGATATGTTTTTGGAGGTCTAGATGGCTATCCAAATATCCAGGATCAGAACGGTAGTGCACCAGGAGGTCAAATCCCTTCAGTAAATGTTGAAAAGAATATGGGATATGACATAGTATTCAACCAGCCTACTCAATTTCCACTTAGTGGCTCGTCTGCAAATAATGCGCTCAGACAGTTGAGATGGGATAAAATTGCTGTCTCAGATAATTTTTTAAATCCTAAATATCCAAACTTTAATAAGTTAGAAAATATTTATGATGCCACTGCCGCAGCAATAACAGTTGATGGAGATCTATATGTATGGGGTGTGATTGAAGGGGTAATTATTTTCGAATTTAAGCGATTAGGCGCTGATCGTAAATGGATCGGGGTAACAGTGGGTGAAAATATAATTGCTATTGATGAGAACGGAGATATGTTTTCTGTAATGGATTTAAATATTCCATCAAGCCCTCAAACTTCAAACTTGGATAAGGATAACGATGGTACACCTGATTCAGTTGATGATTTCCCTTGGAATAAAAATTTTCAAACCGATACTGACGGAGATGGACTCCCAAACAAAATTGAGTTTGATCTAGGAACAGCAGCAGGCACTCCTGACACTGATGGGGATGGTGTAATTGATTCTGAAGATGCTTTTCCTCTATCTAGTAATTATGAACTTTTAGTAAATGGTAATGTTATTAATGTTCCTGGTTCAGAAATTAACACTGACAACGATGATGACGGTTTACCGGCTAAGTATGATAATGGAACATCAAATGGGGTAACCCTTTCTGACTTTAATCCAGATGGTGATAATGACGGAGCGTTAGACGGCTATGATGCTCGAGCATATGATCCTAACTATAAAAAAGATTCTGATAGGGATGGGCTCACAGATGAAGAAGAATGGGAGAAAAATTCAGATCCATATCTTAAAGATACTGATGGGGATGGTGTAAATGATAAGCAGGATCTTTTCCCCAGAATTTTCACTTACCAGAGCGATACCGATGGTGATGGTCTCCCAAATAAATTGGAAGCTAAAAATTTTGATTCAAGTGGCGTCCCAACATCTTCAACAGTTTCTGATACTGATGGAGACGGATTTACAGATTACATAGATAATCATAGTGAGTATACACTTATAAACGAAGCATATAATTCAACTACTGATGATCCCTGGGAATTAATTTGGCGATTCATAGATTTAAGATATGATTGTAATGGTGATGGGATGATAACTGGTGAAGAATGGATGGGTACAGATCCAGCTTGTTCAAATCTTATTAAAAGAGACCAATATCCAAATGATTCAGCTAAATCCATAGATAGTGACTGGGATGGAATAGATGATTCAATTGATCCAGATGATGATAATGATGGGTTTTTAGACATTGTTGAATTAGACTCAAGAATTGATACGAATCCATTAAAGTGGAATAGTAAGCCGAAAGACGATGATAATGACAATATTCCAAATATTATGGAGATTGAAGGATTTATCTACAACGGAGAATTAATTTATACCCAAGGAACAGATCCAAATAATAGAGATACCGATGGTGACTGGTCTGATGATGGCTGGGACGATTGGCCTCTTGATTCTCAGCTTTCTTGGGATACTGATAGGGATAAGATTGAAAATTGGATTGAAATTGAATTTACAAAAACCTCTGCTACAGTTTCTGATACTGATCAAGATGGAGTGATTGACGGAGAAGATGCTTTTCCTTTAGGGAAATGGTCTACGTCATCACCTACTTTTAACTTTGGGACTTTAGACACTGATGGAGACGGATTATCCGATGAGTATGAAGATTATATGGGCTACAATAAAAATAATCAAGACACAGATGGCGATGGTTATAAAGATTGTGAATGTGACTCCGAAAAATGGGTAAAATATACTGATTCAACATATGGTTGGACATGGTGGGAAAAAAACTGGAGAAAATGTCAAGGTTACCAAGAAGGGAACAATAATAATGAATGGGAATATGTAGCTGATCAAGACAGATGGCTTCCTGCTAACAGATGGAAAGCAGATGCATTACCAAATAATGCGAATGAATGGTTTGATTTTGATGGTGATGGAATTGGAGATAACTCTGATGCGGATATAGATAATGATGGAATTCCAGAAAAATTAAAACTTGTAATAAAAGATTTTAAAAAAAATGGTTTTGATTCAGCTACAATCAAAAACATTACCCTTACATATGCTAATATAGGTGCCCACACACAGTCTACTCAAACTCCATCAAATTATTCAATAAGTTTATCTGAAAATGCTTCGGCCACGACTTCATCTTTCACGCTTTGGGAATATACTTTTAGTAAATCAAATGCGATTCTTACTAGAGATAATAACAATGTGATTCTAATCGATAATCCTTATTTCAAAGGTGCTTTTGAGGCTCAGATTGATGTTGAATTAACAAAAGGAAGTAACACCTTTACGCAGAAATTTAAAATTTACAAAAGCTACAGATATGCAAATTTAAGCAATGCTTATTCCATCATTGAAATGACAAAGGGAAAAAGTTTTAAGAATTATGTAGATATAGACATACAAATTGATGTTTTTCCAAGAAATGCTAATCAATCAATTAATTCAGATTTTGGTCATTGGGATTCTGTATCTGATTATAATAATAATGGGGTTTATGGTGAAGAGGGAGAATTTGATTACAGAAGAGAAGACCTTATACCAAATTCAGAGGACTGGGATGATGATGGTGACATTTTCATGGATTTTGATGAAATAAGATCAGGATCTGACCCCTATGATTTTAGAAGTTTTCCAGGTGGTGGATATGCAGATACTGATAAGGATGGACTTACTAATAATTATGAAATCCAAAATGACACCGATCCCAATGATTGGGATAGTGATGATGATGGAATAAGTGATGGATATAAATATCCTCCTCCTGTTGAAGAAGGGAATGCACGGAAATGGAGACTTGTCTATACAGTTCCCAGCACAACTGCAATTGTAGCAAGCGGAGAAACTTTTCACATTCACTTTAAAGGATACAATAATGATGATACTGTATCTAATACACATGCCAGTTATCGTATTGAAAAAACTGTTAGTGACAATCAAACTACAGGATTACAACTTTTACAATATTTTAAAACCCAACTAGATAATTATGGGTATGTAGCTCATGATTTAAATGCTAATGGCTTTAATAGAGAAAATTTTACAACTGAAATAGATAATAATCGTCTGATTATTTTAGGGACTGATGATAATATTAATTTCAATAAGAAAGGTTTTTCCTCTAAAATATATCAAGATAAAATATATTACCAAATGGAGATTTTTAATTTTCCAGAACAATTTGGAAATTTATTAAGACCTAGAGTAACTCATACTAACTATAGCCATCAAGAAAGTTATATAATTTACGAAGGCTTTGTTTTCCAAGGTACTATTGGAACCTTTGTTTATGACCAATTTCCATTAGATGCAAATCAATTTATGGATTTTGACAATGACGGAATTTCAGACAATGAGGACGATGATGCTGATAACGATGGTGTAAGCAATTTAACTGATAAACTAGCTTTTGATTCTAAGACAAGCTCTGACCGAGACAATGATGGCACTGGGGATATATATGATGTGGATAATGACAATGATGGCTTCATGGACTTTGATGAGGTATATTCAGGATCTGACCCTTATGATAGTTCAAGCACTCCCCAAGGCGGTGATTCTGACAATGATGGATTTTCCAATAATTATGAAACAAATGTTTTAAATAGTGATCCTAACGATTGGGATTCAGATAATGATGGAGTCTCAGATGGGCCAAGTATTTTTTGGGGAAATAATGTAGCCTCTAACACGAGATGGCAGATTGTTGTTGAAATTCCAGATGTAAATGCCACAGCAGTAGCAGGGGAAGAATCTGGAGAGTATTGGATTAAATTCTTAGGACACAATTGGAGTGGAAGCTCTCCTCCAACTGGCCAAGAGCATATTATTATTTTATCCGCAACATCAACTATGACAGGGAGCTATATCCTTAATTACTTTAATACACAGATAAATTCAATAGGTTCTGTGAAGTATGAAAACGGATCCCAAACTCAGCAGCTAAATTCTTACGTCCAAGGTAATAGACTTTTTATTCATGGTGATAATAATGATAGGGATACAAGGTTTGAATTTTCAGCCTTTAATACTGTAAAGCATAATAATAAATTAATTATTGTTAACAATACAGAAGCACTCCATATCGATAAAGGTTATCTATATCGAGAGAAAGGTGATAATGGTCATACAAAAATGAATGGTCAGAGTGGTTATTGGAAGTGGGAGACTGGGTATTGGTCTGGTGATCCAAACGATATGGTTTATTACGACAGATTCCCAACGGATGCGACTGAAATTTTGGATCATGATGGTGATGGATTTGGAGATAATAGTGATGATGATATCGATGGTGATGGAGTTGAAAATAATGTTGATGGGCAGCCGTGGGATCCATTATCATCAAAAGATACCGATAAAGACACCTATGGAGATTTTGTTGACACAAACGATGATAACGATGATTTCCTTGATTTAGATGATCCTAATCCATTAAAATTTACGGATAGAAACACTGATGGAGATACTGATAATGACGGTTTATCCGATGTTTATGAAGAGCTTGAAGGATTGAATCCAAATTTATGGGATTCTGACTTTGATGGAATGAGTGACGGTCCAAACGGTTTTGCAAAATTTGGAAGTCAGTATTTACCAAATGATGGTTCGGGTAATGATACTGATAGTGATGGATTTTTGAATCTTGACGAGGATATGTTCGGTAGCGATAAAAATAATGCAAGTAGTACTCCAACAGATACCGATGGGGATAAATATTCTGATGCATTTGAGGATTATTTTGGTCATGATAAAAACGATGCTTCTGATCCTAATCAAGACAGTTATCTCGATGCAGCTCGCCACTGGAAGGCATGTTGTTCAGGTTTAGACCTTCAATATTACTATTCCTACTGGTTAGGATATGGTAATAATACTTGGGACGGTGATGGCGATGGTATATTAGCGACTAAGGACAATGATGATGATGGGCGAGGATATGATGTTCCAAATATGCACAAGATACCAAATGCAAACTTAAAGATGTTCGATATGTTCCCAAAAGATCCAAACGAGGTTTGGGATATGGATGGCGACGGAGTTGGTGATAATGAAGATCTGGATGATGATAATGACGGAGTATCCGATATAGACGAACTTAAAGGTGTTGTTGTACACGATAGAATAGAGAGAAGTAACCCATTTTTAAAAGACAGTGATTCTGACGGTTTTGATGATAAAATAGACCAAATCCCTTGGGATCAAAAAGAGCAATATGATCTTGATGGCGATGGCATAGGAGATAATAATGACTGGGATGATGACGGTGATGGTGAGAGTGATAGTTGGGAAAAAGAGAAGGGAACCGACCCTCAAAAAGCAGATACGGACGGAGATGGTTATTCTGACGGACCTATTGCAATAGGATATGATAAAACTGATTCCAGTGGAAATTGGATGGAGGTAATTACTTTAAATGATACTTACACAAGCTCAAGTACTCTAATAAGACAAGGTAATTTTAGAATTCAAATTGAAGGGAGAGGAAATTGGGATAACAGGAAAGAAGTGTTTTATAGATATGAACCCTGGCAATCACCCGAAAATAGAATAAGCACTTCAAAAGCTAGTACGACTTTATCAACTGCCCAAGATCTATTAAATTTCCTTCAAAGCGAGATTAACGGAACTACTTTACAATATAGATCATACAATGATTGGGATAAAATGATTGACCACACTCTTTCAGCAACTATTTCTGGCACCTCCCTTACTATTAAAGGTACTGGATTCATAAAGCCAGTTCACATGTGGTTAGATTGGTGGGGTAATGTGAAAATAAAAACCAGTATGGATTATTGGGAGGGTAGAGATCAATTCCCCCTAGATGAAAAAGAATGGTTAGACTTTGATCATGATAATATAGGTGATAATGCAGATAATAATTGGGATTGGGATCAATTAACAAACGATCAAGAAAAAGTGGCTGGAACTGATCCTACCTGGTGGGATTCAGATGGAGATGGTCAAGATGATTTTTGGGATAAAGCGCCATTAAATAAGTATGCAATTAACAATTTGGATGGGGATCAGTATCCTGACGAAGTATGGCAAGATCTAAATGGTGACGGAAGAATTGATTTTTGGTGGAGGGATTCTGGTAATCCTGATTTTCAAGAAGGGGTTTCTCCAGTAATAGCAGATACAGATTTAGATGGAGATGGAATTAATAATGACCAAGAAACAATAACGGATAAGTGGCTTTTCGATACAGATGGTGACGGGGTATCAGATTCCCTAGACAAATTCCCAATAAACATTGATGAATGGGCCGATAATGACAATGATAAGATTGGAGATAATTCAGATCTTGATGATGATAACGATGGATATAATGATAAAGACGAATTTTTAAATAAAACTAGTCACTTAAAATCAGATCAATATCCATCAGATGATAATGACATTGATTTTGCCTCAGACCTTTATGAAAAGGAAATAAACACGGATAATTATAATCGGGATACCGATGGAGATAGTATTCTTGACGGTAAAGATCCTTTCCCTCTAAATCCTTTAGAATGGTCAGATATTGATGGTGATGGTATAGGTGATAATACTGATAGAGATGATGATGGAGATGGGATGCCCGATAAATTAGAGATTTTTGTTGCTCAAAACACTCAAGAGTTCAGTAATCTTGATCCAAAGGTTTATGATAATTTTTATGAAGATGAGGACCAAGATGGTCTTCCTACACGATTAGAGCAACTGATTTCTGATGCTTTTGATGATGCGATGACAGATAATGATAATGGTATACGAGATATTTTTTCTCAAAAAGTATATAAATCATATAAAATCAAAGATTGTGGCCGCGCTCAGGGAGGTGGAACTGCTCCCAATTACGATGATTGTTTTGATATTACCGGATTTTTAGATGAAACTTTTTATACTATAGAGGATTTCTTTAGTCATTATGACATGCCTTCTGAAGTTCAGTCAGATTTTATTCTAGTAATAGGAACCAATACAGGGATTGTTGATAATTTTGATGTAGATGGAGACGGTGTTCCAAATATCCGCGATATGGATTCAGATAATGATGGAGAAATAGACTCTTTAGATGAAGCTATTTTCGACCCAACATTAAGTTTCACATATGAAACAGACCAAAACGGTAATAAGGTTGTTTTAGACACACTTGCTATCTCCTATATAGATACCGATTATGACTTTATTGGAGATCTATCAGATGATGATAAAGATAATGATGGAATAAATAATAATGCAGAAAAAGATAGAGGTACACTAGAGCTGATTGCTGACACTGATGGCGACGGAGTTAACGATGCTTTAGATTTTTATCCGAATAATAAAAATTTAAAAATCCGGTCTGATATTGATAATTATATAACCTTGAATCAAATTGGAACTGGTAATAAGTGGAAGAAAGTAACTGCTTGGAATTCTGGACAAATAGGTACCTCTTATGCAGCAATTGATCAAAATAATGAAATATATGTTTGGGGGCTAAATTATGGATCCCTTCCAGTGAGTAAGAAGATTAATCCTGAAGACAATAAATCTAAAACTGCATATGATTTGTGGTATGAAGGAGCTAGTTATGGATATACAATTCAAGAGGATAATATAGAAAAAGCAGATATAACTGATTTTGAAGGAAACTCTTTGAAATTCAAAGATGTTGATTTAGGTTTAAATTTTGGTGTTGCTGTAACTACAAATGGTGATTTTTGGTCTTGGGGGAGAAACTTAAGTTCTCAACTTGGAAATGGTCAAAATGAGACATTTAGCCAAAAATCCTTTGGTAAAACAAAATGGCAAAAACCAGAAATAAAACCAGAAATATATTTAGGTGAAATAGTTAGTGTTTCTGCGGGAGATCAACAAACGGCTATTGTTAATTCAAATAATCAAATGAAACTTTTTGGCTCTAATGATCAAGGGCAATTAGGTTTAGGAGCTCCTATATATAATAAACCAGGGGACATTACATCCAGTTGGGGAGATATTCTTCAAACATCAGACCTTAAACAGGTAAGAGTTACAAAGACAGAAACTCAAATTTTAGATAAAAACGGATATATGTATTCCTTTGGGGATAATGACTATGGTCAACTAGGAAGAAATGGAAGACTCTTAAAAGCTGAAAATTATATTCTTGATAATATTGAGACGAATCAAAATTCCGGAAACTGGAAAGAGATCTATGCAATATCAAAACATGTTTATGCATTTAATGAATCGGGAGACTTATATGTTTGGGGTAAAAATGAAAAATATGCTTTGGGTCTGGGTATAGATTTTAACGAACAAGATTTCGTTAGCACACCAACAAAAGTTGATGGAGTGTCATTATCAACTATTAAAGGTGGCTCAAACGAAGATGTAACTACTCAGTTCTCTCCTGTGGATGGTGGATTTGTATACATTAAAACTAATGGTGAACTATGGGGTGCAGGAGCTAATTTCTATACAGGAAAATGGTTTCCACTTTCACAGCCAAGAAGAATTGGTATAAAAAGTGATTGGAAAAAGCTTCATGACTTTTTGGGGAGTCAAAAAAATATAATCTTAGAAGATAATGAAGATACTATATGGGGAGCTGGGACGAATGAGTTTCTGACCCTGACCTCTGATCCATGTCCTGAGCCAAAAGTTGAAAAATGGGAGGTTGAGGTTAATCATAATTTAATAGCTCAGAAATTTAATATTTCTATTTCTGCGATTACAGGTTTAGCATCATTTACAATTAATATTGGTGATCAAGTTTTAAGTGGTAGTGTAAGTACTTCTAGTGCAAGTACTGGAATAGTATCATCTTTATTTACGGACTTTGGTAGTAAAACCAACTTCACTAATAGTTACGTGGTGACACCAACCCACAGTAATGGAATAGGCACTTTATCTTTTGCAGCTATAAATCATTCGAAAAATGATGTTTCTTTTTCTATAACCAATAAATCAAGTAACTTTAGTGGAGGGACAGTTACAATAACCCACACAACAGAGGGAAGTTCAGGACAAACATCGTATACGTTATTCTTAGATGGAGTTCAAATTTCGGCAGCGTATACTCCCGAAGCAACAGATAATACAAATAAAGCCAGCGCAAGTGTAATTCAAAGGTTGTTAAAAGCAATATCGAGTAATACTGAAATTAATCCATCACTATATTACAGCTCAATTTCCAAAGAGTCCTCGAGAAAATTAATTATTGAAAGATCTGACTTTAAATCATTCAATGTTAGTGGAGCACCAAAAAATTCATTCACATCTTCTAGCACAATCATTTTTACTAATACCCAAAGTCCAACAGTAGTTAATTGTAATGATGATGAACGTTTTATAAATAATTTATCTCAAATTTTCACCGAAGATGAAATTACAAAATTAGGAAGTAAATTTAAAAATATTAGTCTCGGAGATAGGCACGTTGTAGCATTGACAGAATCTGGGACAGTATTGACTTGGGGATCAAATGATGAAGGTCAATTGGGTATTGGCAAAAAATCATACGAAGCAAAGGGTGAGCCAACATTAATTGACTTTAACATAGGGAGCAAAAAAATCATTAAAGTAGATGCCTCTGCTAGTGTAAGTTTTGCTATAGACGAAGACTACAATATGTATGCATGGGGAGATAATGATCTCGGAACACTTGGAGTTGGAAACAATACAGATCAAATTTCTCCAACTCTTGTTTTAAATACTACGACAAAGTGGTTTACTGATTCAAATGGTGTAAAACAAAACACTGCTCAAAGGCAGTGGACAGAAAACCTGGGTGGATACAGATTCCAAATAGCACTCGACAATAAGGGTGATCTTTGGGGATGGGGATATCAAAAACTGGGAAACTTAGGTGCATTAGGTTCTGTAACAAGTGATGCCATTGAGTTAAAATCAGAAATGGGTGAAGTCTCGGGTCTAGTTTCAACAAGTTTGGATGGAGAGTTTATAATCGCAAGTAAAACTCTAATAAACTATTTAGATACAAAAGCTAATTTTGAATATGGAATGAACAATTCAATGATGAAAAGTTCCATATCATCAAAAAATAGTTTTAAAACAAGTCAAAAACAATCGGGAGCGGGCACAATTCAAAAGAGCTCACCATATAGTTCAAAAGACTTTAATGAAGGAAATACCAAAAAGTATAATGTTGGTAAGTGGAAAGTAAAGAAAACTAAAAAAGTTTCAAAATCTCAAGTTTCAGCGTCAACCCAGATAAAACATCTGGATGAAGCGCAATACCAAGGTTCAGTTGATCTCAATTTTGAAATCGTAGATGTCAATGAACCACCTTCAGATATTCAATTGTTAAATATTAGTTCAAAATCTTCTAGAAAAGGAGAACAGTTAATTTCTAACATTACACTAGTTGATCCTGATTTTGATGATATTTTAAGTGTAATAATTTCCCCCTCATCTCCTAATTCAGACAAGTTTTCAATAAAAAACCAAAAATTATATTTTAATCGAACAACTGCTAAAGCAAATCAACCCTACAATGTTATTCTTCAAGCTAAAGATTGGGAAAACCTAGGATACGAAGAGCAATTTGAAATATTAATTAATGCTGAAGGATCAATTTCAATTGTGGAAGTTGTAAACCAAGGAGGAGGCTTTTATCAGAACACTTTAAGTGATTCAGATGGTGACGGATTTATGGACGATCAAGAAATTATGATGGGAACCGATCCATTTGATTTTAGAGATTATCCTACAGACATTGATAAAGACGGAATTTTAGATTTTTATGACGGTGACATTGATAATGACGGGTATTTAAATGATAACGATCAATTTCCTAATGATCCCAATGAATGGATAGATAGTGATGGTGACGGTATTCCTGATAATACCGATATTGATGACGATGATGACGGAATCCTTGATTTTAGAGTTAACTGGAGTGATAATTACATAGTCCAAGATGCGTTTCCAAACGATCCCAATGAATGGTCTGATAATGATAGAGACGGGATTGGTGATAACGCTGATCTAGATGATGATAATGATGGATATAATGATGATATTGACGTATTTCCAAATAATCCCACCGAATGGCTTGATAGTGATGGTGATGGTATTGGTAATAACGCTGATCCAGACGATGATAATGATGGATTCTCAGATTTTGACGAATCTTTATTAGAAACAGACCCTTTAGATCCATCTAGTTTTCCTTCAGATTTAGATTCTGATTTTGTTCCTGATATATTAGATAGTGACATAGACGGAGATGAAGTCCCCAATGATTTTGATAATGCGCCTTTAGTATACAATCCTGATCAAGAATATAATTTAGATAATGAAAATTTCATTCATATAGAAACTCCTGAATTTTTCACTCCAAATGGAGATGGAATAAATGATTTTTGGAATATTGGAGAAATTCAGAGGTATCCGAATAATGAGGTTTGGGTTTATGATGTTTCAGGAAATCTAGTATTTAACCAAAAAAATTATAATAACGACTGGCAGGGAGATTATAATGGCTCTCCTTTACCCTCGGCAAGTTATTTATTTAGGATTGATGTTGATGGAAACGGTTCAATAGATAATGAAGGGTGGATGTTTGTAACTAGATAATTAAAAGTTTTGATTAAATATTTATCATGTTTTATTTATATAATCAGTTCATTATTACATAGCCAGCAAGGAACTTTCAGCAATTTTTACAAATATCAAATGAACATAATCAATCCAGCATTTGCTGGTATAACTCATGATTATTCATTAACTATAAATTCAAGAAATCAGTGGTCTGCAATAGAAAATTCACCTAGATCTCAACTTTTAACATTTTCTTCTAAGAGAAAAAATAATGTAGGGCTAGGATTTTCTTTAAAATCAAATAAGGCATTTATAGAATCAAAAACCCTTAGCTACATCGATTTTTCTTATAGATTACAGCTATCACCTAATTCAGATATGTATCTCGGTTTAAAGGGTGGAGGGGTCTTTTTAAATACTAATTTAAATGCATTAACCTCTAATTTAAGTTCAAATATTGACCCAGCTTTGAAAAACTACTCAGAATTTAAACCTAACCTTGGAATAGGAGTTTTAGTTCAATTAAATAAAATTTGGATTTCATTATCTATACCCAGAATACTTGAAGATAAAAACGATGAAATTTTTAATAATAATATAGACAACGGCAATTTTTTCTTAGGTGGTGGGCTAAATATCATTCTAAGAGATAATATCACTTTCAAGCCAGGACTATTAACTAGATTTGTGAAAAATTCAAAAACAATAGCAGATATAACTTCTACTATAAATATTTACGATAAATTTGAATTTGGTATTAATTACAGAACTAATAATAACATTAGCGGTTTATTTTATTTGAACTTAAAGAATTTCAATGTTGGTTATGCATATGAAACGTCAATTTCATCAAACAATAAAAGTCTTAGTTTAAATACGCATGAAATTATTTTGAGCTTCAAAATTTCAAAAGGATTAGAAACTCCAGAAGAAGAGGAAGAATAAGCTTTATTCGTTGTTATTACATGAACATTCTTCTTTGCCAAGTGCTTTAGCTCTTTCTAATTTAACTTTCATAACTTTTCCTTTGTTTTGATTACAAGTTTTGAAAAATATAGAACAAGGAATTTTGTAGTAACATTTTAGACCAGGATTACTACATGTATATACAAAAACATCAGGCTGCTCTACAGGATATTTTGTGGTAGACGAAGAGAACAAAAATCCTATTAATAAAAGTGGAATTAGATATTTCATATAAAAAATAATTTATTTAAAGGTAAATAAAATTTAACTAATAAAAATGAAAATCATAATTCTTTACTATTTAAAGGAGTTTTTTTTAATCTAAAATACTTGCTTTAGAAAAAAACGTAAAAAATATAAATAAATCCTGAGTGATAATATTTCTAATCAGATCAATATCATAAGCAAAGAAAGCACAATACCCCCAAGTGTGAAGTAGATTGCTTTTCTGAAAATATCTGTTTGCGGCAGAAACATCCAATACGAAGAAAACACAAAAAAGAGTAATGCAATACCAAAAAACACATTTAAAAAATAGAGAGGCGTTGAGGAGGTTGCTTTGTGCATTTTTTCAATCATACCCAATATTTTTGGAGGCTGCATTTGAATGTACTTAAGTTCTCCTGTAATTTTATTGTATTCTACATTTTTTACACCACGCCCCGGTGGAGGCA
>Ga0209709_10002163_pt1 | contig 17471 bp, 20 predicted proteins | sample ArcticOcean_MG_C_2_FD_187435 | JGI IMG/M metagenome (GOLD analysis project Ga0209709, IMG submission 187435) | Marine microbial communities from western Arctic Ocean - ArcticOcean_MG_CB4_136 (SPAdes) (version 2) | ecosystem: Environmental > Aquatic > Marine > Oceanic | place: Arctic Ocean... | reverse complement strand
TTTAAAAAATATAAATAAGTATTTAAACATTAGTTTTGTAATGAAAAAAAAAATTGGAAATGCAGTAAAAAGGAATAAGATTAAAAGAAAATTAAAATCTGCAGTACAAAAAATATTACAAAAAAATAGATTGATTGACCTTAACTACACTTATGTGATTTTTGGTAAAAATAATGTTTACAAAGATAAGTTTGTGCTTATTCTTAATGAAATGAATATGGTCTTTGAAAAAATAAAACAATCAAATGGATAATTAAATGAAATCGATAAACCATCTTTTAATACTTTTGATAAAAATTTATAAGTTTTTAGTTTCGCCTTTTTTTTCAGCTAGGTGTAGGTATCTTCCTACTTGTTCAGAATATTTTATTGATTGCTTAAAATTTAATGGAACTTTTAAAGGTTTGTACCTGGGATTTAAAAGAATATTAAGATGTCATCCAATAAAAATTTTAGGAGGAGGTAGTGGGTTTGATCCTGCTCCAAGATTTAAAAAGGAAAAAAAATAAATGGACTCAAAAAATGTTTTAATAGCTATTGTTCTTTCAACGCTAGTGTTGGTAATTTGGGCATCCTTTTTTGAACCCCCTGTTACAAGTAATCCAGTCAATGAAAATACAATAAATCAAACACAAAAAAGTGATGGTCCTTCAGTTGAAACTAAAGAGATTGATAATGTAGCTACAAGAGATGAGGCTATTAATAATGTTAATCGTATTAAAGTTGAAAATCAAAACATTAAAGGATCCATATCATTACAAGGTGGAATTATAGATGATATTATATTTAAAAATTATAAAGAAAAATTAAACAGTGAAAATAGAGTTGCTTTTCTAAACCCAAAAAACTCTATTAATGAATACTTTATTGAAACTGGATGGGCGGTAGGTGGAGATCAAAAAGTTTCGCTACCTTTGGATAATACAATTTGGAAAATAAAAGGAAATAATGTTCTTACTCCTAATAACCCAGTTTTGATTGAATGGAATAATAGTGAAGGTTTAATTTTTACTAAAAAAATTGAATTGGATGAAAAATTTTTATTTAAAATTACGCAAAAAATTAAAAATATTTCTAATAATTCTTTCCAATTTTACCCATATGCTCAGATCACCAAAAAAGGTAAGCCGGAGGGGAGACAAATATATATTTTACATGAAGGTTTTTTGGGTGTCTTTGGTGATGAGCTAAAAGAAGAAGATTATGACGACATAGAAAAGGAAAAGTTAACTATAAACGCTTCTAAAGGCTGGTTAGGTATAACTGATAAATATTGGTTAACAGCATTAGTTCCAGAAAAAGAAAAAGAATTTAAAGCTGAATTTTTATCTAAAGATGGAAAATTTAAAGCCAATTATATAATCAAAGAGGCAAAAATTTTAAATCCTAATAATTCTATAAGTAATGAAATAAAAGCCTTTGTAGCCGCAAAAGAAGTTGCTGTTATAGATGGTTATGCTGAACAATTAAAAATAGACAAGTTTGACCTAGCTATTGATTGGGGTTGGTTTTATTTTTTTACAAAACCTTTGTTTTTTATCATAGACTATTTTTTCAAATTAACTGGAAATTTTGGTTTAGCTATAGTTATAATTACTGCTCTAATTAGATTAATATTCTTTCCTTTAGCAAATTACTCTTTTAAATCAATGGCAAAAATGAAAATGCTACAACCAGAGATGATTAGATTAAAAGAATTACATAAAGATGATAAGGTTAAACTTCAACAGGAGATGATGGGCCTGTACAAACGAGAAAAAGTTAACCCTATTTCAGGATGCTTGCCTGTTTTAATACAAATTCCCTTTTTCTTTGCTATTTATAAAATGCTTTATGTTACTCTGGAAATGAGACATCAACCTTTCTTTGGCTGGATAAAAGATTTGTCTGATAGAGACCCAACGTCTATATTTAATTTATTTGGACTTCTTCCTTGGGATCCGCCTACTTTTTTAATGATTGGGGCTTGGCCAATACTGATGGGAATTAGTATGTTTATACAGCAAAAGCTAAATCCAACTCCACCTGACCCAATACAAGCTAAAATTTTTATGTTCTTTCCAATTGTTTTAACAATCATTTTAGCTCCATTCCCTTCAGGGCTAGTTGTTTATTGGACTGTAAATAATATATTAACCATAACGCAACAGTGGATCATCATGAGATCGACAAAAGTTAAAACTATCTAAATAGTAAATGTCTACAGCCGAAAACTTAGATAATAAAATAAAAAAGTACTGGCCAAAAAATGGACCAGCTGTGCAAGAAATAGAAAAATATATAAAAAAATATTTAAAAGAAAAAATAGTCATTAAATGTGGAGGTCGTGTTCTTTTAGACCCAGGTTTGTTTACTAATTTTGTTAATGACGTAACAACTTTAAAAAAATTAGGGTTAACTCCTGTGATTGTGCATGGAGGGGGGCCAAGAATTAAAAAAAAATTAGAAGAATTAAACATAGATAGTAAATTCATTATGGGGTTAAGAGTGACTGATGAGAAAATTATAAAAGTTGTAGAAGAGGTTATGATCAAATTTAATAAAGAAATTATTACAGCCTTAGAAAAAAAGGGATGCAAAGCAAAATCTGTGACTGTAAAAGAAAATATTTCAATTTATGCTGAACAAAAAAATAAAGTTTTAGGATATGTTGGTAAACCCACTAAAATTGATAGTAAATTAATTAATAATTTAATAAAAGAAAATTTTATACCAGTTGTTTCTCCTATGGGAATAGACGAAAAAAAACAAACATACAATATTAATGCAGACACTGCAGCAGGGGCGCTTGCCAAAAGCTTAAAATCAAGACGATTGATGCTCATGACTGACGTGGAGGGTGTTTATGATAAAAATAAAAAACTAATTTCTGAAATAAAATCAAACGAAGCAGAAAAAATGATTTATGATGAAACAATTAGCGAAGGAATGATTCCTAAAATAAGGACATGCATAGATGTGGTAAATAATGGTGTCCGAGCTGTAGTAATTATTGATGGCAGAAAACCGCACTCTATTCTTTTTGAATTATTTTCTGATAAAGGATCTGGAACTCTTATAAGAAAATGAAAATATTTAATTCAATAAATTGTTGGATATTTGATTTAGACAACACTTTATATTCTGGTCAAACTAAAGTTTTTGCACAGGTGGATAAAAAAATGTCCAAATATATATCTAACAAGCTAAATATTGATTTAATAAAAGCTAAAGAGATTCAGAAAAATTATTTTTACCAATATAATACAACTCTAAATGGTATGATAAAAAATCATAAAATTGACCCTGAAGAATTTTTAGAATTTGTACATGATGTGGATATAAGCTTTCTTCAAAAAGATCATAAATTAGCTACTGAAATTAAAAAACTTAATGGAAAAAAAATTATTTTTACTAATGGATCCAGAAAACATGCATTAAATGTGACTAAAAAAATAGGTATTGATAATCTCTTTGATGGTATTTTCGACATTGTTAATGCTAATTATGTTCCAAAACCCTCGATAGAACCTTATAAAAAATTAGTAGAAAAACATAAAATTGACCCAAAATTAAGTGTATTTGTTGAAGATATTGCAAGAAATTTAAAACCAGCATATGAAATGGGTATGAAAACAATTTGGATTGAAAATGAGGAACCTTGGGCAAAAGAATTCTCAGATAGTGAATTTATTAATTATAAAACAAATAATTTATCTGAATTTTTAAAAAAAATTAACTTAGCTAAAGCTGCATAATGAATAATAATCCTTTTGAAAAAATAATTAATGAAGCTTGGAATAATAAAAGCCAAGTTAATCCAAAATCTAGTAGAAAAATAATTAATTCTATTAGTAAAACTATAGACTTATTGGACTCAGGAAAAATACGCGTTGCTGAAAAAAGGGGCAATGAATGGATTGTTAATCAGTGGATAAAAAAAGCAATTTTATTAAGTTTCAGAATTAATAAAATGAAAACTTCAAAAGGACCTTATGCAGTTTGGTACGATAAGGTTGAAGGAAAAACTCAAAAATGGAATGAAAAACGATTTATAAAAGAAGGTTTTAGATCTGTGCCAAATGGAGTTGTGAGAAAAGGAGCTTTTATTGGAAAGAATGTTGTTTTGATGCCATCATTTATAAATTTAGGAGCTTACGTTGATGAAGGCAGTATGATTGATACATGGGCATCAGTTGGGTCATGTGCTCAAGTTGGAAAAAATTGCCACATATCAGGAGGGGCTGGAATAGGTGGTGTATTAGAGCCCATGCAGGCAAATCCAACAATAATTGAAGATAATTGCTTTATTGGAGCCAGAGCGGAAATAGCTGAAGGTGTTATTGTTGAGAAAGGATCAGTTTTATCAATGGGAGTTTATATAGGTGCGTCGACAAGAATTATTGATAGATCGACAGGTGAAATACATTTTGGAAAAGTTCCCGCATATTCAGTCGTTGTACCTGGAGCAATGCCGAGTAAAAATAGTCCTGATGGCCCATCTTTGTATTGTGTAATAATTGTAAAAAAAGTAGACGAAAAAACAAGAAGTAAAACTTCAATTAACGATTTATTGAGAGATTAAAAGACTCATGCAAATCAGTGAACTAAAATTAGCCAAAGAATTGATTCGTAAACCCAGTATTACTCCAAAAGATGCTGGGGCAATAAACGTTTTAGCAAAAAATTTAAAATCCCTAGGTTTTAAGTGCTGGTTTTTAAATTTTAAAAATGTAAAAAACCTATACGCAAAACTAGGCACATCATCTCCTAATTTTTGCTATGCGGGTCACACTGATGTGGTCCCTCCAGGAAACGTTGGTGATTGGAGTTTCGATCCATTTAAACCAACAATTAAAAATAATAAGTTAATTGGTAGAGGGGCTAATGATATGAAATCTTCTATAGCTTGCTTTGTGGCTGCAGTAAGTAGATTTAAAGCAAAAAATGAAAAATTTGGAGGATCAATAAGTTTATTAATTACTGGCGACGAAGAAGGGGCGGCAATTAATGGAACAGAAAAAGTTGTTGAATATTTAAAAAAAAAGAAAGAAAAAATAGATTTCTGTATAGTGGGAGAGCCCACTAATCCAAATAAACTTGGAGAGATGATTAAAATTGGAAGAAGAGGAAGTATTACAGGTAGACTTACTATTTTTGGCATTCAAGGACATGTAGCTTACCCAGATAGAGCAAATAATCCATCAGACGTAATGGTAAAAATTTTAAAAAAAATAAAAGAAATAAAATTAGATAGAGGAACAAAAAATTTTCAAGCCTCTAATCTAGAAATAACTAAAATAAACATAGATAATCACGCTGATAATGTAATACCAGGAGCAGCTAAAGCTGTATTTAATATTAGATTCAATAATAAACATTCTTCAAATTCATTAAAAAAAAAACTTAATATAGTATTTAAATCCATGGTTAAAAAAGCTAACTGTAAATTTAATATAAACTATCAAGTTTCTGGAGAATCTTTTTTAACAAAACCAAATAGAACGACCTATATGGTTCAAAATACAATTAAAAAAATTACACGAATTAAACCTAAATTATCTACTACGGGAGGAACATCTGATGCTAGATTTATTAAAAAAATTGCTCCTTGCCTTGAGTTTGGTTTGGTTGGAAAAACAATGCACAAAGTTGATGAATCGGTTCCTTTGCCGGACTTAAAAAAATTAACTAATATATATTTAAATATATTAAAAAATTATTTTAAGTAAAAATGGAAATTCACTAAAAAATTTAATGATTAATATTAATAAAAATATGCTTGATGCAACTATTTATTGTTTTAGCGGCCATCAGAAAATGCTTCCTGAAATACAAAAGGCTGGCTATACACCTGTTGGACTTGGACCAAGTAATTTTTCAAGTGAATGGATAAGAGACAATACTCTTATAAATATTTCACATAAAAATAGATATTATGCAGAATTAACTTTTTATTACTGGTTTTGGAAAAATATTTTACCCAAAAAAAAAGATGGTAGTTGGGTTGGCTTTTGTTCATATAGAGAACTTTGGGGAAATAAAAAAAAAATAACAAAAAGTTCAAAATTTGGAGATGTAGTTCTCACAGAGATACCAAAAGACTGGGAAACATTTGATACAATAATTGGTGAACCTATTTACATAAATAATTTAAAATTTTCAAAACTGTTTAAGCGTGGTCTATGGTCATTAGCAAGAAATCCCTCGGCTTTATTCAAAAGTAGAAGAAATATAAGATTTCACTTTGATATGTGGCATGGAAACGGGAATCTTGATAAAGCAATTGAGTTACTTGATAGGGATGACAGAGAAAGTTTTAGAAAGTATACTTTAGAGAATGTATCATTTAATCGTGGCCAAATGTTTGTTTGTCGATCTAAAAAAATAATGGATGATTATTTTACCTCAGTTTTTCCATGGCTTGAAAGATGTGAGAAAATATTTGGGTTGAATCAGGAATCGGGACGATATGAAGCAAGAATGTATGGATATTTGGCTGAAAGGTACATGGCGTATTGGTTTAACAAATATACAAAACCTTTATTATGGCCAGTAATTTATTTTGACATTGTTAATTAAAAAAAATTATTGATTATTTTAAAATGAAAGATATTAAAACATTATTATTATATCCACCCGAACAATCTTGGCCAGGGATGATGGTTAAACCTAACGGATCGTTGGCGTACCCATATTTAGGTTCAGCTTTGAGAAACATTGGGGCTGAAGTATATGTTTACGATGCGTGTGTTGGAAATGAAAATGATAATTTAGATGATTTCTTTAAAAAATCTAAATTACTTCCAAGTGGGATGGTGCAAACAGGAGTTAGTGATCAAAGAATATTGGAGATGGTTAAAAATTATGATGTTATAGGTATAACATCTATATTTTCACAACAAGAAACGCAGGTGTTGCGATGTGCAAGATTAATTAAAACACATTTTCCTAAAAAGAAAATTTTTTCGGGAGGTGTTAATGCAAAATCAAGGCCACAACAATTTTTTAGTGCAGGAGTTGATGTAATTTTTACCTCAGAGTCCGAGATTACTATTCAAGAAATCATAAAAATAATGCAAAAAGGGAGCAATGATTTTTCTTCTGTTGGAAAAATAATTTATAAAGATAAGTCAGGAAAAATATTAGATAACACTCATTTTGGTGACATAATAATGGATTTAGATAAATTGCCTATTCCCGCGTGGGATTTATTACCAAATGAAAGGTACTGGAAGATAGGAAGACCACATGGAGGCAGTGGTAAAATTGCAGGTAAAGAATTAAAATATGCTTCGATGATGACATCTAGGGGGTGTCCTTTTGATTGTTCTTTTTGCCATATAGCTGATGAAACTGAAAAATCAATATCAGGAGCAATTGGAAAATTTAGAATAAAATCAGACGAAAGAGTTCAAAAAGAATTTACCATATTAAAAAATGATATAGGGGTTAAACAAATTTATATTGAGGATGACTCTTTATTTGGAATGAAAAGAAGAGCAATACGACTTTTAAAAACCTTAGTTGATTATGGTTTAGACTTACTTGATGTGAATGGAGTAAATACAATTCATTTAGTAAAAAAAAGTGACAAACCAGGTTGGATGGTTCCTGATGAAGAACTCATCGAATTACTTGCAGAAGTTGGATTTACAGATTTGTGCTTACCATTTGAAACAGCCAACCTAAGAATAATGAAAAAGTGGTGTTCAAATAAGCTTGCATTAGATAGATTTGACCCAATTGCTTTAGTAAAAATGCTTGGAAGGTATAAAATTAATGTATCAACAAATTACATGATAGGTTTTCCCGATGAAACCAAAGAAGAGATAGAAGTTACTTTAAACTTTGCAAGAAACATGAAGGAACATGGAATTGATAATGTTCATTTTGGTTTAGTGATGCCTGTGCCTGGGACACCAATTTTTAATTATTGTATAGAGAACAATTTGTTGCCGGTTGACTATAATCCTGATAAATTTCAATGGACAAAAGCAAATCTAGTAAACACTCCTGTTCCACCTCATAAATTAGAAAATATAAGAGATAAAGCCTGGGAAGAATTTAATAATGATGAATTTAAAAAATCAAGGAAAGATTGGGCGAAACATTAGTCAATTATTAGCAACAAATTCAAGTAGATCATATCTTCTAACTGAAAATATTAATGAGAGACTACGAAAGAAAAAACTCGATTTAGTTTTAGTATAGAGCTCCAAATTAATGAAAACAGGAATAATAACTACGGATACTTATTCAAACCATAATACAGGACTAGATCATCCTGAAAGAGCAGATCGTGTGACTGTTGTTATTGAGCATTTAAAAAAACTAAAATCTAAAGATTTAATTTGGCAAAAACCATCAAAATTTGATTTTAAGTATTTACAAATGGCTCATGATAAGGATTATTTAAAAAATGTTAACGACTCATTCCCAACAGAAGGTGTTAATTTTTTAGATGGGGATACAATACTATCTCCTGGGAGCAAAGAAGCAGCGAGAGATGCCGTTGGCTCAATTATTAGAGCAATTGATGGTGTGATAAAAAAAGACTTTAGAAACGCCTTTTGTGCAGTCAGACCTCCAGGGCATCACGCAGAAAAAAAAAGAGCTATGGGTTTTTGTGTTTATAATAACGTAGCAGTTGGTGCTTATTATTTGCTAGAAAAATATAATTTATCTAAAGTGGCCATTATTGATTTCGATGTTCATCATGGTAATGGGACTCAGGATATTTTTTACAATAATAAAAATGTTTTATATATTTCTACTCATCAATATCCTTATTATCCTGGTTCAGGTGCAGCAAATGAAAAGGGTGCTAAAAACAATATTCTAAATATTCCTTTGGCTGCCGGAACGCAGACCCATGAGTTCTTAAATGCTTATGATTCAATTTTTAAAAAAATCAAAGAATTTAAACCTGAATTTATTTTATTATCGGCTGGTTTTGATGCTCACAAGAACGATCCACTTGCGCAATTTAATCTTGAATCAAAAGATTTTTATACTCTTACAAAAAGAATAATGTCTCTTGCCAAAGAACTTTGTGAAGAGAGAGTTGTCTCAATTTTAGAGGGTGGATATAATTTAAATGCTCTAAAAGAAAGTGTTAATTTTCATATAAAATCTTTATTAGAGTAATTTTTTTTATATTAAAACAAATGCTGTCATGTGTTTTAGTATTTTATATGAGTCAAATATAAACCGCAAGCTGGGGCTGGTGGTGCACATTTTATGCGTTTTTTTGATTTAAATGATTTTTTAAAATCATCTAGATTCCATTTACTATCACCTAAATATTTAATACATCCAACCATAGATCTTACCTGTTGTTGCAAAAAAGATTTAGAAGTAAATTTTAAAATAATTTTATCTTTAATTTTTCTTACAGATATTTTTTCCATAGTTTTGATTGGCGATTTAGCTCCACAAGAGGAAGATCTAAAGGTTGAAAAATCATGAGTTCCTAATAAAAATTTAGCTCCCTTTTTCATAACTTTAATGTTCAATTTTTTCCTAATATGCCAGGCCTTGTTTTTTTGAATAGCTAATGGTGATTGTCTGTTAATTATAACATATTGATAAGTTCTTTTTTTTGCATCAAATCTTGCGTGGAATTTTTTACTAGTTTTGTTTATCTTTAAGATAGCAATAGATTTATTACTAATATGGTTATTTATACCAGGTAAAAACTTTTTTTTTTCTATTTTTTTTTCTAAATCAAAATGTGCTACTTGCTCATATGCATGAACCCCAGAATCTGTTCTGCCAGCCCCGGTAATAATAACTTTTTCATTTGAAAAATTAAATATAGCTTTTTGTAAAACTTCTTGAACTGACAATCCGTTTTTTTGAAATTGCCAACCCACAAAAGGCGTTCCGTCATATTCTATTTTTATTTTATATCTTTGCATTATCCCAAAATTGAACCAATGCTAATATTTTTTCCAAATAAAAAATCTTTAGCAAGTTGTTTTTTTTTTCCTTGACGTTGTAATTCTAAAATTTGAATAGAATTTGATTTGCATCCTACTATTAAATTTTTTTCAATGACTAAACCAGGTGTTCCTTTAAGTTTAATTATTTTAGCTCTTAAAACTTTAAATCTCTCTTTCTCGTATTCAAACCATGCCCCTGGCTTAGGGCTTAAACCATGTATGTGACTAAGAACTTTATCAGCATCTAAGTTCCAATCAATTTTCGTTTCTCCTTTATCTATTTTCTTTGCATAAGTAGCTTTAGAATTTATCTGATTTACAAATTTAGCCTTTCCATCTTTAATAGTTTTTAAACTTTCAACCAATAAGCTTGCCCCCACTATAGAAATTTTTTTTTCTAAATCTCCATGTGTTTCATTTTGGTCTAATATTAATTCTTTAGTTGCTAAAATAGGTCCACTATCTAATTTCTCTTCTACCTTCATGATGCATGCTCCTATTTTTTTTTCTCTATTCATTATTGCTCTTTGAATTGGTGCCGCACCCCTCCATCTAGGCAACAATGATGCGTGTAGGTTTATGAAGCCAAATTTTGCTAAACCGAAGTAATTTTTTGGTATTATTTTTCCATAAGCAACTACTATAACTATGTCTGGTGACAATTCTTTAAATTTTTTTAATTCTTCGTTAATATTTAAATTAATAGGAGTTCTAAAGTGAAGCTTATTATTTTTACAGAACTCTTCTACTGGTGATGGATTGACCCTTTGTCCCCTTTTTGATTTTTTTGGTGGTTGCGTATAAACACTTAAAATATTAAATTTTTTTTTTACCAATATTTCTAGGGTTGGTATTGAAAACTCAGGAGTTCCCATAAAAACTACATTAAGTGGCATTAATCTATTATTGAAATTAAACTACAATTCTTTCAAGTTCTTTTTTTTGTTTGGACAATTTTTTAGCAATTATTGATTTTTTTAATTTAGATAGATAATCAATAAACAATATACCCTCTAAATGATCAATTTCATGTTGAATGCATGTGGCTAGCATTCCTTCAGTTTTAATTTCTGTTGGATTTCCGTAATAGTCTAAATATTTTATATGACATTTGTCAGGCCTATCAATTTCAGCAAATTGGCCAGGAACAGATAAACACCCTTCTTCATAACTTAAATTCGTTATTGATTTTTCAACAATTTCTGGATTTATGAAAAACATAGGATTCTTCAGCTCATCTTGTTTGGTTAAATCAATAACTATTATTCTTTTTGGCACCCCTATCTGAATAGCTGCTAATCCTATACCAGGAGCAGCATACATAGTTTCCAACATATCATCCATAACTCCTCTTATTTCGTCATCAATATGCTCAACTGGTGAAGATTTTTTTCTTAAAAATTCATTTGGTTCAACTAAAATTTTTCTTATAGCCATATAAATATAAATAAATTATAGGCCTATTTTAGTCAAGTAGTCTAACTATTTTTCTGTAGCTTGTTAAACTCTTAATGGCAGCGTTTCACTTAAAATATCATTTCTTATCTTTTTTAAATTTAAATCATTCAATATTTTATTTAAAAAATATATTGTTTCTGGATCTAAATCATAAATAGCATCTTCACCAATTATCTCTATAATTTTAAGCATAACCAATCCGGTCTGTTTTTGACTAACTAAGTCTACCAAATTATTTGGTATTGTTAATTGAGAGGAAAGTTCATCTAGATTAATTTCTTTAGGCAAAATAATTCCATCAATTTTAAGAGATTCTAAAACCACAATATCCTTGATTGAAATAAAATACTTTTTATTTCTTTTAATTTTTTTATAAACTTCTTTTAAATCTTTTTCTGTTCGGCCTTTCTTTGCATTTTGATTTAAAAAATGTTTTATTACTTTAGATCTATGTAGAATATTATTTTCAAATTTTATTTTTTTATCAGAAAAAATATCTTGCGTTGAATTTTCTTTAACTAGCTTAAGATAATTTTCAGGAATTTCATTTAATTCAATTGATTTTAAAATTAGTGTTAGTTCTTCTTTGTAAACGCTCAATAACTTATCTTTAGCAAATAATTTCTTAAGCAAGAAAGCTAGATAAAGTTTTCTTTCTACATCTGTATTAAGTAAAATACTTTGATAAATTAATGCTCTAGCTTTATATCCTGGTAGAGTTTTGTATATTTCGTCAACGTTCATTAGTTGATTAAAATTAAAATAAATTTTTAAATAAATTTTAAAAACCTCTTCACTTTCAAAAGAATTAGTAGCAGCGGCTTGCTCGTAGGTAGATATTAATTCTTCATTTTCAAGACTGTTGTTTTGCAATAAATTGGCTGACGAAAGATAACGCCAAATATATTTATCTGTTTTATCATTTGGTTCAAATAAAAAATTTTGCGTTGTGATGTGTGATAAATAAAAATTTAGAAGATTGTCATCTAATATCTTACTTGTAGTTTTATCTGTTACACCAAGTAAAAAATTAATTTTGTCTTCAAAAAAACTATCTTTTAAGCCACTCTCTTTTGTGAGATCTAAAAGTAGCTGAGCCTCGTCTTTTCTATCATCATTTATTAAACAATAAATTAAAAACTTATCCAAATAATTATTGTTTACATCTTTGCTTATAAAATTTGATTTTTCACAAGCCGAACCTATGTCTGCGGAAGAGAGATATTCGTTAATTAAAAATTTAATAACCCTTGGTATTTTTCTTACTTCTTGATTATTTTTTAACAAAATTTCAAGATCCTTAAACTTCCTGTTTTTTATTAACCAATTGATTTTTATTTTCAAAAACTCTTCTGATGATAAATTTTTTTGAGGTGGGTAGGCATTTGTAAACAAAACTTTGAAAAGCAGATCTTCTGAAAATTTTGATAACTTTAGTTTGTTAATTCTTTTAAGAATTCTTTTTATATCTTCACCATTTGATTGTGACCATAAATTTAAGTTAAAATCATTAATCTCAGGATCAAATATGCCAATGATTGATTCTTTAGTAGTATTAATTTCTTCTTCACTTACTGTAAATTTTTTTTCTTTTTTTTCATCTGATAATTTTGGACTTTCAATTGTATTTTTATTTTCACTGTTAGTTTGAGTATTTTCTAACGTATTATCTTCTTTTTTTTCCCATATATCTACTGCCGCAATAGATAGTGATGGGACAAAAATTACAATCAATAAAAAAAAAATAGTTTTTATTAATTTATTTAAGAGTAATAAGTTTGTCATTATTGATTTCTTGCTTGATAAGTTTGCTTGGCACAGGCATTGTTATTTTATCAGCTAAAAATACTAATAGAGAAAAAACTAATAAAGCTAAGACAGCTCTTATTATAAGTTTAGATATTAATAGTTTTTTATTATTTCTAGGGTGTAATCTAAGTTGCATAATTATTAATTTGTATTTAAACTCGAAAAATAAGACATAATTGTGAAAAATCAAATTTAAAAAATCAGGCAATAGTGAAAAAAAACCTTGTTTTATTGGGAATGATGGCTGTTGGTAAAACAACCTTGGGTAAAAGTGTGGCAAAAAAACAAAATTTGGAATTTATTGATATTGATAAAAATATTGAAAAAAAAAATTTGATGTCAATTAGAGAGATCTTTAGCAAAAAAGGAGAAAAATTTTTTAGATCTGAAGAAGAAAATGAGGTGCTAAAATCTCTTAAAAAAAATAAAGCAGTAATTTCTTTGGGTGGGGGTGCATTTATAAATAAAATCTTAAGAGATAATATTCTTAAAAATTCTATATCCATTTGGCTGGATGTTGATATAAAAACTTTAAATAAAAGAGTAGCAAAAAATAAGAAAAGACCTCTATTAAATGTGAATAATAATAATAAAAAACTTCAAAATTTATTCGATGAAAGAAAAAATATTTACAAACTAGCTCATCATAAAATTAAATGTGATAATCTTAAACTTCAAAATATTACTGATAAAATAATAGCTCTATATGAAAAATACTAAAATTATTATTAAAGCTACAAGTAAATCATACCCAGTCTACTTTGGGAATGGAATTATAAGTTTAGCAGGTCCATTAATTAAAAAAAATATACCTGGTGCAAAAAAAATATGCATAATTACTGATAAAAAAATACCCTCATCACTATTAACAAAACTAATTAGATCTATAAAAAATTATAATCTTAAAATTTATAGACTTGATATAAATGAAAAAAATAAAAATTTAAATACTGCAAATAAAATAATTCAGGAATTATTAAAAAGTGATTTTAATAGATCTGATTGTATCGTTGCTTTAGGTGGAGGTATTGTAGGTGACTTGTCAGCTTTCATTTCTAGTATAACAAAAAGAGGTCTAAAATTTATTAATATACCCACAACTCTTTTATCACAATCAGACGCCGCAATTGGAGGAAAGTCTGGAGTAAATTCAGTTGAAGGGAAAAATCTTATAGGAACATTTTATCAACCTGATTTTGTTTTAACAGACTTATTGACTCTAAATAGTCTACCGCAAGAAGAGATGGTTTGTGGGTACGGCGAAATATTAAAACATTCATTAATTATGGATAGAAAATTTTTTATATGGCTAATTAAAAATGGAAAAAAAATAATTAATAAAAATGACAGTAAAATTTTAAAAAGAGCAGTGATAAAAAGCTGTAAACTTAAATCTAAAATTATTAACAAAGACGAAAAAGAAACAAATTTACGAATGGTATTAAATTTTGGTCATACTTTTGCGCATGGATTTGAGGCAACCAAAAATTATTCTAAAAAATTAAATCATGGTAAAGCAGTATTAATGGGAATGATGACTGCCTGTGAGTTATCTTATAAAAAGAAATTGTTAACATTAAAAGACTTAAAATTAATTAAAAAACATTATCTCGACTTAAAGTTACCAATGAATATAAAAGAAAAGTTTGAAAAGAAAGATATAAATAAAATAATTTATTTTATGAAAAAAGACAAAAAAAATTTGAATAATAAAATAAATTTAATACTTCTAAAAAAAATAGGAGAAACAACTAAACCAAATGACTTTTCCATTAATCATAAAGAGCTCAAAAAATTTTTGACGCAGTATTATTATTAAAATATTTATTTTATATGAATTTCTAATGCATGAATTTTACTTTTCATTTCATCTTTTAAAATAGAAAAAATAATTTTATGTGCTTCTATTTTATTCATATTTCTTAATTTTTTTGATTCGATAATAATTTTAAGATTAAATTTTTTAGCATCAAATTGCTTATGCTTCTTGTGTAAATCTGAATTGTCAACTAATAATACTTTTTCTGGGCTTAATTTATTGTTAATTTTTTCCTTTATTTCTTTTAATAAATCTGTCATTTCACTTCTAAAATTTTAGATCATATAGTAGTTTTAAACAATGAAAAATATTTGTGAATGGGAAAATTGTAAAGAAGTTGGTGAATTTAAAGCACCTGCTGAAAAAGATAATAGCAAAAATTTTCTCTTGTTTTGCAAAGATCATATTAAGCAATTTAATCAAAAATGGGATTATTTTGATGGTATGTCGCAATATGAAATTGAAAATTTCTTAAGATCAGATCTTACATGGCATCGACCTACACAAAAGTTTGGTTCTAATGAGAATTTTTTTAACATTTTATGGAATAATACATTAAATGATAAATTCAAAATTTTTAATGACGAAAGTTCTTATAATGTTAGTAATAGAAACTTCTGTGAAAAAGATAAAGATGCTTTCAGAATTATGGACCTAAAATTTAACGATGATTGGCCTGCTGTACAAAAAAAATTTAAAATCCTTGTAAAAAAATTTCATCCTGATAGAAATTCTGGTAATAAAAAATTTGAGGATAAATTAAAAAAAATAACTATGGCTTATAGCCACCTAAAAAGAATAATGATGGTAAAGTAATATGTTTAATTTGTCTGAATTAACCCCTGATATAAAAATTTCTGTAAATCAAATATTTGGAATAGATACAGAAATGAAAATAGATGCGTTTTCAAAGAAAAATGAATATGTGCCTGAGGTTGATAGTAATTATAAATTTGATAGAGATACTACTTTAGCTATCATTGCTGGATTTGCTTTTAATAAACGTGTTTTAATCCAAGGGTATCATGGTACAGGAAAATCAACACACATAGAGCAGATTGCTGCAAGATTAAATTGGCCTTGTGTAAGAGTAAATTTAGATAGTCATATCAGTCGAATAGATTTAATAGGAAAAGATGCAATAGTACTAAAAGATAATAAGCAAATTACTGAGTTTAAAGAAGGAATTCTTCCGTGGTCAATTCAAAATCCCATCGCTTTAGTGTTTGATGAGTATGATGCAGGCAGACCAGATGTAATGTTTGTAATTCAAAGAGTTTTAGAAAAAGAAGGTAACTTCACCTTGCTTGACCAAAATAAAGTTTTAAAACAAAATCCTTTTTTTAGATTGTTTGCTACAACAAATACTGTGGGGTTGGGTGATACAAGTGGCCTATATCAAGGTACACAACAAATTAACCAAGGGCAGATGGATAGATGGAATATAGTCACAACTTTAAATTATCTAAAATTTGATAAAGAGTTAGAAATTATTTTAGGAAAATCAAAACCTTTTAATAACAAAGAAGGAAAAGAAACTATTTCAAATATGATTAAAGTGGCAGACCTAACGAGAAAAGGGTTTATCAATGGCGATATTTCTACAGTAATGAGTCCACGAACAGTTTTGCACTGGGCGGAAAACGCTGATATTTTTAAGGACGTGGGTTATGCATTTAGGGTTACATTTCTTAACAAATGTGATGAATTAGAAAAAAGTATAATTGCTGAGTATTATCAAAGATGCTTTGGGGAAGATTTGCCTGAATCTTCAATTAATATTAAAATATAAAATATCTAAATGGATGAAAAGGAACTTTTTAAAGAAAAATTTAAATCAGCTATTTCTTCTGCAGTTAAAGCTATTTCTGGAAATTTTGATCTTCAAATCAAATTCAGTGATAACACGAACGAAAATGAAAACTCATTAAATTTACCTGATGTTTCTAATCTTAAAGACTTGCAGGGCTATACTGATTTGAGAGCCTTCGCTGATTCTGAGGCTTTAAAAATAAAATACACAAACAAAAAAATTTTCCTTCAAAATGAGCCTGTGGGAACTGTAGCAAAAAATTTATATTTAATAGCCGAGAAAATTAGGTATGAAAAAATAGGCTCTGATAATCTTTTGGGTGTAAAAAAAAACATCACTCAAAGTTATGAAAATAAATTTAAAAATAAAAAAATTGAGGAGATTAAAACAGAAGGAGATAATTTAATAACTGATGCGTTTGAATTATATTTAAGAAGCCATTTTTTTAAAATTAAGCAAAATGATGCTACAAAAAAAACGTTGAGTTACTGGAAAAAACTATTTGACAAAAATCTTAAAGACAAATTAAAAAAATTAGATGATTGTATTAAAGACCAAAAAGAATTTAGCCAAGTTATATCTGAGCTAATTGGTAAACTTGGTTTTAATGATTCAAATCACCAAGAAAAAAATGAAAAAAAAAATA
>Ga0209709_10002162_pt1 | contig 17472 bp, 12 predicted proteins | sample ArcticOcean_MG_C_2_FD_187435 | JGI IMG/M metagenome (GOLD analysis project Ga0209709, IMG submission 187435) | Marine microbial communities from western Arctic Ocean - ArcticOcean_MG_CB4_136 (SPAdes) (version 2) | ecosystem: Environmental > Aquatic > Marine > Oceanic | place: Arctic Ocean... | reverse complement strand
AAAAAAATATTGAAAATAGTTCTTTAATTAAAGAATTGACATCACTTGTATAAAAAAATAAAAATAAGTTAACAGCGAATCACTTTGATTCGTTTAACTTAAACAGGGAGCTAAAGATGGCTACAAAAAGAAAAGCTAAAAAAGCTAAAAAAAAGACTAAGAAAAAAGCTAAAAAAGCTAAAAAAGCTAAGAAAAGAAAAAGATAGTATCTTAATCTTTTCAAAAAACGCTTCTCATCACGATTCGTGTGAGAGGCGTTTTTTTTATTCTGTTATTTAATCTTCAGTTTCGGTAATTGGCTCAGGCTCAGTTGTTTCTGGCTCTATGAGTTTGGTTGTAGCAACTGGAGTACCAGCGGTTTTTGCTTGGCCTTCTAAATTTCTTTTTAATGCTTTATCTAATTTTTTTTGTGTATCTTCTGCTGATACACCTATTACTATTTGAAACTCTGATAAAATTCTCTCATAAGCTTTTTCAAAAAGTTGTCTTTCACTATAAGACTGATCAACCATCAGGTCATCACCTTTATTTAAATCTCTAACAACTTCTGCAAGCTCATAAATTTTTCCTGAGGAGATTTTAGCCTCATATTCTTGAGCTCTTCTGCTCCACATAGATCTTTTTATTTTTGGTTTACTCTTCAAAATAGACATGCATTTATTGACCTGGTTAATAGTTGCTAACGGCCTAAGGTGAGACTGTTTATTTACTGGGACCATGCCATCAGCTTTATCTTTCTCAAATTTAAGTACATACGTCTCAAGATCAATTCCACCAATATTTATCTTCTTAAATTCTGTAATTTGTCCAACACCGTGTTTTGGGTAAACAACATAATCCTTAACTTTATATTCTCTTTTTTCTGTTTCTTGTTTTTTTACTTTTTTTATCTCTGGTTTAACTTCATTACTTTTTGAAATTCTTAGATTATCAGTTTTTATCTCTACCTTGTCTGAAACAGAACTTTTGGTAATTGTTTTTAAATTTTTTTTTATTTTAGCTTTAGTTGTCTTAACCTTTTTTACAATTTTAGGTTTTTTTGTTGGTACATTTTTTTTAACTTTAGCTTTAGGTTTTTTTGTCACTTTAATAGAAGACTTTGGAGCGGTCTTTTTTATTACTTTTTTCACAGGATTTTTTTTAAAGATTTTCGTTAAAATATTTGTCGTACTTATTTTCTTCATTTTTATATTTTTCATGATCCACTGGAGGATCTTTTTTTACTGTTATATTTGGCCAAATTTCAGAATATTTAGTATTCACCTCAAGCCATTTTTCGCTTCCAGACTCTGTATCTGCAACTATAGCATCAACTGGACATTCTGGCTCGCAAACGCCACAATCTATACACTCATCCGGTTTAATTACAAGCATATTTTCTCCTTCATAAAAACAATCAACAGGACAAACTTCAATGCAGTCCATTAATTTACACTTAATACATTTTTCATTAACTAGGTATGTCATTTTATTAATTCCTTTTTTATTTTTTCTTTAATGTCTCCCATTGTCTTTGCGTTTATATATAATAATCCAGCCAGCCTTCTCATCAAATTTGTCTCATATATATCAGCATTATTATTTGAGTAAATAATTTTCCAAAGGCATTCAATGATTTTAATTTTATCATGTTCGGGTAAATCTTTAGTTTCTCTTGTGAAACTTAATATCTGATTAGAATTTTCTTCCATAACTGTTGCATTAGATATTAACTTATCTATAGTAGATACATCTGCGCCCAGTTCTATCAAAGTTTTTTTTATAATTTCCTTTTCTTCTTCTGTATAGTTTTCGTCTATTTTTGCTGCGTGAATTAATAGTGCCGCAATTTTAGTAAAAGAGTTTTTATCATCAACTTTATTATTTTCCTTATTTTTAAAAAAACTAATCATTAATTAAAGTTTAAGTTTTTTAATACCTTAAATGGGCTATTTGAAGGTTCTATTTTTTTGAAAAATTTTTTAATTTTCTTTTTTGGAGAATATTTGAAAAAAATATCGTTATCTTTTTCGTAAGTCTTATAGTTCATTTTTTCAATTAGTTTTTTAAAGTTTTCTTTACTGCAACCAAGCAAGTTAAGCATCTCAGGAATTAATTTTATCTCCTTTTCTTTGTCAGGATTAGAATTAATAATTTGAACAAATAATCTTTCCAAGATATCTATTCTAACAAAATAATTATCAAAATTTTCAAAACCACATAGAAGCATAAAATTTTTATTTTTTATATTTTTATCATCTAAAAAATTTAAACCAAAAGTAGGAGGAGTTAAGTTAAAGTATTTTTGATGAAAGTTTTTCCACAATAATATTCTTAGGGAAACTGCTTCAGGTTTGAGCAGTTTAAATAGAAAAACATGGTATCTTCCAAATTTTACACCTAAATCTCTTAAGATTTGTCTTTCATCTTGACCAAGTTTTTTTAAATAGTCAGCTACACTCTCCCTTTTAATGACGCCATTATTTTCGTATAATTGATAAGCCAAAGCTTTAATTGATGAGTTACTTTCCTTTAAATTTTTTAAATCAATCAAACTTTTTAATACAAGGTTAATTTTTTCTTTAATCCATTTTTCTATAAAATCAGATAATTTTTGTTTGTCATGATTTTCTAAAATATCATCTACAATTAAAAATAGCTCAGGGTTTAAATAATCCTTACCCACTTCCAATTTAGCAATAGGAAAATTTTTCCAATAAATTTTAAAATCGTCTTTTATTTTTATTAAACCTGTATCGATGATTGATTGAATTCTTTTTTGGAGTTCTGGACCCACAGTTTGTCTTGCTGCTTTTTTTAATGACTTTATATCAGTTTCAAGAGCACCAGTCTTTAAGTCCATCTCAAACTTTAAACCTTTTAAATTACCAATAAACTGCTCATCTATTATTACTTTATCATCTTCCATTATTTCAGTTTTAAAATCCATGTCCTGTTTTAATCCTCTGGCAAGAACACTAGCTCTTTTATCAATAAATGTTTTAGTAAGCTCTTCATGCAATCTGTCAGATAATCTATCTTCTAATAATTTTGTTTTTTCTATCCAATAATTTTGGTTTTCTACCCAATTTATTTTATTTGAAACATATGACCAAGTTCTAACATTTGCAATTCTATTTGATAAAGAATCAACATTTCCCTCTAATTTATCCAATTTCATCAACTGCAACCTCATATAATCATTAGTAATTTTACCTCCTTTTTCGTTTAAGAAGCTAAAGACTTTGCTAACAACTTCAAGGTGATTGCCATAAGTTTTTTTTACAAAATCAGGAATTTGACAACACTCCCAAAGTAATTCCAATGTCTCTTTGTCATCTTTAATATTGTGGTTTCTCATATCTTTTAAAAAATATTTTAAAACTTTCTCATCTTCACACTCGTGTATTTTCCGTAACCAATTTTTTTTTGGCTTTTCATCAAGCGATTTAATTAGGTTGAGAGCATTATTAAAGTTTAAATTAGAGTTTCTCCAAAACAATATTTTAATTTCTTCAAATTTGTGATTTTCAAGTAAATCAACATCTTCAGCAGTAATTTCTTTACAGTCACCAGTAATTCCAAAACTTCCATCATTTAGATACCTTCCAGCTCTTCCTGCAATTTGTCCAATTTCAGATAGATTAAGACGTCTTAATTTTTTTCCATCAAATTTTTTTAAGTTTGAAAAAAAAACATTTTCTAAATCCATATTGATACCCATTCCTATCGCATCAGTAGCGACAAGAAAATCAACAGCTCCAGATTGGTATAGCTCAACTTGAGAATTTCTTGTTTTAGGGCTTAGTGAACCCATAACAATTGCTGCACCACCTTTTTGTCTTCGAACCAGTTCAGCAATTGCATAAACCTCTTCTGTTGAAAAAGCAATTATTGCTGTTTTTCTATTTATTCGTGAAATTTTTTTATGACCAACATATGAAAGTTTAGAAAGTCTACCTCTATTTATAAATTCTGTATCTTCTCCAAGTTTATGAACTATAGTTTTTATGGTACTTGACCCCATAAACATTGTTAACTTTTCTCCACGAAGGTTTAACAGTCTGTCAGTAAAGATGTGGCCTCTCTCATGATCAGCACACATTTGAATTTCATCTATCCCAACAAAATCTAAATTTTTATTAATTGGCATAGACTCTACGGTACAAAGAAAATATTTAGCATTTGTAGGTATTATTTTTTCTTCACCCGTAATTAGCGCAACTTTATCTAAGCTTATTTTTTTTATAATTTTGTCATAAACTTCTCTTGCTAATAATCGCAACGGAAAACCTATCATTCCCGAGTCAAACGAAAGCATAGTTTCAATTGCAAGAAAGGTTTTTCCAGTATTTGTGGGACCAAGAACAGCGGTAATTTTATTTTGTGACATTTCTATTAATGGTACCCTTAATTTTTATTCCACCACATGTTGTTACTCATAAAGAACAAAAATAGACTAAAACATGACCGAATCGTAGCGTCAAAAGTTCTCATTTATCTTTTATTTTTTTATTAAGTTAACATAGTTAAAAATAATTCTGTATTAATATTTTATAGTAAAATTATGAGTAAAAAATTGTGGGAAGCATCATTAAGCCAAAAAAAAAAATCTTTCTTATATAAGTATGAGCGGTTTATCTCAGAAAAATTCAATAAAAGATTTAACAGAAATTATGAAAATATTTTAAAATGGAGCATTAAAAACCCTGGGGATTTTTGGAGTTCTGTTTGGGATTTTTCTGAAATTAAAGGATTTAAGAGTAAAATAAAAATACAAAAATCGAAAACGTTTTACAAAAATATATTTTTACCAAATTCAAAGTTAAATTTTGCTGAAAACTTACTTTCAAAAGATAATCAAGATAAAGCATTAACCTTTATAAGTGAGAATGGCTTTAGAGAGGAAAGAAACTGGCATGAGTTACAAGGCAATGTAAGCAAAGTATGTAAATTTTTAAAAAGTATTAAAGTTAAAAAAAACGATAGAGTTGCAGCATACTTACCCAATTCTATAGAAACGGTTGAGGCATTTATTGCCTCTTCTTCACAGGGAGCAATATGGTCATCTTGCTCACCAGATTTTGGTATTAAAGGTGTAATAGAGCGTTTTGTACAAATTAACCCTAAAGTTTTATTTGTAATAGATAAATATTTTTATAATGGAAAAATAATAAATATTTTAGAAAGAGTTCCTCAAATATTAAAAGAGATCCCATCTATTAAATATGTTGTCATCGTCAGCTATCCAGGAGAAAAATATTTAAATAATAAATATACATTCAAAAAAGTAAAAGTATTTAGATGGAGTGAATTAAATAAAATAGAGTCTGAAAATATTAAATTTTCTAAATTTAATTTTGAACAAGCGCTTACAATCCTTTATTCTAGTGGAACTACAGGAAAGCCAAAGTGTATATGTCATAGAAGTGGAGGAGTTTTACTTCAGCATAAAAAGGAACATCAACTTCATTGTGATATCAAAGAGGGTGATAATGTTTTTTATTTTACTACTTGTGGGTGGATGATGTGGAATTGGTTAGTTAGCGTTCTAGCTTCCAAAGCATCAATTGTTTTATTTGATGGTTCGCCAATGTATAAAAAAGATGATTTATTGTTAAAAATTGCTGAGAAAGAAAAGATTACTTTATTTGGTGTGAGTGCAAAATATATTGATACACTTCGTAAATTTAAACCTGCCCTAAAGTATAAATATAAATTATCAAAATTAAGAACAATTTGTTCTACTGGTTCTCCATTATCAAATGATGGTTTTAAATATATTTATGATAATGTAAAAAAGAATGTTCATTTATCATCTATATCTGGTGGCACCGATATTGTGTCCTGCTTTGTGTTAGGCAATCTATATCAACCAGTTATTTTAGGAGAAATACAAAATAAAGGATTAGGTTTGGATGTTGATATTTTTAATGAAAAGGGAAAAGCCATAAAAGATAAAAAAGGTGAATTAGTTTGTAAAAATCCTTTCCCATCAATGCCATTAAAATTTTGGAATGACAAAAATGATAATAAATTTAAAAATGCATATTTTAATCATTTTTTGAATACTTGGTACCACGGTGATTATGCAGAAGTAAAAAAAGGGGGAGGTTTTATTATTCATGGCAGATCTGATACTACGCTTAATCCAGGAGGAGTAAGACTTGGAACAGCCGAAATATATTCAGTAGTAGAAAAATTTATAGAAATTAAAGAGTCTATTGTTGTTGGCCAAGTTTGGGATAATGATGTTAGGATTGTTTTATTTGTAGTCTTAAACCCAAGATTTGAACTGAATGAAGATTTATTAAAAAAAATCAAAACTAAAATTAGAAAAAATGCATCTCCAAGACATGTTCCAGCTAAAATTATAGTAGTTGTCGATATTCCAAGAACTAAGAATGGAAAAATAGTTGAATTAGCTGTAAAAAATATAATAGAAGGAAATGAAATTAAAAATAAAGAAGCATTAGCAAACCCTAAAGCCTTAGAGCAGTATAAAAATTTAAAAGAATTAAATTATTAAATGTTAAAAAATATAGTTAAAGATTTGAAGGCATCATCTACTTTAAAAATTAATGAAATTTCTAGAGAGTTAGAAGATAAAGGTGAAAAGATTTTTAAATTTGGGTTTGGACAATCTCCATTTCAAATTCCATTTGATATTGTTAATGAGTTAAAAAATAATGCTTATCAAAATAAATATTTACCAATGCAAGGTCTTAAAGAACTTAGAGAGGCTGTTGCAAAATATACCTCAACTAAAAAAGATTATAACTATAAATCTGAAAATGTAATTATTGGACCAGGTTCAAAGGAATTAATGTTTTTGTTACACGTTTTATTTGACGGAGATATAATATTGCCAACTCCAAGTTGGGTTTCTTATGCACCACAAGCAATTCTTGGAAGAAATAAAATTCAATTAATACAAACAAATAGAGAAAATAATTGGTTTCCTACTGGATCACAAATTGAAGAAGTTATTTTAAAAGATAAAAGTAAGAATTATCTATTATTTTTGAATTCACCAAACAACCCGTCTGGGCAAATTTGTGGAAATTTACAGGAAATTAGTGAGATTGCCAAAAAAAATAATCTTATTATTTTGTCAGATGAAATTTACTCAGAGTTAAGCTTTGAAGAAGGTTTTAAGTCTATTTCTAGTTTTTGTCCTGAAAAAACCATTATAAGCACAGGCATAAGTAAATGGTGTGGAGCAGGTGGATGGAGACTAGGTTATTTTATAGTTCCAGACTCTTTAAATGTTTTAAAAAATTCAATTAATGTATTAGCTAGTGAAACTTTTTCAGCTGTCAGCGCCCCAATTCAATATGCTGCTATTACAGCTTATACAAGTGATCATAGTGAATATGTAAATAGTTCTAAAAATATTCTTAAAGCAGTTGGTAATTATGTTTATGAAAATTTAAAATCAAACAAAGTTTTAATTAACAAGCCACAAGGTGGGTTTTATCTTATGCCAGAATTTTTAAATAAAAAATTTAATACATCGTCTGAAATGTGTGACAATATTTTAAAAGAGACAGGTGTAGCTTTATTGCCAGGATCAGATTTTGGCTTTGATAAAAATAAAATGTTAGCACGACTGAGCTTTACTGATTTTGATGGACAAAATTTCATGAATCAAACCCAGAATGAACCAAAGATTGATAATGACTTAATTTTTAAACTTGCACCTAAAATAGTTGAAGGTGTTGATAAGTTAAGAAAATGGTCTGATTCATTATAAAAACTCTCTATACATACCCCTTCGATTACTGTTAGAATTAATTAATAAAAATAACGATATAGAGGAGAGAATATGAAAAAAATAATAACATCTCTATCAAGTGCTCTACTAATTTTTGTTGCGTCTTTATCTTTTACAGGCGTTGCAAAATCTGCAGAGTTCTTCACGATAGGAACGGGTGGACCAACTGGAGTATACTTTCAAACAGGTAATGCAATTTGTAAAATGTTACACAAATCAGCAATTGCTAAAGAACATGGAAGAAAAAAAGGTATAGACAAAGCTTACAGATGTACTGCGCCTTCAACTGGTGGATCAAATTATAATATTGGTCAAATAGCTGCTGGTGAATTTCAATTTGGTGTGGCTCAGTCCGACTGGCAATATCACGCTGTAAATGGATCAAGTAAATGGGAAGGAAAAAAGTTTGACGGTTTAAGAGCTGTTTTTTCAGTACACAACGAACCTTTTCAAATTTGGGCAAGAAAAAAAGCAAAAATTAAAGATTTTGCTGGACTTAAAGGTAAAGTTGTTAACATAGGTAACCCAGGTTCCGGACAAAGAGGAACTATGGAAGAGCTTATGAAAGCAATGGGAGTTGATAATGGTTACTTTAAATCTACCACAGAACTAACTTCATCTGAGCAAGTTAAAGCATTATGTGATGGTAAAATTGATGCTTTCGGTTATTCGGTAGGATTTCCAAATGGAGCTATGGAGAATGCAGCTTCTTGTGGAGCAAAAGCTTTACCTATTAATTTAACAGGTTCTGAAGTTAAAGCATTAATTAGTGGTGCTGATTACTATGCTCAAGCTATAATTCCTAAGGGAACTTACACAGGACAAAAAAAAGATGTAACTACTTTTGGTGTTAAGGCTACCGTTGTAACAAGTAATGCCGTTGAAGCAGATCTTGTTTATTTAGTGGTAAAAGCAGTTTTTGAAAACTTTGATGATTTCAAAAAACAACATCCTGCTTTTTCTTCTTTAAAAAAAGAAGATATGGTCGCTGATGGTTTGTCAGCTCCACTACATCCAGGAGCAATTAAATATTATAAAGAAGCTGGATTAATGTAATCCAACGACTTAATCAAATTAAAAGGCCTGATATATTTGTCGGGCCTTTTTTTTGTTATAGAGTATCTTTTTAACAATGAATCAAAGTATTGGAGATAAAGTGGAAAGTAAGATTAGTGAGGATTTATCTCCAACTAGAAATCTTACTGGTTTACACTTAAAAATTGTTGGAATTATTGCAATCATTTGGTCTTTATTTCAGCTTTGGTACGCTTCCCCATTCCCATTCATGTTTAATATTGGAATGTTCAAAGGACTTCCTGCGAGAGCCATTCATTTAGGCTTTGCTTTAACTTTAGCTTTTTTAATTTATCCAATTTCTAAAAGCAAAAAAATTTCTATATTTGATATTCTTATTAGTTTTATTGCTGCTTTTTGCTGTTTATATATTTATTTTTTTTATGACCAGCTAGTTAATAGAGGAGGAATTCTTTTAAGTGTTGAAATTTGGGAAAAATTCAATTTACCAGTTGAATTGATTATTGGAAGTTGTGGAATTTTAATATTGATTGAGGCAACTAGAAGAGTGTTTGGTTTGCCTTTAGTTATTATTGCAATTTGTTTTTTACTTTTTTCATATTTTGGTAGATATGCACCAGAGATAATTTCTCATGGCGGGCTTTCATTAAATAGATTGGTTGGATTTCAATGGCTTGATCAAGAGGCTATATTTGGAATTCCCATAGGTGTTTCAGTAGATTTTATTTTTTTATTTGTTTTATTTGGTGCACTCTTAGAAACAGCAGGTGGTGGTAAATATTTTTTAGATTTAGCTTTTGCTATGGTTGGTAAAATGAGAGGAGGACCTGCAAAAGCAGCAATTTTAGGGTCGGGAATGACTGGCTTAATTTCAGGATCCTCAATTGCAAACACTGTTACAACTGGAACTTTTACAATTCCAATTATGAAAAAAACTGGCTTTTCTAAAGAAAAAGCTGGAGCTATAGAAGTGTCATCATCAGTTAATGGTCAATTAATGCCACCTGTAATGGGAGCTGCGGCATTTGTAATGGCAAGTTTTTTAGGTGTTACTTATTTTGAGGTTGTCAAACATGCATTTTTACCGGCAATTATTTCTTATGTGGCATTGTTTTATATTTCCCACCTTGAAGCTTTAAAATTAAATCTAAAAGGAATGGATGATGCAGATATTCCAAATTTAAAGAAAACATTTTTATCAGGCTTACATTTTTTGGTTCCTATTTTTGTTTTGGTGTATATGCTTGTTTATTTAAGATATACTGCCTCATACTCAATATTTTTTGCAACGATTGCATTAATTATTGTAAACTTAGCTTACATATTAATTAAAAATCCAGATTTTAAAGAAGCGATAAAAATTTGGTATAACCAAACTATAGTTGGCTTTCAAAAAGGGGCCTTAAATATGGTTGGTGTTGGAATAGCAATAGCGACAGCCGGTATAATAGTTGGAGCCGTTGGTTCGACAGGATTAAGTACAAATTTAATTATAGTTATAGAATTTATTGCAAAAGATAATGTTATTATTTTACTATTTTTAACGATAATTTTATGTTTGTTGCTTGGCATGGGTCTTCCAACAACAGCAAATTATGTTGTTGTAGCATCTTTAATGGCAACAGTATTAGTTGATGTTGGAAATGCATCTGGCTTTGTATTTCCACTTATAGCAGTCCACTTGTTTGTTTTTTATTTTGGTTTAATGGCTGATGTCACTCCTCCAGTTGGCCTTGCATCATATGCAGCAGCAGCTATTTCAGGAGGTGATCCACTTAAAACTGGCCTGCAAGCTTTTTGGTACAGTTTAAGAACAGGTATTTTACCTATCGTATTTCTATTCAACCACGAATTATTATTAATTGGTATTGAAAATATTTGGCATGCTTTAATTGTAATTATTACTTCTTTAATAGGAATATTAGTTTTTACTTCTGCAACTCAAGCATGGTTTATTAACAGATTAAGATGGTATGAAATAATAGTTTTTTTATTAATTTCTATTTCATTGTTGGCACCAGAATTCGTTCTAAACAAATTCAATCCAAAATATGATTATAAAGATATAAATCAGATTCATTTATTAAAGCTAGATCCCAATAAAGAAGTTAGATTTAAAGTAACACGTCCAAGTAATTATGGAGAAAGATATAAATTATTTATAATTAAAGAAAATACTTTTGAAACTGAATATAGCTTGGAAGAATATGGAATTGAATTAGTTAGAGAGAAAAATAGAATTGTTGTAGATACCTTGCAATGGAATGGAGTAGCCAAAAAAAGTGGTTTTGAAACCGGTGACTATATAAGTGAATTTAAAATAGAAAATGTTAATAGGCCTAATAAAGGAATCATTTACCCAATAGCAATTTTATTTTTAATTATATTTGGTTATTTAAATTTCAGAAGAAAAGAATAATTATCCACCAGGGCCTAGGTTCGATGGTTTTATTTTTAAAATTTTCCACACTCCTGACGCAGAAGTTATAATTTTATCATTACACCTAAGCTCACAAAATAAAAATACTAGTGTATTTGTTTTTTTTAGAATCCTTGTAAAACCGGTAACTTCATCACCTACTTTAGACGCACCTATAAATTTTAAATCTAATGAAATAGTTACACAAGGCGCATTTCCAGCTGCTCTATGAGCGGCAGTGCCTGCTCCTGCATCAATTAAAGCAGACAAATAACCACCATGTGTTATTGCAGCTGCATTTAGATGGTTTTCACCAACTGTAGTTTTAAATTCATATTCTGTTTCAGATATAGTTCTAAATAAAACACCACCATTATGCTTCATAAAACCAGATTTAATACTTATTTGCTCAAATTTATTATTCATAGTTTTTTATAATACAAAAGTTAAAATTAATAAAATTATAAAAACAATTATAAAAAAATATATAACTGATTTTTGTAGTGATGATTTTAGCAGCCAATCTAACATTCTTATTTATCCTTTTTTGGTGGACCGCCCAGAACTCGAATCTGGAATCTCCCGGTTCGTAGCCGAGCGCCTTATCCAATTTGGCCAGCGGTCCTTAATTAAATAATTTACTCAACATACTAAATTTTTTGATGTAATTTAACTTATAAAATATTATGTTGTATTAGCAATGAACAAAAAACCAAATGATGTAGTTATTACAACTGCATTAAGAACGCCTATTGGTACATATAAAGGATCTTTAAAAGGTATGAGTGCTGACAAATTGGGAGCACTAGCCATCAAAGAAGCTGTCTATAAATCAAAATTAAAAGTAGATGATATTGATGAAGTTATAATGGGTCATGTTCTCACTTCTGGATTAGGACAAAACCCAGCAAGACAAGCATCTATTAATGCTGGAATTCCAGTTTCAAAGCCTGCACACATAATTAATCAAGTATGTGGATCTGGATTAAGATCTGTGATCTCGGGCTATCAATCTATTAGGTTAAAAGAAACTAAAATTATAGTTGCTGGTGGACAAGAAAATATGTCTAGAGTACCACATGCAATATTTTATAGAGAAGATAAAAAGTTAGATGAAACTAAACTGATTGATACAATGGTTAATGATGGGCTAATTGATTCTTTTAATAATTATCATATGGGAGTTACTGCAGAAAATATTGCAGAAAAGTATCAAATTTCTAGAAATGAACAAGATATGTTTGCATTAAATTCTCAACAAAAAACTCAAAAAGCTATAAGCGAAAATAAATTTAAAGATGAGTTAATTAAATTAAAAATCAACATAGATGAAAAAGAATTCATTTTCGAAAAAGATGAACACCCAAGAAGTAATTTAAGTTTAGAAGATTTAAAAAAATTAAAAACTATTTTTAAAGAAAATGGAACAGTTACTGCGGGCAATTCATCAGGAATAAATGATGGAGCGGCAGCAGTTATATTAATGTCTAGAGAAGAAGCAGAAATTAGGTCAATAGAACCATTAGCAAAAATAGTATCTTGGTCAACTTGTGGTGTTGATCCATCGTTGATGGGTCTTGGTCCAATACCGGCTGTTAATTTGGCTTTAAAAAAAGCAGACTGGAAAATTGAAGATATAGATTTATTCGAAATCAATGAAGCATTTGCAGCTCAAAGTATCGCAGTAATTAAAGAGCTTAAAATTCCTAAAGAAATTGTAAATGTTAATGGTGGTGCAATTGCATTGGGGCACCCAATTGGAGCCTCAGGAACTAGAATTTTAGTAACCCTTATTCATGAAATGATTAGACAAAATAAGACTAAGGGTTGCGCCACCTTATGTATTGGTGGTGGCATGGGTATAGCAACTTGTATTGAAAGGAATTAAAAGGAATTATTTTTAAAACTTTTAATAAGTAAAGCTTTTTGTATCCAAAACCTTGCATCTAACCCTTGTTTATTTTTTAAATAAACTATTTTTTTTAATATAAATGTAAGCATTCTGAACAAGTGACATATAAGGTTGTCCAAAAAACGCTTCAAATGTGTTAAAAATATATAAAACATACCTAATTTTAGGTGTATAAAACGACTTAAACAATGAGTGATAAATTACTTGTCCCAGATATTGGAGATTTTGACAAAGTTGAGGTTATAGAGCTTCTTGTAAAAGTTGGTGATGAAGTTAATTTAAACGATCCACTTGTTACAATAGAAAGTGACAAATCTAGTGTAGAAATTCCCTCAACAGCCTCTGGAAAAATAGAGTCCATAAAGGTTAAAGTGGGAGATAAAGTTTCTAAGGGAGATTTAATATTAAATATTGTTTCATCGAAAGAAACTTTATTAGAAAAAGCGATTCCCAAAGATACAGAAAATATTATTAAGCAAGCAGAAGACACTCTAAAGAATGAAAAAAAAGTAAAGACCATTCATCAAGAATCTCCTGAAAAAAAAAAACAAACAATAATTCAAGTCATAAATGATAATGACATTGATCCTTTGGAAACTCAGGATTGGTTAGAATCTCTATCTGCAGTTGTTGAAAAAGATGGAAATCAAAGGGCTCATTTTTTAATTAAAGAATTAATTAATAAAGCTTATCGAGAAGGAGCAAATATTCCTTACACACAAAATACTCCTTATATAAACACAATTCCACCAGAAGCAGAAGTAAAATCAAATGGTGATCAGAATATTGAAAGAAGGATTAGATCTCTAATTAGATGGAATGCAGCAGCCATGGTTGTTAGGGCTAATAAAAAATTTCCAGAATTAGGTGGTCACATAGGTACATTTGCATCCGCAGCAACACTTTATGATGTGGGAATGAATCATTTTTGGAGAGCAAAAAATAATAAATTTGGTGGTGACTTAGTCTATTTTCAAGGCCACAGTGCACCCGGCATGTATGCTAGAGCATTTTTAGAAGGCAGATTAGATGAAAAACAATTAGATAGATTTAGACAAGAAGTTAAACCAGGTGGGCTTTCATCATATCCACATCCTTGGTTAATGCCAAAGTTTTGGCAATTTCCAACTGTATCAATGGGCTTAGGACCTATGCTTGCCATCTATCAAGCAAGGTACATGAAATATTTAATTAACCGTGGATTAATTAAAGACGAAGGTAGAAAAGTTTGGGCATTTCTTGGCGATGGTGAAATGGACGAACCTGAGTCTTTAGGCGCGATTGGATTAGCGGCTAGAGAAAAATTAGATAATTTAATATTTGTTGTTAACTGTAACCTTCAAAGGTTAGATGGACCTGTAAGGGGAAATGGAAAAATTATTCAAGAACTAGAAGGAAGCTTTAGAGGGGCAGGCTGGAATGTAATAAAAGTGATTTGGGGGTCATACTGGGATTCTTTGATTACCAATGATAAAACAGGTCATTTAGTTAAGGTTATGAACGAAACTGTGGATGGAGAATATCAGGCAATGAAAGCGCGAGATGGAGCTTATGTTAGAGAAAAGTTTTTTGGAAAATATCCAGAGACTCAAGAACTAGTTTCTAGCTTATCAGATAAAGATATTTGGAGATTAAATAGAGGAGGTCACGATCCCCATAAAGTTTATGCAGCATATGATAAGGCATCAAAAAATCAAGGTAGCCCAACAGTGATAATAGCCAAAACCATTAAAGGATATGGAATGGGTAAAACAGGTGAAAGTGTTAATACTACTCACCAAACTAAAAAATTAGATGTAGATGATTTATTATATTACAGAGACCGCTTTGACGTTCCATTAACAGATGAACAAGTGAAGAATGTTGAATACTTCAAACCAGATGAAAAATCAGCAGAAATTAAATATATTAAAGAAAGAAGAATGAGTCTAGGTGGTTTTTTGCCAGAAAGAACAACATATTCAAAACCAATTAAAGCACCAGCAAAAAATATTTTTGATTTTATGAAAGTGTCAACTGGAGAAAAAAAAATGTCTACAACCATGGCATTAGTTCGAATGTTTACAAATTTACTAAGGGACAAGAATGTTTCACCAAGATTAGTTCCAATCATACCCGATGAAGCTAGAACTTTTGGAATGGAGGGTTTTTTTCAAAAGATCGGAATATATGCTCATGAAGGTCAAAAATATGAACCAGAAGATTCTGCGCAATTAAGTTCTTACAGAGAAGAAAAAACTGGACAGGTTCTAGAAGAGGGAATTAATGAAGCTGGTGCAATGTCTTCATGGATCGCAGCTGCAACAGCTTATACAAATCATGATATTGAAATGATACCCATTTACATTTTTTATTCTATGTTTGGTTTTCAGAGAATAGGTGACCTTGCATGGGCAGCTGGAGATAGTCAAGCTAGAGGTTTTTTAATTGGAGCTACAGCAGGAAGAACTACTTTAGCTGGTGAAGGTTTACAACACCAGGATGGACACAGTCACTTAATAGCCTCAACAATACCAAATTGTGTAACTTATGATCCAACTTTTCATTATGAACTTGCTGTAATTTTTAGAGAAGGCCTAAGAAGAATGCATGAAAAAAATGAGAATGTTTTTTATTATATTACAACTATGAATGAAAACTATACACATCCAGAGATGCCAAAAGACAAGCTGTGTGAAGAAGGAATTCTTAAAGGAATGTACAAAATTAAAGAATTTAATAAATATAAAAAAACTAAAATTCAACTTTTAGGCTCAGGTACAATATTAAGAGAAATGATGGCAGCTGCAGAGATACTTCAAAATGACTATCAAATAGATAGTGAAATTTGGAGCGTTACTAGCTTCAATGAATTGAGAAAAGATGGAATGGAAGTTGAAAGATATAACCTTTTAAATCCAGACAAAGAACAAAAAATTTCATTTGTAGAGAAATGTTTAGGAAAAACAGAAGGACCAATTATGGCAGCTTCTGATTATATGAGAATGAATTCTGATCAAATTAGACCTTACACCAATAAAAGCTTCTACTCTTTAGGAACAGATGGTTATGGAAGAAGTGATACTAGAAAAAACCTTAGAAAATTTTTTGAAGTTGATAAAGAGCATATCGTTGCTTATGGACTAAGTGTATTAGCAAAAGAACAGCTCATAGCTTCAAAATATGCAAAAGAGGCCATAAAGAAGTATAATATTGATGGTAACAAACCAATGCCTACAAAACTATAGATGTCAGATAAAGAGATAAAGGTTCCAAATATTGGTGAATTTAAAGACGTTGAGGTGATTGAAATATTGATCTCGCATGGCCAATCTGTGTCAAAAAATGACCCACTTATTACAATTGAAAGTGATAAATCTAGTGTTGAAATTCCATCCTCTTTCGAGGGAAAAGTGAAATCAATAAATATAAAAGTAGGAGACAAGGTTTCAGAAGGAGACACAATATTAACTATAGAAAATAATGAAGAAGTCAAAGTAGATATTAAAGAGCAGTCTAAAATTGAAAAAAAAGAAGAAAAAACTCAAATCAATAAAGAAACAGTAGTTAATGATAAGCCAAAAAAAAACTTTATAGAAAAAAAAGCTTCTGGAGTTTCTGCGGCAAGTCCTAAGGCACGTAAATTTGCAAGAGAGCTTGGTATAAATATAAATGAAATTAATGGAAGTCAAAGACAAGGAAGGGTTGTAGAAGGTGATGTAAAAAACTTTATATTCTCTAAAATTAATAAAGTTCAAGATAAAATTGAAACTCAACCTAAAAAAATTGTTAGTGAATTTTCTCATTCTGATTTTGGTGAAATTGAAGTTAAAGATATGCCTAGGGTTAAAAGATTAGCCTCTACCTATTTGGTTAATTCTTGGACTACAATACCTCATGTAACAAATCATGACGAAGCAGATATAACTGAAATGGAAGATTTTAGAACTTCACTTACCGACATGTATACAGGGGAAAGAAAAAAAATTACTCCATTAGCTTTTATTGTTAAAGCTTTAGTTGCGTCTTTAAAAAAATTTCCTAATTTCAACTCTTCAATAGATGATATTGAAAATGGAAAAATAACAATGAAAAATTATTTTCATGTTGGAATTGCAGTCGACACTCCACATGGGTTAATGGTGCCAAAAATTAGAAATGCCGACAATAAAAATATTTCATATATTAGCAATGAATTGAAAGCAGTAAGTGACCAATGTAGAAATTTAAAAATAGATAAGAAAGAATTCTTTGGAGGATCTATGACCATTACAAGTCTTGGAGGAATTGGAGGTTCATTTTTTACACCAATAATAAATTATCCAGAAGTTGCTATACTAGGAGTGGGTAAAGCACAAAAAAAACAAATTT
>Ga0209709_10002159_pt1 | contig 17486 bp, 15 predicted proteins | sample ArcticOcean_MG_C_2_FD_187435 | JGI IMG/M metagenome (GOLD analysis project Ga0209709, IMG submission 187435) | Marine microbial communities from western Arctic Ocean - ArcticOcean_MG_CB4_136 (SPAdes) (version 2) | ecosystem: Environmental > Aquatic > Marine > Oceanic | place: Arctic Ocean... | reverse complement strand
ATCACTATTTATTCTCATCCAAAAATAATTGAGCAGGAATGAACAAAAAAAAATTTACTACAGCAGATATTCTTAAAAATAAAAACTATACTGAAGCGTCAGTATTTCAACCTATAAACCTCTTACGTGAATCAAGAAGACAAAATGAAATTCCTTCAGGAAAAGTGCCGAGTATTTGTGTTCTAGACCCAGACGGTGATCTAGTAGATTATCTAAATAATAAAAAAAAAGCAACAATAAGTAAATATTGGGCATGTTACCATTCGAATTTATATACATTTAAAATTGGCAAACTAACAGTGGGAATAATTCCTCGTGTCGTAGGATCTTCATATGCCGTGTTAATCGCTGAGCAACTATTTGTTTCAGGTTGTAAACTTTTAATCAGCATAACTTCTGCTGGAATTATTAAACAATCAGATTCTAATAAAAAATTTGCTTTAATTACACGGACAATCAGAGACGAAGGAACAAGTTATCATTACCTGCCAAAAAATGAACCGTCTGAGCTTTGTCAAAAATTACTTAAAAAACTAAAAAATAATGAGAATCTTTGGTCGGAAGTAAAAAGTTGGACTACAGATGCACCTTATAGAGAAACAATGTTTGCAATAGATGAGATGAAGAAAGACAATGTGACCTGTGTAGAAATGGAAGCTTCTGCATTATATGCATTTGCAAAAGCAAAAAATAAAGAAGTTGTTTGCTTTGCGCATCTGACTAATACAATGGCACAAAAAGAAGGTGATTTTGAAAAGGGAGAGGATTATGGAAGCCCTGAAACAATTCAGCTGATTGAAGAAGTTATTAAGAAGCTCAAATAACATTTTATGAAAAATATATTTTTATTTATTATCATTGGAACATATACATCTTTAGTGAATGCATCTGATATTTATAGAGCCTCTCCCGAAAGATATGTCGGAAAGTCAGATATAGTTGAAACTAATGTTGGTACTAAATATATGGCTGTGACGTCTGATCCTCAGGCAACTGAAGCTGCTTATAATGTTTTATCAAATGGTGGCACAGCTGCTGATGCTGCAATAGCTGCTCAATTTGTATTGGGATTGACAGAACCACAGTCTTCAGGTTTAGGAGGAGGTGCTTTTGTTATATATTATAATGCCAAACAGAATCTACTAACTACATTTGATGGTCGTGAAACTGCTCCTTTAGCTAGTACACCCAATTATTTTTTAAATAATAATAAAAAGCCAATAGGTTTTTATGAAGCTGTTCTAGATGGTCGCTCTGTAGGTGTGCCTGGAACCCCGGCAGTTTTAGGAAAACTACATGAAAGGTTTGGGAAAACTGATATGCAAAAGCTTATAGAACCTGCCGTTGCTTTAGCAATGGATGGTTTTGCTCCCTCACGAGGATTACTTGAGTCTCTACAGAATGATATTGGCAGACTTGATAAGAATAAAAAAAACAAAGAATATTTTTATAATAAAAAAATTATTAAGAATAAAAATTATGCAGACGTCTTGAAAACTTTCGCAAACGAAGGGCACAATATGTTTTACAAATTTCCAATTTCAACTAATATCATAAATGCTGTAAATAAAAAAAATGGAGTACTTACACAAAAAGATTTTGATAGATATAACGTCATAGAGAGAAAGCCAGTTTGTGGTATATTCCAAAAACATAAAGTTTGCTCGATGGGTGAGCCATCGTCTGGCGCACTTACCATGCTACAGATATTAAAACTTATTGATCATAACCCAACATGGCACAATTATATAGAAGCTTCAAAACTTGCTTTTGCTGACAGAAATTATTATATGGCTGATCCTGATTTTGTTAAAACACCTGGGAAGCATTTGATAAGTGACAAGTATATTCTAAAAAGACGTAGACTGATTTCTAGTGAAAATATTATAAATGATGCTCAACACGGAACTCCAGCCAGTTGGAAAGAAAATACTCAGGCTAGCTATTACGGGCCTAATGAATCAGGTACAACTCATATCTCAATCATTGACCAATATGGAAATGCTATTTCAATGACATCAACAATTGAAAATGCCTTTGGGTCAAGAATTATGGCTAATGGTTATCTTTTAAATAATGAACTCACTGATTTTTCATTTTCTCCTAAAAAAAATAATAACCCAGTAGCTAATAGAGTACAGGCTGGAAAAAGACCGCGATCATCAATGACACCAACAATTGTTTTTTCTACATCAACTAATAAACCCACGCTCATTATTGGTTCTGCAGGTGGGAGTAGAATAATAGGATATGTTACTCAAAGAATAATAGATGTCTTATACAATAATATGTCTTTAGAAGATGCAATAAACGCTCCTCATATTCTGAATCGTGGTGGTAACATTGAGGCTGAAGAGGAAACTAGTATAACGAATAATCTGTCACAAAAAGGACATTTACTAGATATAACACCTCTAGCAAGCGGCCTCACTGCCATACATATTGATTCTGAAAAAAATATCATAAAAGGTGTTTCAGATCCTAGACGCATTGGAATTGCATTAGGTAAATAATAGTAGAGTGCGGCTAGAGTAGTTTTTTACCCTTAAATGGCTATCAAAACAGCTATCGATATGCTTATGATTAAGATATGAATAAAATACTTCTAATCAAATGACACCTAAGTGCCATTTGATTTTGTGGAGACGGCGGGAATCGAACCCGCGTCCGAGAGCACTCAGCCCTTAGTACTACATGTTTAGTTTATCTTTAATTTAATCACCAAGCTGACGACAAACAATCTACTTAATAACTGTCTTGTTTAGTTTAACAGTACAACAACAAGCACATGCACTGCGGTCTTATCATTATGACTTCAGTAAAGAGCATATAAGCCTACTCTAAGTGAAGCTAGCGGCAGTTAGGCTGCTAGGGCTAAAGGTTTATTTTCAGCGTTTATAGTTTATCAGCAGTTTAACGAGTTACCGAAAAGCTCGACATGCACTTCAGGAATTGCAACCCCACGTCGAAGCCAGGTCGTCCCCCTAAAATTAGTTTTATATCCTATATCTAATAATACACATACGCAATTGATATTGACCACATTTAATTTATTTTTTTATATAAGGCTCGAGGTAATAGTTAGAAATTATTGAAAGTATCCCTGATGTTGGTGCTATCAGCATTATGTATAACTTTATGAGGTTATTGCTGCCAATATATTTTATTATAACTAAGCAATACCAATACTCCCAAAACTGTATTAAAATATAGACTCAATTATGCTTCAAAATAAAAATATACTATTAGATATAACTAAACGAAAGGATAACGCCAAAGACCCATTTCATTACTTTCTTGTTTATAAAGTTCAATATGAAAAAAAGCTCAACATGGAAGAGTTAAAGATTCTAAATCATTTATTGAATACAACTAGAGAATTAAAAAAAGGGGATATAACTAATAGTAATATACTGATAACAAGTAGATCGGGTATCTTGTCTCCATGGGCAGAAAAAGCTAAGCAGGTTATTATTAATTGCGGACTTAATAATAGCTTAAGTATTGAGCAGATTAAATTATATCAATTTAATGGAAAAGCTGCTTTTAAGAGTACAAGTAGTAATCTTGATTTAATATACGATAAAATGACCCAATATTGCCTTACTACAAAACCTGATATTCAAAAGTATTTTGAAAGAGAAAAATTATATACAAAGAGTAAGAGGTCGGAAATAATTCCGTTATCAAAATTAAATAAATATAATAAAACAATGGGCTTAGCTCTTAGCGAATTAGAGATTATTTATCTAAAGAAAATGTATGCCAAGCTTAAAAGGTCACCAAAAGATATAGAGCTAATGATGTTTGCGCAGATTAATTCTGAACACTGTAGACATAAAATATTTAATTCTAAAATTATTGTAAAAAACTCTAAGGAAGATACCTCCTTATTTAAATTAATTAAAAAAACTTTCAAGAAAACTAACAAAGATGTGGTGTCTGCATATACTGATAATTGCTCGATTATAAAATCAAACAGAGTAAATTTTTTATATACTGATCTTACAAATAAAAAGTATAAATATAAAAAAGAAGATGGTTTATACATAGTAAAAGCTGAAACTCACAACCACCCAACAGCAATTTCTCCACATGCAGGTGCAGCTACAGGATCTGGAGGAGAATTAAGAGATGAAGGTGCAACAGGGAGAGGCTCGATACCCAAAGTTGGGTTTACAGGTTATACGTTATCAAACTTACGCATACCTAAGGATAATAATAGATGGGAAAAAAATACTATAGGTACTCCTGGAAGAATTAAATCACCTTTAGATATTATAATTGAAGCACCAATTGGAGCTGCTTCTTATAATAATGAGTTTGGAAGACCCAACATCTTTGGTTATTTTAGAACATGTGAATTTAGTCCAGCCATTAAAAAATCTAGTGTAAAAAGCATTGGATACCATAAACCAATAATGATTGCGGGTGGTGTTGGAGTTATAAGAAATAGCCATATACATAAAAATAAACTAGACCAGGGAGATTTGATTATTATTCTAGGCGGACCTTCTTATCTTATTGGGCTTGGTGGAGGCGCGGCATCATCATTATCGTCTGGCTCAAGCAGTGAAAGTTTAGATTTTTCATCTGTACAAAGAGATAATCCAGAAATTGAAAGAAGATGCCAAGAGGTTATTAATCAGTGCGTGTATTTAGACAAGCAAACACCTATCAAAAGTATTCATGATATTGGAGCTGGAGGTTTATGTAATGCTGTTCCGGAAATAGTTAACGATTCTGGTAGAGGCGCAAAAATTATGATGTCTAAGATTCCTCTTGGCGAATCATCCATGAAACCTTTGGAAATATGGTGTAATGAATCTCAAGAAAGATATGTCATAGTAATTGATGTTAAAGATTTAACCCTTTTTGATTCTATATGCGCTAGAGAGAATTGCCCTTACTCTGTAATTGGTAAAGTGACCACTGTTAAGAGCCTTGTTGTATATGATGTAGATGATAAAACAAAAGTCATTGATTTGCCAATGAGTTATCTTTTGGGTAAGCCTCCAATTAAGTCTATTAATATTATTGGTTATAATAAAAAAGACTATAGCGATAAGTACAGCTACATAAATTTTGAAAAATGTGTGCAAGACATATTGTCATTACCAGCAGTAGCGGACAAAGGATTTCTTATTACGATTGGCGATAGGTCGGTGACAGGATTAGTTGCACGAGATCAAATGATTGGAGCTAACCAAGTACCTGTTTCTAACGTGGGTATAACAATGTCTGATATAGGTTCTTCGAGTGGTCAAGTCATTACAATGGGTGAAAGACCATCTATTGCAATTACAAACCCAGAAGCTTCAGTGGAAATTGCATTTGGTGAAGTTATAACTAATATTTCATGTGCACATATAAAAGATCTTTCTAAAATAAAATTATCAGCAAACTGGATGGCATCATCTAAAAATAGCAATGAGATTGAAAGTCTTTATCTGGCTGTTAAAAAAATATCAACCCTATGTATTTCAAATAATATTACTATACCAGTTGGCAAAGACTCATTATCAATGAGTACATCATGGAAAAATAAAAAAATATCATATAATGTTGAAAGTCCAGTAAGTCTTGTCTTGTCAGCATTTTGTTCTATAGATAACGTTAATGACGTTATTACTCCTGACCTGAAAGGTAATGGAGAAATTTTTCTAATAGATATCTCTGAAGGCATGGAACGCATGGGCGGGTCATCCTTGCATCAAATACATAATATTATTGATCCAGATGTCCCAAGAATAGATAAACCTGAGAATATTAATTTATTCTTTAATTTTATTCAAACGCTTATAAAGTCAAAAACTATTTCCGCATATCATGATAAATCAGATGGAGGGTTATTTACAACGTTGACTGAAATGGCCCTTTCGGGAAATATGTCTTTAGATATCTTCAAAAGTTTAGAAAAATATTTTGATGTTGCTCACATGACAAGATTTTTCTTTAATGAGGAATTAGGCGCCGTAATAGAAGTACCTAAAAAAAATATAAATATGTTCAATCAGCTAATTCAAAAAAATAAAGCTGAAGCATTGGTTACTCCATTAGGTAGATCGGTAAAATCATTAAATCCTAGTTTATTAATAAAATCATATGCAGATATATCATTCTCTCTGGAAACACTAAGAAAATATTGGAGCAATCTATCTTATAAAATTCAAAAGATTCGCGATAACCCTTTAACTGCAAAGGAAGAATATAATAATAAAATATTTTCTCATAGGAATTTAAAACCTTTGGATAATAAAATTAATTTTTTAACAAGTAGCGTAAAGATTAAAAAAACTAAGCTAAATAGAAAACCAAAAGTAGCAATTCTTAGAGAGCAGGGTGTCAATGGGCATAAAGAAATGGCACATGCATTTATGATGTCAGGATTTGAAGCTCATGATGTGCATGTCAATGATATCTTAAAAGGTAATATAAATATGAAGTCTTATGAAGGCTTGGTTGCCTGTGGTGGTTTTTCATATGGTGATGTTTTAGGCGCAGGGAAAGGCTGGGCGAGTAAAATACTTTACAATAATAAGATAAAAGATGAGTTAGAAATATTTTTTAATGATAAGAATAAATTTGGACTTGGTATATGTAATGGCTGCCAAATGTTTTCACAACTTCATTCTATAATACCTGGCACTAGTCACTGGCCTTTGTTTGATAAAAATAAATCTAATCAATTTGAAGCTAGGCTCTCAAGAGTTAAGATAAACAAATCTAAATCATTATTTATGACTGGAATGGAAGGGTCGATACTACCAATAATAGTTTCGCATGGAGAAGGGAAGACAGTATTTACAGATAAAAAAAATATAAGGAGTGCTATAATAAGCTATGTGGATAATGATAATAAAAAAACTACAGAATATCCATTTAACCCAAACGGTTCTGATAACGGATCAAATGGTTTTACAAATAATGACGGAAGAATAACCATCATGATGCCCCATCCAGAAAGATTATTTACATTAAATCAGTATTCTTACCGTCCTGCTAATTGGAAAATATCACCATGGTCTAAAATGTTTATTAATGCGAGAAATTGGTTGAAGTGAAAATATTTAATAAATATAACTTAGATAAAGAGAATAAAGTTACGGATGAAAGACATTTCAATAATCGTAGAAAAATAATGGCATCAACACTAGCCTTTCCATTTCTAATGAATTCAAATATCTTGTCTGCATCACAAAAAAAATTATCCTTCAATAAAGACCTTGATTACAGTACAAATGAACAAACAAATACTATTAAACAGATTACATCATACAATAATTTTTATGAACTAGGAACGGGAAAGCGAGACCCTATGCTAAATGCATCCAAGCTTAAATCTGATGACTGGAAATTAACAATAGATGGTTTGGTAGAAAATCCATTTACACTAGACAGTGAAGATTTAATAAAAAAGTTTCAACTAGAAGAGAGAATATATAGACTGAGATGTGTTGAAGCTTGGTCCATGGTTGTTCCGTGGATTGGTTTTGAGTTAAGAAGTCTAATTAATCTTGCTAAACCACTGCATAATGCAAAGTATGTTTCTTTTGAATCTATATTAGACAAAGAAAATCTTCCTGGTCAAAAAAGAAATATTTTGAATTGGCCATATAAAGAAGGACTAAGGATGGACGAGGCAATTAACCCGTTAACGATGATAGCCGTGGGTCTTTATGGAAAAGTTTTACCTAACCAAAATGGTTCTCCTGTAAGATTAATTGTTCCATGGAAATATGGATTTAAGAGTATAAAGTCAATTGTTAGAATCTCATTTGTTGATCATCAACCAACATGCACATGGAATGAGCAAGCTCCTAATGAATATGGATTTTATTCAAATGTCAATCCATATGTAAATCATCCTAGATGGAGTCAGAAAAGAGAGAGGAGAATAGGTGAGTTTGGTAAGAGAGACACTTTGTTGTTTAACGGATATAGTAAATTTGTTAATAATCTATATACAGGCATGGACCTTGAAAAAAACTTTTAATATAATTTATTGCTTTGAATAGGTTCATCACATATTCGCTATCACTATTTCCTATATTTTTTATTTTTTATCAATCTATATATAATGATGAAATTATTAATCCATATTCATATTTAATAATCTCCTCGGGTTATATAGCTATGAGCATGATAATAATTGTCTTATCAGTCCCACTTCTATTTTATATTAAAAATTACATAGATAGGAGATCTCTGGGAATTATTACTTTTTTGATTACATTACTCCATTTCTTTTTATATTTGACTGATAATGATCTAAATTTTTCTTCTATATCATCTGATATAGTTTCTAGAAACTTTATTCAGGCAGGCTATGTTGCCTTAATATTGTTCATTCCTCTATTCATGACATCATCGAATAAAGCTCAGAAAAAACTTGGCACCAAATGGTTTGCATTGCATAGATTAATTTATTTAATACTTGTATTATCACTATTACATTACTATTTAATTATTAAAGCTGATTATTTTTTATTTAATACTTATGTGTTTATAATATTATCTATATTGTTAATTAAAAAAAGGATTTATAAGATATGAACAGAAGAGAATTTATTCAATTTTTGATGGCTGGATATGCAGCTGGTATTGTAAAACCTTCATTTGGTTCACCAACGATAAATTATAATACTAGATTATTTGGTGACTTAAGACTTATTCATATAACGGACACACATGCGCAACTAGACCCAATGTATTTCAGAGAACCTAATTATAATTTAGGCGTTGGCAATAATAGGAATACTCCACCGCATATAGTTGGAAGAAAACTTTTAGACTACTATTCTATTGACTCAACTATTATGAAACATGCTTTTACACACCTTAACTTTCATCAGCATGCAAAAGAGTTTGGAAAGTTTGGTGGCTATGCCCATTTAAAAACTGTCATTGATCAATTAAGACATGATGCTAATGATAATTCTTTGTTATTAGATGGCGGGGATACATGGCAGGGTAGTGGTCTTTCACTATTAACTAATGGCATGGATATGGTTGAGGCATCTAATATTTTAGGTGTTGATGTAATGACTGGACACTGGGAATTTACATATGGTGAAAAAATATTTCTAGAAAATTTAAAAAAATTCAATGGGGATTTTGTTGCTCAAAATATTTCATTGACCGAAGAAGCTTTGTTTGATGGTATTGAGCCTGTTGATGAGAGTAACCATTTTCAGAAACCATATGTTATAAAAACAATAAATAACCAGAGAGTTGCAATTATTGGCCAAGCCTTCCCGTATACGCCTATTGCAAATCCAGGAAGATTGATTCCTAATCTTACTTTTGGTATTCGTGACAATGAATTACAAGAGTTGATTAACTTAATCAAGGCTAAAGAAAATACATCATTAATTGTTTTATTATCTCACAATGGTGTTGATGTTGATAAAAAAATGGCATCTAAAGTTAATGGAATTGATATAATATTTGGGGGTCATACTCATGATGTACTACCTAAGCCTATTGAAATTATCAATAATAATTCAAGAACTGTAATCCTTAATTCGGGATGTAATGGAAAGTTTGTGTCAATGATTGATGTAAAAATTAGACATGCCTCTTTTGATTATAGATACAAACTCTTGCCAATTCTTTCTAATCAAATCAAACCGTCAACCCAGATGAACAAGCATATTAAAGATGTAAAAAAACCATATTTAAAAGAATTAAATGAGAAAATTGGAAAATCAAATTATGATTTATATAGAAGAGGTAATTTCAATGGTTCTTTTGATAATCTTATTTGCGACTCAATGTCTAATGTTTTGGATTCAGAAATCTGCTTATCCCCTGGATTTAGGTGGGGACCAACTATTCTTGCAGGAGAAGATATTTTAATGTCTGATATTTATAATCATACTGCTATTACATATCCTAATGTTTACCGAAGAGAAATGACCGGTCTTACCATTAAAAATATTTTAGAGGATGTAGCTGATAATATATTTAATCCAGACCCTTATCTTCAGCAAGGAGGAGATATGGTTAGAACAACCGGAATTAATTATCAAATTACACCAAAAAATACCATCAATAAAAGAATAACTAATATTACATTAAATGATGGTAAACCATTGATTAATAACAAAAAATATATAGTTAGTGGTTGGGCTAGCGTAAATTCAGAAGAATCTGGTGATCCTATATGGGAAGTAACAAAACAGTATCTTGGTAGTATAAAATACTATGATTTAAACGAGGTAAAACAGCCAACTTTAGCCTTAGAAAATGATAACGAAGGGATAGAAATTTAGTTACAAGAAATAGATTAAATGTTAGTATTTCATTTGAATTTATACACTATATTTGTAAAAGGAGACCATATGTTTGATGTAGATATGAAAATTGCAGGCTTTGATGACGAATTGAATGATTCGATTAATAAAGAAATTATTCGCCAGGAAGAACATGTAGAGCTAATTGCTTCTGAAAATTATGCAAGTCCTAGAGTTCTAGAGGCTCAAGGTTCAGTTTTAACGAATAAATACGCAGAAGGCTATCCTTACAAAAGATATTATGGTGGTTGTGAAAATGTTGATATAGCTGAGCAGCTAGCTATTGATAGATTAAAAGAAATATATGGTGCAGATTATGCAAATGTTCAGCCACATTCTGGCTCACAAGCAAATGCTGCGGTATACCTTGCTTTGCTTAGTGCTGGCGATACTATACTGGGAATGAGTCTGGACGCTGGTGGTCACCTGACGCATGGCTCAAAAGTAAATTTTTCAGGAAAGCTTTTTAATGCTATCCAATATGGTATAGACGAGGATGGTATGCTTGACTATGATGAAATAGAGAAACTTGCTGTAGAACACAAACCAAAAATGTTAATTGGTGGTTTTTCAGCTTATTCGCAAGTAATTGATTGGGAAAGAATGTCGAAGATTGCAAAAAAAGTTAACGCTTACTTTGTAGTTGATATGGCACATGTATCTGGATTAGTTGCCGGTGGAGTTTATCCTTCTCCAGTTCCATTTGCTGATGTAGTTACATCAACTACTCATAAAACATTAAGAGGGCCTAGAGGCGGAATAATAATCTGTAAATCTAATCCAGAACTTGAGAAAAAGTTTAATTCTTTAGTGTTTCCAGGAACTCAAGGCGGACCATTAATGCATGTTATTGCAGCCAAAGCAGTAGCATTTAAAGAAGCATTAGAACCTGAATTTAAAGATTATATGAAACAGGTTGTATTGAATGCAGACTTACTAGCAAAAACAATAATTTCAAGAGGTTATGATATCGTATCAGGCGGAACTAAAAACCATCTGATGCTGGTTAGCTTAGTAAAACAAGGGTTAACTGGTAAAGCAGCTGATGCAGCTCTGCATAGAGCAAATATTACTGTAAATAAAAATTCAGTTCCAAATGATCCGCAAAGCCCATTTGTTACAAGTGGAATAAGACTTGGTACTGCAGCTATTACTACAAGAGGTTTCAAGGAAGCTGAAACTACTATACTTGGTAATTTAATATGTGACGTGCTTGATGATATCGAAGACGAGTCAAAAATTGCGTCTGTTAAAGAAAAGATATTGAATTTAACATCTCAATTTCCAGTTTATTCTAAGAATAAAAAAGCTGTAGCTTAGAGGTATTTAGTATGCGCTGTCCTTTTTGTGGGGAGCCTGAAACAAAGGTAATTGATTCTCGGTTAATCGGAGAAACGAATGCTGTAAAAAGGAGACGTGAATGTGTCTCTTGTAATATACGTTTCAATACTTCTGAACAATCAGAATTATCATATCCTCGTGTAATAAAAACAAATAATTCATCAGAATTATTCTCCGAAGATAAAGTTAAGAAAGGTGTTTATATAGCTTTAGAGAAAAGAGAAAACTCTATGGTTGATATTGACCACACCTTTGATAATATTTTTAAAAAATGCAGAACACAAGCAGATAAAGAAGTGTCTTCAAATGTAATAGGAAAAATAGTAATGGAAGAGTTATTGAAACTTGACCATGTAGCATACCTTAGATTTGCATCTGTTTATTTAAATTTTGAAGACAAAGAGGCATTCACTAAAATTATAAAAAGTTTAGAGAAAGATTTATCGCCAGAAATGAAAAAACTTCAAAAGAATCTACTGCAAGATGAATAAAGAAGAAACAGATAAATATTATATAGAAGAAACTTTTAAATTAGCGCTTAATGGAAAATTTACCGCACATCCAAATCCTATGGTTGGTGCGATTGTGGTCAAAAATGGAAAAATTTTAGGAAAAGGATATCACTTGAAACCTGGTTTCCCACATGCAGAGCAAGAAGCTATTAAAAATGCCGGTAAATCTGCTCAAAACTCAACGCTATATATTAACTTAGAACCATGTTGCCACTTTGGAAGAACACCTCCATGTTCTAATTTAATAATTAATAGCAAGATAAAGAGAGTTGTGATTTCATGCTTAGACCCAAATCCACTTGTAAATGGCAAGAGTATTAGACAGCTTAAAAAGTCTGGGATAGAAGTTAGGGTTGGAGTTTTAAAAAATAAAGCAATGAGGCTAAACAGAGGATTTTTTAGTAAATTTTTATTAAAAAGACCAAATATTATTTGTAAATCAGGAATATCCCTCGATGGGAAAGTTTCTCTGAGTAATGGTATAAGTAAATGGGTTACTTCAGAAGAATCAAGACTTGATGTTCAGGTAGAAAGAGCATTGTCTTCATTAATATTTTCTTCATCTAAGACAGTGATGGCGGATAATTCTAGTTTAAATATTCGCGAACCATTACTGCTAAAAAAGATATTAAAACAACCAGACCTTGGAATAGTGGATAGAACTCTCAAAATACCATTAAACAGTAAAGTTTTTAAAGAATTATCTCGAAAAATTTACTTATTTACATCAATAAAAAAAACCACTAAAAAATATAAAAAAAATGTGATTATTGTTTATATGCAAACAAGAAAAGGTAAAATTAATATTACGGAGTGTATGTCTTTTTTAGCTAAACAAGACATAAACAATGTGTTTGTTGAAGCTGGACCAACATTAATAGAATCTTTCTTTAAAAAATCTTTAATTGATGAATTAATATTATATATTTCTCCAAAAATAATTGGGGATACCGGAAGATCTTTTTCTGGAGTTACATACATAAAAAAACTTTCCAAAAAGATAAAATTTAAAATAAATGATATGATTCCAATTGGTAATAATCTAAAAGTGAGACTAGAAAAATAATATGTTTACAGGGATTATAGAAAATATAGGAAAAATTATTGTTATAGAGGAAGTTAATAATAATTATCTAATTAAAGTAGAGGTCACTAACCTTTCAATTAATATATCAAATGGTGATAGTATTGCTGTTAACGGAGCTTGCCTGACAGTAGTTAACGTTAAAAATAATATTTTTAGTTTTGATTTATCTCCTGAGACTATGAAACTAACATCATTTAAATATTTAACGAAAGATGATCTTGTAAATATAGAGTTTCCCTTAACTTTGAATAAATTTATTAGTGGACATATAACTACTGGCCATATTGATACTATTGGGGTGATAGAAAAGCTTTTAAAAGATACTGACTCATGGTTTATTCAAATTAAAGTTGATAAAATATATTTAAAATATATAGTTCACAAAGGCTCCATCTGCATTGATGGTGTTAGTCTGACGATTAACCAGGTAGATGGAAACATGATAGACTTAATGGTAATTCCTCACACATATCAAAATACTATTATTAAAAATTATAGTTTAGGTGATAGTGTGAATATTGAAGTAGACTATATAGCAAAACATTTAGAGAAGCTTAAAAATGATTAATACTACTAAAGAAATAATCGATTCCCTTAAGAAAGGTAAAATGGCCATCATTATGGATGATGAGAATCGTGAAAACGAAGGCGATCTTGTAATGGCATCAGAATTTGTTAAAGCTAAAGATATTAATTTTATGGCTTCAAAAGGCAGAGGCTTGATTTGCTTAACTCTTACTAGTACTAAATGTAAAAAACTAGGTTTACCGCTTATAAAAAAAACAGGAGAAACATCTAAGGAAACAAATTTTACAGTGTCTATAGAAGCTGCAAAAGGTGTTACCACAGGAATATCAGCTGCTGACCGAGCAAAAACAATTCAAACTGCAGTTGCTAAAAATTCAAAAGCAAGTGACTTAGTTCAGCCAGGCCATATATTCCCGCTTATGGCAAAAGATGGGGGAGTCCTTATAAGAGCTGGTCATACAGAAGCTGGCTGTGATTTGGCTAAACTAGCTGGACTAGAACCTTCTGCTGTGATTGTTGAGATACTAAATGAAGATGGAACCATGGCTAGAAAAAAAGATCTATTAACTTTTGCAAAAAAACATAAATTAAAAATTGGAACAATTGAGGATCTGATTAAATACAAGGTTTCTAATGAAAAAACTGTTAAAAGGATACGCGAAGAGGTTATTAAAACCGAGTATGGTGAATTTACTGGAATCTTTTACAAAGATACCCTGACCTCTATGGTTCATTTTGCATTAATTAAAAATAAAATAATTTCAGAAGAACCTACGATGGTTAGAGTTCATGTGCAAAATATCTTAACTGATACTGTTAAGTCTACTAATTACTCAACCTGGCCAATTGATAGAGCATTAAAAAAAATCTCTAAATCAAAACAAGGAGCCGTAGTATTTATTACAGAAAATCTTACAAGTAATCAGCTGAATAATTTGAAGTTATCTAAGTCAATAGTTTCAAAAAATAAAGCTAAGTTTGATGATTTTCGGACAGTTGGCATAGGCGCGCAAATATTAAGCGATATTGGGGTGAAGGATATGATATTGTTAAGCAGTCCTATAATTTATCATGGAATAAATGCTTTTGGGCTCAATGTAATTAAGTATGTAAGCAAGTAAATGAAGAAAACAGATAATAAAAGTATAGAATTATACGATCACCCTGAGATATATTACAAAGATAATTATTCTGATCTTTTGAAGCTAACAAATAAAAAAACTATTATTGTTTCAACTTCATATCATAAATACATAACAGGGAGTATGGCTACTGACTTCATAGGCCATTCTGGAGAAAATATCTCTAATATTGGTTTCATTGAATCACCCGGTGCTTTCGAATTACCATTAATAATAAAAATGATTTTAAGTAAACATAAGCCAGATATAATTCTAGCCTTAGGATGCATCATAAAAGGTGATACCAAGCACGATGAATATTTGTCATCATCGGTAATTAATGGATTAAAAAATCTTAGCCTTGAATTTGAAAAACCAATAATAAATGGAGTATTAACAACGAATACTGAGCAACAAGCTATTGACAGGGCTGGAATTAAATTCAAAAAAGGTTCGGAATACGCAAAAACTAGAGAGAATTTATTGAATATTATTAAAACGATCACTATACAATGACTACTATTAATTCTAAACAGAGAACCATAGCAAGAGAAAATATCTTAAAAGTTTTATATCAGCAGGATTTAAATGAGTATGCATTCTCAGATATTTTAAAAACATTCGTCGAAAAGAGAACATATGACAAAGATTATTTTGAAAATATTATCTTACTGATTGAGCAAAATAATGAAAAAATAATTAGTTTCATAGAAGATAATACGGATTTAAAGCTTGAGTCACTGATACCAATAGATAGGTCAATACTGAGGCTGTCAGTTTGTGAATTTATATACAGAGAGGATGTGCCTAAAAAAGTTATTCTTAATGAAAGTATAAATATTGCTAAAAAATACTCGACTGATGAATCGTATAAATTTATCAATAATATTCTTGACCAGTTACTTAGATGCTTTGATAAAAATGATTAAGAATGAAGAAGGCATTATTGATTATATTAAATCAAATATCAAGACAACCTCTGGCAATGTTGTTAAAAGTATAGGCGATGACTGCGCTGTAATTAAAATATCACCAAAGAAATATTTTGTTATTACAACAGATACTTCCTTGCTAGGACCTCATTTCACTAAAAACTATAGCCCTTATGAAATTGGATATAAATCATTAGCTACAAATTTAAGTGATATTGCTGCAATGGGTTGTGTACCTAAATATATATTTATGGCTTTGACTATACCTAAATTAGAATCAGAATGGATTAAATCTTTTTATAAAGGCATTAAACACCTTACAGAAAAATACAATGTTGCATTGATTGGTGGAGATACTAATCGTGGACCATTAAGTATCTCGATTCAAGTAATAGGGGAGAACAAGAAAAATATACTTTACCGTGATGGGGCAAAAAACGGTGAAGATATTTATGTTACGGGTAAACTTGGATGTGCAAGAGCAGCGCTAATGATTACTAATAAAAAAAAGTATCAACATGAGTTTAAGTTACTTAAAAAATATTTACATTTGCCTGTGCCTAGAATAGATATTGGAATAGATATTTCTAGATTTGCAAGTAGCTGTATTGATGTATCTGACGGCATTGCTAAAGATTTATATAATATAACTGTAAGCAGTAAATGCGGCGCAGATATATTTATAGAAAAGATTCCAACTCATAAGCTAGTTAAAAAAATCATACCGTCTAAACTTTACTATGAAGCTCTTATCGGTGGAGGCGAAGATTATGAATTATGTTTTACTGCAAACAAAAAATATCAAAAACAAATTGATAAAATATCAAAGAAACATTCTCTTTCTATTACTAAGATAGGTGTTATAACAAAAAGTAAATTGAGATATTTTGATAATGATAAGCTAGTTAATTTAAGCTTGAAAGGGTTTGATCATTTTTCTAAGTAAAACTACTGTCCCTTATAACCAAGTTTTTCTAAATATATTGTAAGTTTAATAAGTGGCAAACCAATTACTGAAGTCGGGTCTTCGCCAGCAGTTTTTTCAATTAAACTAATAGCTAAGCCTTCCATTCGTATACTAGCAGCACAGCTTAGCATATCTTCTTTATCTATATAATTATTTATAATCTCTTTAGATAACTTTTTCATTTTTACATAATAATTCACTACAGAAGAATATTTTTTCATAGTATTCGTGTCTATTACACATATTCCTGTTTTAAATATTACTTTTTTCCCTGAAATAAGACTAAGTTGCTTTTGCGCATTCTGTTTGGTGAGAGGTTTGCCTAATATTTTATTCCCAACCACAGCTATCTCATCTGACCCTATAACTATAGAGTTTTTCTTAAGTAATGCTATTTTCATGGCTTTTTCAATTGATAGTCTTTTGACAAAGCTGTTTACTGGTTCGTTTTTATTTCTAGATTCATCTATATCTGGCGAGATTGATGTAAATTTTAACTTAATCTGTTGCAGAAGCTTTTTTCGATGAATTGAACTTGATGCCAGTACTATTTTTCTCATATGACCAAACTCTATATTAGATTTTTGAAACACTGATGTTATCAGAAACATAGTTAATATTAAATGATATATGCTTTTTTTATAAAAAAGTAACTAAATAAAGCAGATATAAATTGCTTGATAAGGATTTATTGCTTAGA
>Ga0209709_10002158_pt1 | contig 17492 bp, 17 predicted proteins | sample ArcticOcean_MG_C_2_FD_187435 | JGI IMG/M metagenome (GOLD analysis project Ga0209709, IMG submission 187435) | Marine microbial communities from western Arctic Ocean - ArcticOcean_MG_CB4_136 (SPAdes) (version 2) | ecosystem: Environmental > Aquatic > Marine > Oceanic | place: Arctic Ocean... | reverse complement strand
AAAGTATTTGGTAAAAGTGATTTAGGTGTTTTTTTTGGTATTATTTTAAACTCATTTTTATTTTCAATCATATTAATTTTTTTTTGCCACAATAGTCTCACCAGCAATTGTATTTTGGTTTTTTTTAACCATTAGTGTAAAGTTTTTAAAGTATACGTCTACTCTGCTACCAAACCTTATTATTCCAAATTTATTACCTTGTGAGATTGCATCATCTTCTTTTACCTCACAGACAATTCTTCTGGCAATCAAACCTGCTATTTGGACTATAATTATTTTTTCTCCTGAACTAGTATCTAGCTCAATATAATTTCTTTCATTTTCTTCGCTAGCCTTATCTAACGAAGCATTTATATATTTACCAGGTTTGTAAAATATCTTATTAATTTTTCCTGAGGCAGGCGCTCTGTTTACATGACAGTTAAAAACATTCATAAATATACTTATGCGAGTATATTGTTCTTTATCTAAACCTAATTCTTTCGGACCATTAGTTTCAATTATATTTGATATAACACCATCAGCTGGGCTTACCAAATAATTATCATCTTGAATTGGAAATCTTTCTGGGTCTCTAAAAAAATAATAAACCCATACTGTTAAAATAAAACTAATCGTACCAATTAAGGTAGAAATTAATAATGTAATAAAGGTTACTATAGCTGCTATAACAAGGAACCTATAGCCTTCTTTGTGTAATTTTGGAAATAAAGTATTAAACATAATAATATAATTTTGTAATTTTACGTTAATATGTATATGAACGTTACTAAATTCAATTGATAAAATTAAATTATAATGTCCAAAATTAAAGTAAAAAACCCTGTAGTAGAGCTAGATGGGGACGAAATGACCAGAATAATATGGGATTTCATCAAAAAAAAACTAATTCTTAATTATATAGACATAGATATCAAATATTACGATTTAGGCATTAAAAATAGAGATAAGACATCAGATAAAATAACAATTGAAAGTGCAAAAGCTATTAAAGAACATGGTGTAGGTATTAAATGTGCAACCATTACACCAGATGAAAATCGTGTAAAAGAATTTGGTTTAAAAAAAATGTGGAGATCACCGAATGGAACAATAAGAAATATTTTAGGTGGTACTGTTTTTCGAGAACCAATTCTTTGTAAAAATATTCCAAAACTGGTTCCAAGCTGGACCAACCCAATTGTTATTGGAAGACATGCATTTGGTGATCAATATAGAGCAACAGACTTTGTGGTTCCAGGTAAAGGTATGTTAGAAATGAAATGGACATCTGAGGATGGAAGTGAAAAAAAAGAATTTGAAATATTTAACTTTCCGGGTCCCGGTGTTGCTTTATCAATGTATAACTTGGATCAATCTATAAAAGACTTTGCTAGGGCATGTATGAATTATGGATTAAATAGAAAATGGCCCGTTTATCTATCTACTAAAAATACAATTTTAAAAAAATACGATGGAAGATTTAAAGATATATTTCAAGAAATTTTTGAAAAGGAATTTAAAGAAAAATTTTTAGATAGAAAAATTACGTATGAGCATAGATTAATAGATGATATGGTAGCATGTGCAATGAAATGGAATGGAAATTATATTTGGGCTTGTAAAAATTATGACGGGGATGTGCAATCAGATACTATTGCGCAGGGTTTCGGCTCGTTAGGTTTGATGACAAGTGTTTTATTATCACCAGATGGAAAAACTATAGAATCTGAAGCAGCACACGGTACTGTTACAAGGCACTATAGATTACATCAACAGGGTAAGGAAACCTCTACGAATCCTATAGCTTCAATTTTTGCATGGGGGAGAGGTTTATATCATAGAGCTAAACTAGATGGGAATGATGATTTGAAGAAGTTTGTAAAAACCTTAGAAATGGTTTGTATACAGACTATTGAAAATGGTTCTATGACTAAAGATTTAGCTATACTAATAAATAAAAATCAAAAATATCTTACAACTAATCAATTTCTTGAAGCCATAGATTCAAATTTAAGGAAAAATCTTAATTAATTTTTTTACTTAATTCAATAAAAGCTTCTTCAATTTTATCTTTATTTATACCACCCGCTTGAGCAAAATCTTTTCTACCACCACCACCTTTACCACCAATTATTTCTGATGCGATTTTAACAAGTATTACAGCATCATATTTTTTGCACAATTCCTTTGTAATTCCAACGGCAACACCAACTTTTTCTTCAAAGATTGAAAATCCAACTACGATACCTTCTTTGATATCTTTTTTACTCTCATCTACAACATTTCTTAATTCTTTTGGTGGTAGATCTATAACAACTTGATGTCTTAGTACAAAAGATCCTATTTTTTTGTCTTTAATAATATTTTTTGTTTTATCTTTTTTAATATTTTTAATTTTAATTATATCAAGTTGCTTGTTTAGATTTTTTATATTTAAAGACAAATCTAAATCATCTTTGTAATCAGGTTTAACTTTGTGCTTTAACAATTCTCCTTTTAATAAATCTATTTGTTCTTTTTGTATTTTTGCTTTTAAAAAATTATTTTTTTTTAAATTTTTTTCATACTCCTCTAATTGTTTATCTCTTAATGCCTCTACTCTTCTTACGCCAGCAGCTATTGAGGATTGATTTATTATTTTAAACCTTCCAATATCATTTGTATTTTTTACATGTGTACCCCCACAAAGTTCCGTAGAAAAATATTTACTAAGTTCTCGTGTAGGTAAAGATATATCAAAAACTTCATTTTCCTTACCCATTGAAATAACTCTAACTTCTTCGCCGTATTTTTCTCCAAACATTGCCAAAGCTCCTTTATCAACTGCTTCTTTTGGGGTCATAATTCTTGTTTTTACATCAGTAAATGTATCAACCATTTGATTTACATATTTTTCTATTTTTTCAATTTCTTTTTTTTCAATTGGTTTATTGTGACTAAAATCAAATCTCAATTTTTCTGAACTTACAAAAGATCCTTTTTGTGTAACATGTTTTCCAAGTATTCGTCTTAAAGCCTCATGTAATAGATGTGTTGCTGAATGATACGCTCTTACGTTATTTCTTTTAGTTTTATCAATTTCAAGATTTACAGTTTGATTAATTTTTAAAGATCCCTTTTCAATTTTGCCTAAATGAACATAAAGATCTCCCATTTTTTTTTGAGTATCTATAACTTTGACTTTACAATCAGTAGAATAAATTACTCCTTCATCTCCTACTTGACCTCCAGACTCGGCATAAAATGGTGTTTGGTTAGTTACAATTTCAACTTCTTCTCCAGTTTTTGCTTGTTCGACAAAATTTTCACCTTTTGATATTTTGATAATAATCCCTTCAGTTTTATCAAATTCATATCCTAAAAATTCAGTGGGTTTTAGCTCTTCTCTAATCTTAAACCATTTTTCTTCAACAGATTTATCACCAGATCCTTTCCAGTTAGCTCTTGCTAATTTTTTACTCTCCTGCATTTTTTTTTCAAAATCTACATTATCTACTTTTATATTCTTGCTTCTTAAAATATCTGCAGTTAAATCCAAAGGAAATCCATATGTATCATAAAGTTTAAAAGCTATTGAGCCCGGCAAAATTTTATTTCTAACTTTACTGAGATTTTCATTCAATATTTTAATTCCACGATCTAATAATGAAGAAAATTTTTCTTCTTCATTTTTTAAAGTTTCTACTACTAAATCTTTTCTTGCTTTAAGTTCAGGGTAGCTTTGTGACATATCATTTAACAAAATATCAAATAATTTATAAAAAATTGGATTTTTGCTTCCTAAAGTGCGTGCATGGCGCATTCCTCTTCTCATAATTCTTCTAAGAACATATCCTCGACCTTCGTTAGAAGGAAGCATTCCCTCGGCAATTAAAAAACTACTTGCTCTTAGATGGTCGGCTATAACTCTATGGCTAGCAATTGTACTCTCGTTAATTGGACAGCTAATAATCTCAGAAGATGCGTTCATGATCTTTTTAAAGTGGTCTGTATTATAATTATCATGCGTTCCTTGCAATACAGCACTCATTCTTTCAAGTCCCATTCCAGTATCAACTGATGGTTTTGGTAAATTAACTCTTTTTTCTTTAGTTATTTGTTCATACTGCATAAATACTAAATTCCATATTTCTGTAAATCTGTCTCCATCTTGATCAGGACTTCCTGGAGGGCCACCCTTTAATTTATCACCATGATCATAAAAAATTTCAGAACAAGGACCACATGGACCAGTATCTCCCATAGACCAAAAATTATCAGAAGTTGCTATTCGAATAATTTTACTTTCATTTAAACCAGCTATTTTTTTCCACAACTTAAATGATTCTTCATCATTCGAATAAACAGTTACACACAATTTTTCCTTTGGTAATTTGAATTCTTTAGTTAATAAATCCCAAGCTAATGTTATTGCTTCTTCTTTAAAATAATCACCAAAAGAAAAATTTCCCAGCATTTCAAAGAAAGTATGATGCCTAGGTGTATAACCTACATTTTCTAAATCATTATGCTTGCCACCAGCTCTTACACATTTTTGCGAAGTGGTAGCTCTTTTATAATCTCTTTTTTCTAAACCGGTAAAAACATTTTTAAATTGAACCATCCCAGAGTTTGTAAACATTAATGTTGGGTCATTGCTCGGTACTAAATTACTCGATTCAATTATTTGGTGGTTTTTTTTTGAAAAGTAATTCAGGAAGGAATTTCTTATATTTTTTAATGTTTTTTCAGACATCTAACTAATAAATACAGTTTTTTAATATGATGTCTAGATGTGTAGAAAGGCACTGATTAAAGTGCCTTTCTAAGAGAGCGAAGATTTTTTTATTTTTTGTCTATTTCAGGTTTTTCTGCAGTTGTGGTGTCTTTTTCAACCACTGGGTTACCTTCAATTTTTTTAGCAATTAAACCCGCTTTAGTTCTTATAGCCATCTCTATTTCAGCAGCTATTTTAGGGTTTTGTTCTAAATATATTTTGGCATTTTCTCTTCCTTGACCAATTTTTTCACCTTTGTATGCATACCAAGCTCCTGCTTTTTCAACAACACTAGCTTTGGCACCTAGATCAATTAGCTCACCGACTTTACTGATACCTTTTCCATACATTAAATCAAACTCAACAACTTTGAATGGAGGAGAGACTTTGTTTTTAACCACTTTAACTCTAGTTGAATTGCCAATAATTTGCTCTTTATCTTTAATTGCACCTATTCTTCTTATGTCCATTCTGACCGATGAATAGAATTTTAAAGCATTTCCACCTGATGTTGTCTCTGGATTTCCAAACATTACACCAATTTTCATTCTAATTTGGTTAATAAATATCATCATAGTGTTGGTATTTGCTATTGAACCAGTTAATTTTCTAAGAGCTTGGCTCATTAATCTTGATTGTAAACCTACATGATGATCTCCCATTTCACCTTCTAACTCTGCTCTAGGTGTTAGAGCGGCAACAGAATCAACCACTATAACTGAAATAGATCCTGATTTAATAAGAGTGTCTGCAATTTCTAAAGCTTGTTCTCCAGTATCTGGTTGAGAAATTAGAAGTTCTTCAGTTTTTACACCTAATTTTTTTGCATAAACAGGATCTAAAGCATGTTCTGCATCAACAAATGCACAAATCCCACCATTTTTTTGAGCTTCAGCTACCACTTGTAATGCTAAAGTGGTCTTTCCAGAAGATTCTGGACCATAAATCTCTACAACTCTTCCTTTTGGTAGCCCACCAATTCCTAATGCTAAATCTAAGCTTAATGATCCAGTTGATATAGCTTCTATATTCATAGCTGCCTTTTGCCCAAGCTTCATTACTGAACCTTTTCCAAAATTTTCATCTATTTGACTGATTGCTGCTTCTAAAGCTTTATTTTTTTCTTTATTTTCTACTTCTTGGTTTTTTCCTGTTTTTACTATTTTTAAGTTATTTTTAGTCATTTTATTATGCCTTTTGTTAGTATTTGTTTAACGAATCATTAATACAAATGTACACATTTTGTTCTTTTATTCAATAGGTAATAAAATATTGTAAAATCAGTATTTTTCTAAAATTGAAAGAGAAATTATGGTTTTAAATTTAAATGTTTGGCAGTGAGTCGTCCTACTGTTGCTAAAAGATTAAATTGCGAAATAAAAAAATTTCTCTCTGAGGTTGCTAAATTTATTCTAGAGTTTAATAAAATAGTTCGCGATTGAATGACTTCTAAGGTAGTTCTGCTGTTTCCAGATTCGTACTCCAGCGTTATACCTTCATTTGCAATTTCTGCTGCTTCTACTTGTGATCTTATTGAATCTAAAACACTTTTTGAAGATTGATAATTGGCCCAGGCATTAGTTATCTCTGTTTCAATACTATTTTTTCTATCTTCAAGCAAAAGTTCTTTTTGGTTTTTAAGTTCACGAGCTTTTCTTAAATTAAATATATTACTACCTCCTGAAAACAAAGGCCATGTTGCTGTAGCTTTTACAGTTTGTTGGGTTCTATCTTTTATTGCTGTACTAAAGTCTTCTTGTTCTGCAATTTTATAAGACAATGTAGCCGAAGGAGAAAGGTCAGATCCAGCAATTATTACATCTAATTTAGATTGTTCATATTCTAATAAAGCTATCTGGAGATCTGGATTTTTCTTTTTTGACAAACTGTAAGCGGCAGCTAAACTTTCAGGTATATCTAGTTTCAGTTTTCTTATTTCTTTAATATTTTCTACTGGTTTTTTGCCGATTATTTTCACAAAGTTAGCTCTCGCTGTTACTAAATCATTTTTAGCTACTATCAATTCTGCTCTGGCTCCAGCTAAAGAAGATTCAGATTGTGATAGATCTGTTAAATTTATTTCACCTGTTTCTAGTCTATTTTGATCTGTTTCGACTTGTCTTTCAAACAACTCAACATTTAACAAATTAATAGATACTTTTTTTTTATTCAATAGTAGCTTAGTATGAATTTTAGCAGCCTCTAACAAAATTTCTTGTTCCATTTTTGTAAGTTTAAACTCTCCAAGATCTTGTCCATGTTTTTTTTTCATAAAGTTTGCTACTCCACTTCCTCCTTGGAATATTTTTTGCTCTACAGTTACTGACTGTTCACTTGGTTCAAAGTTTGAATCACTTCCATTTGTTTTTGTATTTTCTTGTTCACTAACATAACCAGAAATAGTAATGCTAGGCAAAAATTCACTTATAGATTCTCGTTTTTCTTCTTTTGTTGCACGCATGCTCGCTCTTTCTGCGTTTAATTTAGGATTTTTTAAATATGCAGAATATAATGAATCCAATAAAGTTTCTGCTTTAGATTCTTTAATGTTTAAAATAAAAAATAAAATAAAAAAAAATTTAAATAAAATTTTAATTTTAATCATTTAAACATTACTTTTTTAATTTCGTGGTTTTTTTTTAATAACATGATAACCGATGCTGACTTACTTAAATCTTTAATCATTTGTACAGTAATTCTTTGGTAAAACATTATAAATCTTTTTATTTCATTCAAAGACATTATTTTTTTATTATAATATGATTTATGTTTTAATTTAGTTTCTTGAAGCATCCTCCACTTTAAAACCATCTTAAAATTGGGAACTTTCATAAACATATAATAATCTATCATTGAAAAAATTTTTTTGTATTCTTTCTTAAGTTTTTTATTTACAAATTTTCTCCATACTAAATTTTGATCTTCATTTTTTTCTAGGCTATTAATAGGTTTCCTTAAAGAAGAAGTGTTTTCTGCCTTGGCCCCAACACACCAACCTTCTAATATTACTATTTCAGGTTTTTTTTTAATACTGTACCATTTTTTAGTTTTCAAACGATCATCTAATGACTTATCAAATTTTGGTAAAATAATTTTTTTAAATTTTTTTGTTTTTGCCATTTCATTTCTTTTGCTTAATGTTTTATAAAAATCATCAATTGATATTACAAAAACGTTTCTCTTAAAAAAAACTTTTAAGATAATTTTTAAAATAGAGGCTACAGTTGTTTTTCCTGAGCCTTGACTCGCCGACAGCCCAATAAGTAAAGTTTTTTTTTTAATTTCAAATTTTTTATTAATCCAAAATGCAATTGGTATATATATTTCTTTAAGATGTTTAATATGCTTTAGCATTGATTTTTTATAAATTTTTTCTCTTTTTAAAAATTTAAAATAATCTTTTTTTACTTTTTCTAAACACTCGTTAGCTAATTTCATTAAATTAATTATTTTTTTTGATCTAATGGATGGTTTGTACCATCATTAACAGTAACATCTTTTAATTCAAAAGTATTTATTTCATCTATGCATCCTAGATTAAATCCTGTCATAGCTGGATTAGCTCTTGGGTTGTGATGTGTATAAATTCCACAACTAGAACAAAAATAGTGTTTCGCTACTTTTGTATGGAATTGGTAAAGTTTTAATTTATCTTCACCTTTAATAATCTTAAAATCTTCATTTTTAACCATAGACATAATAGCTCCTTTTCTTTTGCAAATTGAGCAATTACATTTTAAAACTTTCTCTAAATTATCTGGTATATTTATTTCTGCTTTCACTTCTCCACAATGACATGTTAATTTTTTCATTTATATTTTTTTTTAATTTTTAGTTAACCAACAACCTCTCCAATTAACATGATGGGTTTAGTATTAGTAAAATTAGCTATATTAGCAACTGGTTTTTCAATTTTTGATAATGCTCCATCTAATGCTGATTTATCTTTAAATACTAAAGTAGAAATTCCATAATAAAGAGCTGGAACATCTGGTCCACCAGCAATACCTTTTGTAACAACACTGCTTTCCATGTATTCACCTATATTTTCGCCTACAATGGCCATGTGTTTTCCAAGAAAATAATCATAATTAAAATTTGTTGATTCAATGATTGGATATAATACTTGAAGTGAATGTGACATTTGTAATTATTTTTTTTTAAAATTAATAGAGTGATTAAACTATCTCTGGTTGGGGTTATCCACAAGTCCACAAAATGTATCTTGGATGTTCTTGTTTTGATTCACATTAGATTCTCTTTTGGACTCAAAACACAACCTATTAGATGTTTTCCACATCTTGCGTTATCTTTTTAAATGCTATAAATTAGAACAAAATAAGAACATTATGAAACTAGTATTACCATTCCATATTAATAAAGTCGGCGCTGGATTTCCATCTCCAGCAACAGACTATGTAGAGGAAGAAGTTGATCTTAATAAATATTTAATAAAAAATTCTCCTTCTACATTTTTAATTAGAGTGCAGGGAAAATCTATGGTCGATGTTGGAATTCATAATGGCGATCTCTTGGTAGTAGACAAAAGCTTAGAACCAAAAAATTCTTCCACTGTGGTTGTTAACGTTAATGAAGAATTGGTTGTAAAAACTTTTATAAAAGAAAAAAATCAATCTTTTTTAACTTCTGGATCAAATAAAATAAGTTTAGCTGAAAATTCTGAAATTTTCGTTTGGGGAGTAGTAACTTATACAATACATGCTTTATAGTAAAAATAAAATAGCTTTAGTAGATTGCAATTCATTTTATGTTTCTTGTGAAAGATTATTTAATCCATCAATAATAAAAAAACCAGTTGTTGTTTTATCAAGTAATGATGGATGTGTTATTTCAAGATCAACAGAAGCTAAATCTTTGGGAATAAAAATGGGAGAACCATATTTTAAAGTAAAAAAAATAGTAAAAGATAATGATGTAAAAATTTTTTCAACAAACTTTGCTCTATATGGAGATATATCAAGAAGAGTTATGAAAACTTTAAAACAATTTTCTCCACAAATGGAGATCTATTCAATTGATGAGGCTTTTTTAGATTTATCTTCAATAAAAAATGAAAATCTATTAGATCACTGTTACATGATTAGAAAAACTATTTTAAAATGGACAGGCATACCAACCAGTATTGGAATTGCAACAACAAAAACCTTAAGTAAAGTTGCTAATTATATTGCAAAAAAAGAAAAATCGGGTGTTATTGATTTTATTAACTCAAAAAATATAAATAAAATTCTTTCAGAAATTAAAATAAATGAAGTTTGGGGCGTAGGACGTCAGCTAACAAAGTTTTATATTAAAAATGGAATAAATACAGCATATGAACTTAAAAATATGCACAACGGATGGATAAAAAAAAACACAAATGTTTTTGGATCTCGTACCGCGATGGAACTAAAGGGAATTCCATGTGTCTCTTTAAAGCCACATCAAAAAAAAAGAAAAAACTGTTGCGTGTCAAGATCTTTTGGGAAAAAAGTTACTAAATTAGAAGAATTAAGTGAGTCTATAACAACACATTGTCTTAATGCAGCGGAAAAAATAAGATTAGACGGCCAAACAGTTAAAAAAATATCTATCTTTATAAGAACAAGTCCTTTTCAAATAAAGGAAAATTATTATGCAAATTCAATAGATATAGATTTACCAATAAGTACAAATGATAGTATTGTTATAATAAAGCAGGCCCTGATTGCACTAAAAAGTATTTATAAAAATGGATATAAGTACCAAAAAACTGGTATAATTTTTTCAAACCTAAAAGATACTGAAACTTATAATAAAAATTTATTTTCTAAAGTTAATAATGAAGAAAAAAGAATAAAATTAATGAAAGCAATTGATAATACTAATATTAAATATGGTCGTCATGCTTTAAGTATTGCTCAAGCAGGGCATAAAAAAAATTGGAATATTAAAAGAGAGCATTCATCAAAAATTGATACAGCAAGTTTTAAATTTTTACCTATTATCAAAATTGCTTAAATTTTCAATGCTATCAATATTTTCTAGAGAATTATTTAACTCTTTGATATTTTCACGAGAAGAAACTTTAAGTATTAATATTAAAAAAATCAATACACCAAGCGCTGGGAATAAAGTAATAACAGAAAAATAATTAAATATAATAAACAAATAAATAAATAAAAATAAAATAGAACGAAATATCACATTTGTTTTAAAAACTGCAATGATAGAAAAAGAATGTATAAAAAGATTAAATAAATTCATTTGCGAAGGTCCGTAGTATCTTTTGCCTCTGATTGATGGTGCTGATATTCGTTCAGATATAACTTTAGTTACAGAACCAGAAAAACTGCTCCAAAGACAAGCTTCTTTTACTAATTTAGCAACATCTGCTTTTGGTAAACAGCTATAATTCCCAAATTTAATCAATTTTCCAGTAAAAACATATGTTAAAATTTTATGACACTCGTAAAGAAACCTAAAAAAAGGACCCTCAGAACGTTTTATTCGATTTAATGTCACTGTTTTTAATGGATTGTTTTTAGATTTATTAAATAAGGATACGAGCTCCTCAGGCCGGTCCTCTCCATCACCATCCATTAAAATAACATAATCGAATTTTTCCCTTTCAATTAAATATTTTAATCCAGCCGCATTACATCTGGCATGACCATGATTTTTTTTCATATTAACAATTTGAATAGATTTTAACTTTTGAAAACTAATTATATTCTTGGGTCTCTCTTCTGTTGAGGCATCATTAATAACTATAACAGATATTTCAGCTTCTAGCTTTAAAACATGTAAATCAATTTCTTTTAAAAGTTTAAAAACTGATTTCCAGTCATTATAAACAGGTATTAAGATTGTAATTTTTTTCATTTATTTCCCACCATACAAACATCATTAAAATTTACAATTTGAAATTTATGACCTTTGCAATCTTTAATTTCATTAAAACCTCTAATTAAAATTATTCCTTTAAATGCTTTGTTTTTTAACTCACGTCTTACAAAAGGTCTTGTTGACAAATGATATGATAAGTTACCTGCATACCAACCTCCATTTATCCAGCCTTCACCAACTACAACTTCTATATTATTTGAAAAATTTTTATTCCACTCTTTTTGAATTTTCTCTGAAATCAATTTCCCAGGATAGTCTGTTCTTTTTTCTGTTTCTATATGCGAGACTAAAAAATATAAAATAGGCGATAAAATAAATAAAAATAAAAAAGATAAAGTAAATTTTTTTAAATATTTTAAGTAAATTTGTTTTTGATATAAATAAGTAGCAAACACACCTGTGAACAAATAAAAAGAAGTCATCCACATAGTTCTAATTCTTGCTCCTGAAAATAATGATGTGAGGAGCATTAGCAACACTGGAAGAAAAGTAATAGCAATTAAAAATATTATTTTTTTATCATGATAATTTATTTTTATTTTTGTTTTTTTGATTGTAAAAAATAACATCAAAAAGAAAGGTAAAAAAATTATAATTTGTTTTATTAAAAAAATAACAGGATAAAGTATATGATCTATAAATTTTGGACCTTCAAAACCACTTAGTGGATCACCAAATGATCGAAATAAAGCATAATTAATGCTAGAAAAATTATTATTAAATATCCAAATTAAATGAGGTGAAAGTATTATAAAAAAAACACTTAAAGCTAAAAGATAATTATAATTAAATTTTTTTTCAATTATAATTAAATAAATAAAAAATAGACCAAGTGAAGCTAACAAGTATAGTGATAGATAGTAGGTAAGAGTAGCTAGGCCCGCAAATATACCAAATAAAATCCAGCTACTTTGCTTATTTTTATTTATAGATTCCCAAGAATAAAAAACAGTAGCTGCCAAAAAAGGAAATTGACATAAAAACGCATTCAATTCTGGGGTGGTGAAATTATAAAAATAAATTCCTTCCAATAACAATACTGAAATTAAACTGTACGATTTTTTTTCAAAAATATTTTCTGAAAATTTAAATATTATAAAAAAAGCTGAAACAACAAAAAGTTGGCTTAACAAATAATAAGCCCAATCTTGATTCCCAAATATAAAATAAAATAATTCTGTAAATAAAGGAAATATAGGTGGATATTTGTCATATCCCAATTGAAGTTCATTTCCCCAGGTTAGCGCTTCTATCGTATCTAGAGGAAGGTTTGTGTTTACTAAGCTAGGAATTAAAGTCCAAATCAAAAGATGACTGAATAAAAAAACTAATAAAATTTTATTAATATTATTTTCTTTTAAAATCATAAATATTTACTATTTTTTCAAACCTACTAAACAAAAGCCTTGGTTTTCTAATTTAAAAAATAATCCATTACAAATACTAGATAAGGCAATAATATCATTATTGTCGTCACCAACGGTTATTATAAATCCACCGTTAATATCTTTAAATGAAATCTTACTATTTTCTTCTAAAATATTATCCCACTTAGGTCTACCTTTAAGATGATAAGAAAGATTACCAGCAAACCATTCGTCACCAGAAACTAATACTATTTCATTTTTGAAATTAGAATCCCATTTTTCTTGAATTGTTTGTGATATTTTTTTACCAGGATAATCTGTTCTTTTATTCGATTCTTTCAAAGAAATGTAGGAGTAAGTAAATGGAGAAAAAATAAATAGGATAATAAATACTATAGCAAAGTTTTTTAAATTTTTAAGTATAATTTCATTTTTAAAAATATATACAAAAAATATACCTATAAATAAATAAAATGGTGTCATCCACATTGTTCTAATCTTTATACCCATAAATAAAGAAGTTAAGAAAGTTAGAGCTATAGGGAAAACAGTTATAAAAAATAAAAAAATAAATTTTTCATCTGAGTAGATAATTTTTTTTATTATTTTAGGGGTAATTAGAAAACACATAAGAAAAAAAGGTAATAGTATACCTATTTGCTTACCCAAAAATATTAATGAGTTTAAAAAATGTTTTTCAAGAAAATTTTGATCAATCGATTCTGTTCTTTCTAATGCATAAAATATTGTAGTAAAATTATTATCAAATAACCAAACTATATGAGGTACAAGAATTATAGCAAAACTAAAAAGAGAAGAAAGAAATTTGAAGTCTATTCTTTTTTTTAAAATTAAATAAATTAAATAAAAATCTAAAGTTATGAGTAGATAAATAAATAAATATTTTGATAGCACTCCTAAAGCTGCAAATACACCAAACAACAGCCATGAAATATTTTTGTTGTTCTTTATTCCTTTCCAAAAAAAATAAACTGTTAGTGCAAAAAAAGGCAATTGACAAACATTTACATTAAATTCTGGGGTGGTAAAATTATAAAAATAAATTCCCTCTAATAACAATACTGAAATTAAACTGTATGATTTTTTTTCAAAAAAGTTTTCTGAAATTTTAAATATTATAAAGAAAGAAAAAATAACAAATATTTGGCTTAGAAAATAATATGCCCAGTCTTGATTTCTAAAAATTAAATAAAATAATTCAACAGACCATGCGCTTAATGGTGGATGTTTATTATATCCCCATTCTAAATTACTACCCCATGCTAGTGCTTCTATAACATCAAGTGGTAAATTTTTATTTGTAACACTTGGTACTATGGTCCATACAATTAAATGTGATAGTAAGAAGATGGCTAAAATTTTATAAATATCTTTTTCTTTAATCCACATAGTGCTAAATTATACAATTTTATAACTATTGACACACGCAAAAAGGCAAATATACTCACCGACCTTAAACAATTATAATCTATATACATGCCAAAAAAATATACACCAAATGCAAAAGAAAAATATATGTGTGATAAACATAAAGCCTATTTTAAAGAACGTTTAGTTGAATGGAAAAATGAAATAATTGAACTTAATAGCAAAGGTTTGTACTTAAATGATATTGACCATGAAATCTCTTCTCCTGATGTTATTGATCAAGCTAGCTCACAAACAGAAAAAAATGTTGAGCTAAGAACCTTAAATAGACAGATAAAATTATTATCAAAAATAGAAAAAGCAATTAAAAAAATTAAAGACAGTACATATGGTTATTGCGAAGAAACTGGCGAACCCATAGGTATAAAAAGATTGATTGCCAGACCTATAGCAACACTTACTATTGAGGCACAGGAAACACATGAAAAAAATGAAAAGATATTCGCCGATTAATGATTTAAATTTTTGGTATTTTCTCTCCAGAATTTAAACAATCATAACCTTTTATTACAGCTTCCCGATTTGAGATGATTTCATACCATTTGCATAAGTTTTTATAGTTTTTTAATCCTATGTCGTGCCAGTCGTGTCGTGCAATCCAAGGAAAAGTTGCTATATCGGCTATTGAATAACTTTCACCTGCAAGATATTTTGAACTCTCTAATCTTTCGTCTAAATCTCCATATATGGTTTTAGTTATTTTAAAGAATCTTTCTTCACCCCATTTATCACTACCAGAATTATAACGATGAAATTGATGGTGCTGTCCTAGCATTGGACCAACATAACCCATTTGAGCCATTAACCATTGGTTAATTTTTGTTCTATCTTTTTGTTCATAAAATTTACTACTTTTTTCTCCCAGATATATAAGGATAGCCCCAGATTCAAAAATAACTTCTTTGCTATTGTTATGATCAATAATTACTGGAATTTTACTAAAAGGACTAATTTTTCTAAATTCTGGTTTAAATTGTTCTCCTTTGGTAAATTCACCTCCAGGATTAAGTTTTATTTGAGTAACTTTATATTCAAATCCAATTTCTTCAAGCATGATTGAAATTTTTTTTCCATTTGGAGTTGGAGCATAAAATAATTCAATCACTTTTTTTAATTCCTAATCTTCCCTGTAGTGCTTTAGAAGTTGTGGTAAATTCAAACCTATATTTTTCATTAGGTCTAGCTAGTTTAAAACAAGCTCTTGCTGCTAACGCACCTTCATGAAAACCTGATAGTATTAATTTAAGCTTTCCTGGATAGGTACAAATATCACCAATAGCAAATATGCCCTCCTTATTGGTTTGGAAACTTTCTGTATTAACAGGAATTGTTTTCTTATCTAAGTTTAGTCCCCACTCAGCTATTGGACCAAGTTTCATTATTAGTCCAAAAAATCCAAGCACACAATCAGTAGCAATTTTTTCAATTTTTCCTTCTTCTGTTTTAATTGTAATTCCAGTAATATTACTATCTCCTTCAATTGAATTGATTTGAAAGGGAGTTTTTATTTTTAATTTTCCTTCCTTCTCAAGTTGTTTAGCTACTGATATGCTATGTTCCGCTCCTCTAAATTCTTTTCTTCTATGAAGTAATGTTACATCTGCAAATTTTGATAATTCGATTGCCCAATCTAGGGCTGAATCTCCACCACCAAAAATACAAACTTTTTTATTATTAAAAAAACTTTTATCCTTTATTGAATAAAAAACACCTTTATTTTCAAACTTTTCTGCTTCATTAATTGAAAACTTTCTTGGTTCAAAAGAGCCTACTCCGGCAGCTATAATTATATTTGGTGCTAAAAAAATCTTTTTTCCACTTGTTTGTATTTTCCAATTTTTATCTTCTTTTGTAATCTCTTGAACTCTTTCATTTAAATGAAAATTTGTTTTAAAAGGTTTAATTTGCTCTAATAAATTTTCTGTCAAACTTTGGCCAGTGCACTCTGGTAAAGCAGGAATATCATAAATGGGCTTATCTGGATATAATTCAATACATTGTCCACCAATCTTATCTAAATTATCTACTACTTCAGATTTTAGACCAATTAAACCTAGTTGTTGAACTGCAAATATACCAACTGGTCCAGCTCCAATTATTAAGACATCAGTTTTAATCATATTTTAATTATGCTTGTTTTGATGGCATTTTTACGACCAAACCATCTAACTCGTCAGTTACTGTAATCTGGCAAGTTAATCTGCTAAATTTATTTGGTTCAAATGCAACATCAATCATGTCTTCTTCTGCATTTTCTTTTTTGGGTAATTTATTAAACCATTTTTCATCAACATAAACGTGGCATGTTGCGCATGCACATGCTCCTCCACAATCGGCATCTATTCCTGGAATATTGTTTTGAACAGCACCTTCCATAACAGTAAGCTCTTTAGCTACCTCAATTGTATGACTTTTTCCATTATGTTCTATATAGGTAATTTTTGGCATCGATATAGCTATCTAAATATATGCTAAATAAAATAATGCAATAGGTAAAATGGTATGTTTTAATTATCTATTAAACATATTTTTGACTTATGGCTGACAGGTATAAAGATATTTATCAAAGATCTATTAAAGATCCAAAAATGTTCTGGTCTGAGATTGCTGATGATATTTTTTGGTACAAAAAACCGACAAAAGTTTTAAACTCTGATAACCCTCCTTTTTACAAGTGGTATGAGGATGGTATTACAAACACTTGTTATAATGCGGTAGACCTTCATGTAAAAAATGGAAATGGCAAAAAGCTAGCTATTATTTACGACAGTCCAATTACAAACTCACAAAAAAAAATAACTTATGCTGAATTAAAAGATCAGGTTTCAGTTTTTGCGGGAGCTCTAGAAAATCAAGGAGTTAAAAAAGGAGATAGAGTTATCATTTATATGCCTATGATTCCTGAAGCGGTAGTTGCTATGCTTGCCTGTGGAAGAATTGGAGCAATACATTCGGTAGTATTTGGAGGTTTTGCAGCTAACGAACTTGCTAGCAGAATTGATGACTCTAAAGCTAAAATTATTTTATCAGCCTCATGTGGGTATGAACCA
>Ga0209709_10002154_pt1 | contig 17498 bp, 17 predicted proteins | sample ArcticOcean_MG_C_2_FD_187435 | JGI IMG/M metagenome (GOLD analysis project Ga0209709, IMG submission 187435) | Marine microbial communities from western Arctic Ocean - ArcticOcean_MG_CB4_136 (SPAdes) (version 2) | ecosystem: Environmental > Aquatic > Marine > Oceanic | place: Arctic Ocean... | reverse complement strand
GGATTGTTCCGTCGATATCGGGCTAATTATAATTGCTAACGAAAGTTACGCACTTGCTGCTTAATTAACTTCGGTTAATTAAATAAGCACGGTTGTTTGGGGCACCGGGTAACAGAACGCCCCTAAATACCATTCTATTTTGCTTAGCTTATGTTAAAAATTAATAAAATTCTCGATTTTTGGTTTGTAGAAACATCAGCTGAACAAAAATTCAAAAAAGATTTGAAATTTGATCAGGTTATAAAAGATAAATTTTTAAATGATTATGAATTAGCAAGTCAAAATAAACTGAATGATTGGCAAAAAACAGGTGGAGGTTGTCTTGCTCTGATTATTTTGCTCGACCAGTTTTCAAGAAATTTATTTAGGGAAAGTGGTAAAGCTTTTGAACAAGATGAGAAAGCAAGATCGGTCTTACTTAAAATAATAGCAAATAACTTTTTGGACGCAATGAATGAAAGTGAGAGATTATTTGCTTTATTACCTCTTATTCATAGTGAGAATATTTCAGATCACGAAAAGGCATATGATTTAATGGATAAATATTTAAAAAGCCATTTAGAAATAGAAAAAATAAAAAAGTTTTGGTTAGATCATACTGTAACTATAAAAAGATTTGGTCGATATCCTCATAGAAATAAAGTTCTAAATAGAATATCTTCAGATGATGAAATTGAATTTTTAAATTCTCCTAACTCATCCTGGTAAAATAACATACACCGGGCAACAGAACGCCCCCTTAACAACTTATAATCTTTATATATCAACAAACCTTACCTAAAATCCTCTACGAAGATTACTACGAAGTTTCTACGAAGTTTTAAAACCAATTTTAAGTAATCTCTTTAATTTTAAATAACTCATTTTAAAGACGCTGGAGAGGTCTAAAAAATTTTACGAGTGAATGTCTCTATTTGTATAAATACTTAAAAATACACACGCTTATGACTTAAGAACAATATGTGGAGAGTAGAGTTTAGTTAGATTTCAGTTCTATTTTTTTTATTTCTTTCATTATTAAATCATTAATCATTTCAGCACCTTTTAATGATGGATGGTCATCATCTCTATAAAATAAATTATTTTTATCATGCGTTACACATCTGTCTTTAATAATTGTGTCACAGAATAATGAATGGGGATAAACCCTATAAATATTATCACCTTTTATGGAGTCTAATAATTCAAAACTAGTTTTTGTTCTATTTTTGTAAATTTCATAAGAGGTAGTAAATAAACCATCTCTAAATAATTCAATATTTTTATTAATCATAAAATTCTTTATAACTTTTGGAACACTTACTCCAACCTCGGGCATAGGATAAACTAAGATAACATTGTGATTATTTTTTGATAATTGTTGAATAGTTTTTTTATAATTAATTTTAATGTTTTCTTGTCTTTGTAATTTTGTTTTTAAAGAATTTTTGTCATTTTGTAGAAAATCATTCATTTTACCTTCATAAAATCCATATTCAAAATTATTAAATCTGTCTTCATTTAAAATTAAAGGCAGTCTGCCAAATAAAATAACTATTGAATTTTTTGTTCTGTTAACAAATTCAATTCTTTTTTCTTGTAGTTCTTGCGTACATGATTGAGGTTTTAATGTCTTTTTATTAACTCTATTTAGATTTAATATAAATTGACAACCTGGAAATAATGAGAAGTTTACATTGTAATAATCTTTAAAATTTTTCCATATTTCATATGACAAAGTTACGGCGTGACTATCACCCAACAAAAATATATTTAAATCACTAGAATTTGATTTGAAAATGATATTCTTTTCATAAATTTCTTTACCAGTTAAATTTTTGATAATTGTTTGACTTTTTTCTTCTATCAATTTTAAATTTTTTGAAAACTCATGGTCAAATCTATTTTCGTAACCTTTAAATAAAGTGACACTAATGTTAAAAATAACTACAATAAGTACAGAAAAAAGAATATATAAAAATATTTTCTTAAATTTATTTTCTCTATTTCTAAATTGTTTTTCAATAAAGAAATAAGAAAAAATTGATAAAATTATAATTAAAAACCCTATTATTAATTTTGCAATAATACTTCCATCAAAAAATTCAATTTCTCTACCAAAAGCAAAAATAGGATAATGCCAAAGATATAATGAATAAGAAATCAATCCAATTCCAACAAATAATTTTGTAGAAAGTATTTTTGTAATCAGTTCATTTTTACTAGAAAACCATATTATTAAACAAACACCTATAATTGGTAATAATGTGTAAAAAGATGGATGAAATATTCCGTCATTAAAAAATAAAATTGAATATCCAATTAATATCAATCCAATAGTAGGCAATATTAGATTGAGTGTTTTATTTTTACTTCTATGACCTAATGTGATTTCAAAATATGCCAAAATAGAACCTGCTATTAATTCCCACATTCTTGTATGAATAAAATAAAATGAAGCAGATTCGTAATTTCTACTAGTCCATTCTGCTGACACTAAACTAATAATAAATCCTAAAATTAAGATATGAACTAAATATTTTCTAAAATATTTAAATGTAATCAATAAAACTATTGGAAATAAAATATAATATTGTTTTTCAACAGATAATGACCAAGTATGAAAAAAAGGTTTTAATAATCCACTTTCAGCACCATATTGTTGACCAGAATAGTGAAAATAAAAGTTTGAACTAAAACCAAGTGAATACAAAATAGATTTTGAAAAATCTACAAAACTACTAGGTAACAAATACATCCAAGCAAATGGAAGAGATGCCAACATTACAAATAGCAATGCTGGAAGTATTCGTCTTATTCGTCCTTCATAAAAATGTTTAAATGAAAAAGTACCAGTAGTGACTAATTCTTTTATAATTATAGATGTAATTAAGTATCCAGAGATTACAAAAAATATATCTACTCCAATAAAACCACCTTTAAAAGGTTGATGACCTAAAATAGTAATTCGAGCGTGATAGAAAATAACAGCAATAACAGCAATTGCTCTTAAACCATCTATTTCTGGTCGGTATGTAAGTTTCATTTGCTAATTACATACCACAGAAAAATCTACTACGAAGAACCAAAACAAGAAATCTGACAAATAACGAAAACTTACTACGAAGTTTCTACGAAGAAGTTTCCAAAAGTTCTTATTTTCTGTTAATAATGATTTAGTGGTCGTTCTACAGAACGCCCCTTCATTATTCAGTATTACATTAGCGTTTCAACACGTTTTAGAAAGATAATTTCTACTGGCACACTGGTGGTACGATTTTTTATATTATCCTATCTATTACCAACAATAACTGGTACAAATAGCTTTTTAGATACTGCCAAATAATATTAATCTTCATTGCTTGGGCAAGTATTTTTCGGAAAGTACCCATCTAAAGAGACTTAATTGTTCACACTTTTATTTGTGGATAATGAAACCAATTTATTATGCTTATAAAAAATATAACAAAAAAACCTATTTCTACAACAGCTGCTATTCTGCCATTTAAAAAAAAGAACGTTGTTCCAATTAAGATTAATAAATCAATTGAGATAGTTGTTGTTCCTAACTTAGGTGACTTAAATGCTCATCAAGATAATGTGGGAATTATACTAGAAGAAGAAAAAATTTTAAAAATCTTATCTAAACGTTATAAGAATGTTTCAATTACAGAAGTTAATTCTGAAGAAGATTTAGAAAAACTGGTAATAAGAAAACCTGATCTAGTATTCTCTGGTGTTAAATATTTTTATTTTAACAGCAGAAATATATGGCTTAATGATTATCTAGAAATGTACGACATTCCTTACATTGCTTCTAGTAAAACAGCACTAGACAACGAGAGTGATAAAAATAGAGCAAAAAAAATTATGCAAAGAGCTAAAATTAAAACAGCAGATTTTTTCATAACTACACCAGTGAAACATAAAACTGAATTATCTATTCCTATAAAATTTCCTCTTTTTATAAAACCAGTAAAGGGCGGTGACAGCAGAGGCATTGATGCAAATTCTATTGTTTATAATTTTTTAAGTTTTAAAGAAAAAGTTTTAGATATTAAACTAAAACATAATTCACCTTCCCTAGTAGAAACATATTTGCCTGGGAAAGAGTACAGTGTAGGTATTTTTGAAGATAGTACTAATGGAAATTTAAGAGCCATGCCCGTAGAAATTATTGTAAAGAAAAACGTGAATGGACATCGTATTATTGATTTTGATATTAAAAAAGATGATGAAGAAATAGTAATTGCAGTTAAAGATATTAAAATTTTTAACAAACTTTCTAAATTAGCAAAAGATTCTTTTAAAGCTCTGGGTGGTAAATCTTTAGGAAGAATAGATATTAAAATGAACCATCGTAACATTCCTCATTTTATAGAAGCTAATCTTATGCCTGGTCTTCGAAAAGGATATTTTTATAGATCATGTGTATTAAATCTTGATATGAATTATGATGACATGATTTTTAGTATTGCTAATACCGGACTATCTTCACATTAATATTTTATATACCTTATCAAAAAAATCTTTGGTGTAATCTCATTTAAATTTCTGTTTTTTACTAAAATGACTTTGTTGCTATGTAAGGATTTTAGCGCCCAGGTAACAGAACGCCCCTTCATTATTCAGTATTACATTAGCGTTTCAATACGTTTTAAGCTTAGCAATGCCATGACGTCTCAGTGGCAATCTTTATTTTTATTAAACTAACTTTAACCATTATTAATGAATTTTAACTTAAAGGAGAAATATGAAAAAACTACTAATAATATCAATGCTAGTGATTTTTACTGGTTCAGCACAAGCTGGTTCATGTCCAATGATGGCTAAAAACCTGGATAGTAAAATTGAAGAGGCTCAAAAAATGCGTGACGCAGGTGTGAAGGCTCATGAAGCTGGAGATCATGGTGCGTCTGAAGAGTTATTAAATAAAGCTATGGAGCTTTTTAAAAGTTAATAAATAATATTTTAGGGGCGTCTGACAACAGAACGTCCCTTTAAATAGTGTGACAAAAAAGTTGTCTCTTTCAATTTTGGTAATCACATTTTGAACAAAATTAAATTCTATTTAGCTCTACATGAATATATATAACTCTTTCTTTGGATTTCACTCGTTAAGCAATATTCCTTTGGAGTTAGATTCTGAAGAAAATAACCGGATAAACAAAAATCAATATATGCTGAAAATTTTATTTCTTTCTTCTTGGTCTCTAACTCTCGTATTGTTGACGTTGGCTACAATATTATCATAAGGTTTGGGCACCGGGTAACAGAACTCCCCTCTTCGCAATCTTCTGCTTTGCTAAATTAATAATAATAATTTACGTTTAAGTTTCTGCTATTTGTTAAAATAACCTTTTTGATATATAATAAATTAAATGGACAATCACAAAATAACAAAAAAAGATAAATTAGTGTATGGCGTTACACTAGCAATAATATTTTTTGGTATACTTTTTATTGGCTTAGCTGGTGTAGTTGTAAATATATTGGGTTAAGTTTTTTATACTAGCGCAAATTTAAACACTTGGGTATTTTAAGTATAATAATAAATTTTAAACTTAAAAAATATTATCGTAATAAGTTGTCTAATAATTAATAATGTCTTCAGCTAATTCATCAATTTTTAAATTATCAAAAAAAATATTTTTTTTTAAAAAAATATACATTTATTATAATATTTATATAAGAAATTTTAAGTTTTTTTTTAAACCTTCTCAATTTGGTGAGGATAAAAAAATAATTAAACTTTTTAAAAAAAAAGGAACATACTTGGATATTGGATGCTTTCACCCAGTAAGACAAAGTAATACTTTTCTTATGCACAAATTGGACTGGAGAGGTATAAATATAGACTTGAATCCCTTAACTATAGATTTATTTAATATTGCACGACCAAAAGATACAAATATTTGTGCTGCTGTCTCAAATAAAAAAGAAAATAGAAATATGTATTTTCACCATGAGTTGAGTTCAGTAAATACTCTAGACAAAAACCATACATTGTTTTTAAAAAAACATTTTGGAATAGTTGATTTAAAAAAAAAAAAAATTAGAACAAAAACAATTACAGAGATATTATTAAATCTTAAAATTAAAAATATTGATTTTTTAAATATTGATATTGAGGGTGGTGAATTAAATGTATTAAAATCAATAAATTTTAAATATTTTGATATAAAAGTTATATGTGTAGAAATAATTAATTACAAATCGTTCCACAAAAAATTAAAAACAGATAAAAGTAAAATTTTTAAACTTTTAAAAAAAAATAAATACTCTTTAAAATTTAAATCATCGATCAATTATATTTTTATTAAAAAAAATATTAGATTGGCAAAATAGGAAAGTTAATGTTTAGAATTAATTGGAAAATAAAAGTTTTTATTTACAAAATTTTAGTATTTTTAAAAACAAATAAAATCCTATACTTTATACAAAAAAGAATTACCAGAAGATCTACGGTTAGTATATCCGAGATATATCATTATTGGGAATATCACGTAAAAAATATCAATTCGTTTAACTCTGTAAACATTTTGGAGTTTGGTGCTGGAAAATCATTAGAGCAAAATATTTACTTAAGCTATAAATTTGAAGATAAGATTAATCAAACAATAATTGATATTGACAATATGATTGATGTGGATTTATTTAACCAAGCCAATCATCAAATTTCAAAAATTTTAAACAAACCTAAAAAAAATAAAGTTTATAAAATTAAAGATATGCAAAGCGATTTTAAAATTAAATACTTGGCTCCCTATACTATCAATGAGCTAAATAAATATGCGACTAAATTTGATGCTTGTATTTCTTCAAATACACTTGAACATTTACCCACAAATGATTTGCAAAATATTATCTCAGATTTAAAACATGTAATGAGACCTGATGGTGTGCTTTCATTCGCTATTGATTATTCAGATCATTTTTCTCATACAGATAATAAAATTAGTACATTGAACTTTTTGAAATATGAAAAAAAAGATTGGAAAAAATATAATACAAAATTTTTATTCCAAAATCGACTTAGACATCAAGATTACAGAAAAATTTTTATAACCAATGGATATGAAATTATGGAAGAAAAGTTAGGCACAATAGCTGATAAGACCACAATTATTTCAAGTGATTTTAATTCAAATGAAAAAGAAACTTTTGCTTTATGGGGTTTATTTACTTTAAAAGTTAAATAAAATGTTTGTAGTATGTTGCGCCAATCAAATAAGCTGAAAAATATACTGAAGTGATAATGCTAGACAATAAAAATTTGTTGAAATAAATTTGATTTAATTTTGTTTGAAGTATTCCGCTATAAAATAATATCAAAATTAATGGTTCTACATATTCTTGGAACAGCATAGTTGGGAATCCGTAAATAATAAAAATTGGAATTACAATACTTATGTTTATTTTATAATTTTCTTTTATAATCTCCCAAAGCACAGAAAAACCTAATGCACTTGATAATAGCAATAAAATAAAATTTTCTGATTTAATTAAGTAATTTAATTTTAATATAGCGCCACCTCCATAAGTAAAGTTACCGAGATAGTCTAAAAAACCTGCTTGCCATAAAATTAATGAGCTAGAAAAAGCTAATAAAAAAATATTTTTATATTTTGATAAAAATTTATTAATACCGATATCTAAAACTTCTATAATTAAAATTGGAAATAAATAAAACGCAAAATAACTTAGCAAAATAGGGATGTTTTTTATTATGTTTTTATAATTATGATAATCCTCAAGATTCATTGTCATATTTTGACTATCATAAACATTTCCCCAGGTAAAAATTAATATAAATCCTGGAATAGAAAAAATTAAGTATGAAAGTAAAGATGTAATAATAATTTTTTTATCTTTATTAACTAAAAATAAATATAAAAAAAAAGATATAGGCCAAAAGATAAAAGCAGGTCTTATATATAAAGCGCAAGAACTAAAAAAACATAATAAAATAGTTGTGGTAACTTTAGTTTTTAAGTCTTTAGTATAATTTTCTTTAATATCTAAAAAAAAAATAAAAGATAAAATTAAAAATAACCATGCAAAATTTTCAGTTGTTCCCCAATATGCTGATGATCTATAAAATGGCAAAAGTAAGATTAAAGAAGCTGTTAACAAACAATCAATATTTGAAATTTTACTTTTTTTCTTAATTAAGTATGAAAATAAAATAAAACCTATAAATGATATAAAAGTAATGCTTAAAATAAACCCTACTTTGTCTGACGAAAATGGATTTAAATATGAATTAATAATATAAAATAAAGGATATGAAGCCTCCCCAAAAGTTCCATAATTTTTTATCGAAAATAAAAAATTTTGTTTAAAAGATTGGAGTAGTGGCCATGTTATATTTGTAAAATCTCCGGCAGCTCCACCAGGAACAAATTCTCTTAAAGGAAAGCCTAAAAAAAAAGATATAAATATAAGTAATAAAAAAAATAATTTAATAATAGTATTTTTGTCTAACGCCATGAATATTAACTTAAGTGTTTAATTATATCCTCTGTCATTTTTTTTGCATCTGAAAAAAGCATCAAAGTATTATCTCTATAAAACAGTTCATTGTCTATTCCTGCATACCCAGGTGACAAACTTCTTTTTACAAACAAAACAGATTTACATTTTTCCACATCCAAAACTGGCATACCATAGATTGGGCTTTGAGGGTCAGTTTTGGCTATAGGATTTGTTACATCGTTTGCACCAATTACAAATGCAACATCTGAATTAGCAAAATCATTATTTATTTCTTCTAACTCAAAAACTTCATCATAAGGAACATTTGCCTCGGCAAGCAAGACATTCATATGCCCAGGCATTCTTCCTGCCACAGGATGAATTGCATAGGTAACTTTAATATCATTTTTCTTTAATGTGTCGACCATTTCTCTTAGCGCATGTTGTGCTTGAGCAACTGCCATTCCATAGCCTGGTACTATTATAACTGAAGAAGCATTTTTCATTAAAAATGCTGCATCTTCAGCATTACCACTTTTAACTGGTTTGCTATCTTTATTTTTAGTCGAAGATGATTGGTCTACTGCACCAAAACCTCCAAGTATTACGTTGAAAAATGAACGATTCATTCCCTTACACATTATGTAAGAAAGAATTGCTCCAGATGAACCTACTAATGCTCCAGTAATAATTAATGCTGTATTTTCTAAAGTAAAACCAATCCCAGCCGCAGCCCACCCAGAATATGAATTCAACATTGATATAACAACTGGCATATCTGCTCCTCCAATTGGTATAATTAATAAAAGCCCTAATAAAAAAGATATTGCAATTATTCTCCAAAAGATGCTGTCTGTCTGCGTTTTACAAAGATAAAAAATTAATACTATAATTAATAAACTTAATAATAGGTTAATATAATGCTGCCCTCTAAAGGTGATTGGTGAGCCAGACATTATTCCTCTAAGTTTCAAAAAAGCTATTATTGATCCCGAGAAAGTAATTGCTCCTATCGCAGCACCAATTGACATTTCTATCAAACTTGAAATTTTAATGTCTCCTGGAGAACCAAGGTTAAAAGCTTCTGGGTTTAAAAAAGCTGATATTGCTACAAAAACTGCAGCAAGTCCAACAAGACTATGAAAGCCAGCAACCAGTTCCGGCATTGCCGTCATTGGTATTTTATATGCAATGAGCGCTCCTATTGAGCCTCCAATTATTAAGAATAATAATACATAAATAAAACCGTTTGAAAAATTCCCTATAGATAAAAATGTTACTGTTATAGCAATTAACATTCCTAAAATTCCAAAAAAATTACCTTTTCTTGATGTTTCTGGAGATGACAATCCTCTTAAGGCCAAAATAAATAATATGCCTGAAATTAAATAGAATATTGCTGATAGATTTGCTGACATATTTATTTAATTTTTTTTTTCTTTTTATACATTTGAAGCATTCTTTGAGTAACTAAAAAACCTCCAAAAATATTTATTGCAGCCAAAGATATTGCTAAGAAACCAAATATACTTGAACTATTAAAAATATTTTCTGAATCTCCTGATAGTCCTGCAATTATAGCCCCAACTATAATAACCGACGAAATTGCATTTGTTACTGACATTAAAGGTGTGTGGAGAGATGGTGTTACACTCCAAACAACATAATATCCAATAAAAATAGATAGGATAAATATGCTTAATCTAAATATAAAAGGGTCAATTTCCATAATTTTATTTAATTAGTGTTTTTTTTATTATTTCGTCTTCTAAATTAATATTAATTTTTTTATTTTTTTCATCATAGAGGTTTAAAATAAAATTAAATAAATTTTTTGCATATAAATTTGATGCAGAAACTGCTAACTTATTAAGGATATTTCTTTCACCTATTATTTTAACTCCATTTTTGTCTATAATCTTATCGACTTCAGTGAAGGCCGAATTACCTCCTTGAGGTGCTGCTAGATCGTAAATTAATGAACCAGATTTCATATTTACTATCATGTCTTCTTTTATAATTAGTGGAGCCTTTTTTCCTGGAATTAAAGCGGTGCAAATTACAATATCGATCTTTTTTAGTGTTTCTCCTAAAAGAACTTCCTGTTTTTTTTTAAAATCTTCAGAAGCTTCTTTTGCATAGCCATCATCAGTTTCTAAATTTTCAGTATTCTCCACTGTTAAAAATTTCCCTCCTAGACTTTCAACTTGTTCTTTTGAAGCAGCTCTAACGTCAGTAGCAAAAACAATTGCCCCCATTCTTTTAGCAGTTGCTATTGCCTGTAATCCTGCGACACCAGCACCAATAACTAAAACTTTTGCCGCAGGTATGGTTCCTGCTGCGGTCATCATCATAGGTACAGCCTTTTCAAACTTAGAAAACGACTCCACAACCGCTTTATAGCCAGCTAAGTTTGCCTGTGAAGAAAGAACATCCATTGATTGAGCTCTGGTTATTCTTGGTAATAAATTTAGTGAAAAAATTTTTACATCCTTTTTAATAAATTTATTAATTATATCTTTGTTAGCGCCGGGATCAAAGTGGGCTATTAAAATTGACTTACTTTTTATCAAATCAATTTCATTATCAGATGGATTGTTAACTTTTAAAATTATATCTGACTTTTTAAATACCTCTTCTTTTGAGCTATTAATGTTTGCTCCATTTTTTTTATATTCCTCATCATCTATACCCAAGTGTTCTGCATATCTTTTTTCAAGATTTATAGAAAAGCCAAGAGATATAAATTTTTTGACGGATTCTGGTGTAACAGAAATTCTTTTTTCTATATTCAGATCTTCTTTAACAGACCCAATAACTTCCATTATCTTTGTCTAACTTTAAATTTTGGATTTTTTTTATTTATTATGTAAATTCTTCCTCTCCTCCTGACGAGTTTTGAGTTTAAATCTCTTTTTCTGTGCGATTTAAGTGAACTTACTACTTTCATAATATATCTTTTTTAGTTTTATGCCGGCAACGTCCTACTCTTCCATGTCTTAAGACAAAGTACCATCGGCGCTGAAGGGCTTGACTTCCGAGTTCGGAATGGGATCGGGTATTGCCCCTTCGCAATAATCACCGGCAGATAGGGTATATATTTAATAAAGTTTTTTGTAAACAGTTAAATTTAACACATAGATTATAAAAGCCGGTATTTGTGGTGGGTGTGATAAGAATTGAACTTATGACCTCTACGATGTCAACGTAGCGTTCTACCACTGAACTACACACCCTATTGTTAAATGTAAGTTTACTTAACTGCTTTAAATATTAGTCGATAAAAACCAATATAAACAAATGATAATAAGAAAAAATAATATCTACAAAACTCCCCATTTTTCATAAACAAAATCCCAGGAATCAATAAAAGAAAGTAGGATAAGTTAATATATATTGTTGTTGTGTAATTTGAATTTAACTTTGATTTATTTTGTAAGAATAATTTATAAACCAACATGTGTAAATGTTGATTATCAGGAAACAAAGGACTTTTTTTTACGAAAATAAGCTTTCTAAAAAAAGAAAAAAATACTTCAAAAAATAAATAAAATAATAAAATACAAAAAAAGAAAGGGGAAATTTCCGGACTTAATATACTTGTTTTTATAGTAGAAATAGCAATAACAGCTCCCAAAAGATACGCTCCGCTGTCACCCAAAAACATTTGAGCTTTGGGAAAGTTAAATTTTAAAAAAATTAAAATAGCAAAGCAGATATAAAATAAAACATAAAATAAATCATAATTTTTACTTGAAAAATTTATCACTGATAAAACTATCAATATAATTAATGTATGAATACTAAGCAGCCCATTAAATCCATCGATAAGATTCGATCCATTGATAATAAACAAAAAACACAAGCAAATAAAAAATAAAGAAAAAATATCAATTTCTAATAAATGATTTAAAAATTCTAATCCGGTTTTCTCAATATAAAACTTATTATAAACAACAAGAACAACCAATGAAACTAACATGATTAGAAGTCTAAACTTCGGTTTAAGATTTATTTTACAATCGTCAACTAAACCCAGTAGAAAAAAAAGTATACAAAATGATATATATTCTGAATAAAAAATATTTTTATACAAAAATAAATATAAAAAAATAAATGATAAAAGTAAAAAAATTACTATCCCACCTGCTTGTGGAGTGGAGTTTTCATGAAATGCTTGGGGCTTCTTAAACTGATCATCTGTTAATATATTAAATTTGTATTTAAACGACATCAATAGAAAATATTTGTTTAACAAATATCCTATAAATAAAGTTAAAATTGAAACAATTATGTTATTTAATTCCATACCTTCCTAAAGAGCTTAATATAATAAATAAAATTGATTTTAAATTTTCTAAAAATGGTAATTTATTAAAATTTTTATTTATATACCATACCCAATATATACTTTTAAACTTATTGCTTTGTAACGAATTTTTACTAATTCTGTAATACATTAAATTTTTATTTAACTTTATAGCAGTATTATCTTTTTTTAGTAAATCACATTTAAATGAATAATCTTCACATCTTGCAACTTTAGGAAATTTTGTTTTTCCTATAATTGACCTTTGTATTATCATTGAGCTAGTAGCAATAGAGGTATTTTTTAAAAATTTATAATAATTGAACATCTGTGGAGGAATTATTCTTTTTTTAAATACTTTTTTACCTTCTTTATTTATAAAAGGCGTATAATTTGTATACGTAAATTTATAATTGTTTTTTTTCATAAAAAAAATTTGATCTTGCAATTTTTCTTTTTTCCAATAATCGTCTGAATCTAAAAAAGAGATGTATTTTGATCTTGATAACTTAATTCCTAAGTTTCTTGAAAAATGAACACCATTATGCTTTTTTGAAAAAATTATATTTATTCTTTTATTTTTTTTTTTAAATTTATTTAATATTTTTTGAGAGTTATCTTTTGATTTATCATCAATAATATAAAGATGCCACTTTTTGTAGGTTTGTTTTAATACAGAATTTATTGCTTCATCTAGGTATTTGCCACCATTAAAATTAGGTAAAATAATATCTACAGAATGTTCTTTTTTTGCTTTCAAAATATTTTGATCCTATTTAAAATTAATTAACTTAATTTTAATACATTTCATTTTCACGCATATATTGATCGATTTGACTGTTTGTCACATTTGACGGATTTTCTTTGTTTTGAAATACTCTAAAATACCAATCAGCTGTTACCTTGATGCTTTTAGATATTTTGTAAATTGGTTTCCACAATAAAATTGTTTTAGCTTTTTTTATATTTAATTGAAGATTGTGATGTTCGCGCAATTTTTTACTTTTTTTAATCTTCATGGAGCCAGAGCCCCAATATTTAATTATTTGTTTAACTACATTTTGCACGCTAGTAATAGATTTTTCTCCTGGTCCAAAATTCCAAGAAGATGAAAATTTTTTTGGATTTTCATACTGTTTTTTACCTAAAATTAAATATCCGCCCAAAGGTTCTAATACAAACTGCCAGGGTCTATTAAACTCTGGGTTTCTAATTTTTATTTTTTTATTTTTTCTAATATATTTAATGCAGTCTGGAATTAATCTATCTGGAGACCAGTCTCCCCCACCAATAACATTTCCAGCTCTGGCACTTGATATTCCACATTTTTTTTTATTTTTGTATATGCTTTCTCTGTAAGATCGTATAATCAATTCTGCTGACGCTTTTGATGCGCTGTATGGATCTTCTCCACCCAATCTATCGAATTCTCTGTATCCTTTTACTGAACCTATATTTTCGTAACATTTATCAGAAGTAATACAAACTAAAGATTTCAAATATTTAGAATATTTGACTGCTTCTAATACATTTAAAGTTCCTCTTGAATTTACATCAAATGTTAGAAATGGTTTTTTATAAGATTCTCTAACTATAGGTTGTGCGGCCATATGGAAAATTATGCTAGCTTTTGAGCTGACAATAAAATTTTTTATTTTTTTAAAATCTCTTATATCAAATAATTTTAATTTAATTTTTTTTTGTAAAGTTAAGCTATAAAAAAGATATTTGTTTTTATTTGGTGTAAATCCTAGGCCATAAACTTCAGCGCCTAGCTTCAATAACCAGCTACAAAGCCAAGAGCCTTTAAATCCAGTGGCTCCAGTAACTAAAACTTTTTTGTTTTTATAAAAACTACCAATACTAGTCATAATAATTAGAATTAATTTGGTAAATATTCTCGATTTCCTATAACTAAATCAACTATAGTTAAAAGCCAAATTTGATGAGTATTTTCTACAAAATTATAAGCTTTGCTATCTATCCAAAAATTTATGTCACCGAGTTTAGATAAAGGGTTATTTATATCATGACCGGTAAAAGTAATTATTTTAGCTATTTTTTTTTTTCGTGCACTTTTACATGCATTTAACATATTTTTAGATTTACCACTAGAAGATATAAGTATCAAAACATCCTGGCTATCTGAATAAAAGTCTATAGCTTTCTCAACCCATCTGTCATATCCATAATCATTTGAAAAGCAGGTAATTAAGTCTGCCTCATTATAATTAACACATCTAATTTTTGCATTTTTTGTTAAATCAACACTAAAATGACTTGCGATAGCAGAACTACCACCATTTCCAAAAATCATTATTTTTTTATTATTATTTTTAGTTTCAACAAGTATATCGCGAGTGCTAATTATTTTACCAATGATATCTTCGTTTGGTTTTATTAAATTAGAAAAATCTTTTAAATAACTATTAACAAAGTCTTTATCTGACATTTATTTTAATTCACCTTTTTCTCTCATACTTTTTCTGATTTTTGTTGCTGAAATCTTTTGAATATTTTTAGGCAAAACAATTTCTTCAATTTTATAACCAACACCTCTGCCATAACAAATATTAGTTATATTAGGAAGCAGTATAACTTTGTACCTATTTTTATATTTTATATCTAATCTTTCTTCAATTTTAGATTTAACATGCTCAAAATCGAACGGATTATCGTCAACTCCCTGAACGTCTCTTACTTGAATGCATACTTGACCTGTTTTTTTAATAATTTTCTCAAAAAGCGCATAATGACCGTCATGAAAAGGTTGCCATCTTCCAAGCATTTGTGCTGTTGGTTTTTTATTATCCCAATGATAAGGCATTATTTAATTTCCTTTGCTATTTTTGCTGCCCATTCTTTAGCATTTTGAGTTGTTACATGGCAATCATATTTTTCAGGTTTTACAAACATTTCATTGGTATCATCAAATCTTCCTTTTTTAATTGTGTCTACCCAAACAATATAATCTGCATTAAATATCTCTCTAGATTTTGGGAGTGGGCAAATAAAATCTGCAATTACATGATGTCCTTCTTTTTTAAATTTGTCAGCATATTCTGACATACGTTTTGCTTGCCTCAATCTTGCTTCTTCAGAAAAATCCCAATCATTTAATTCTTTTCTTATTTTGTCAGCATTAAGCCATTTTGCGTTAAGTAAAATCACAAGTTCAGAAGCTAAAGTAGTTTTTCCTGAACCAGGTAAACCCATGATTAATATTTTCATTTAATCTTTCTCTCTTGTTTTGTGCATAGTTTGTATAATAGATAATGTCAACAATAAATCTTTAAACTTTCATTTAATATTAAATAATTTATTTAAAAAACTAATTTTTTTAAAAAATTCCAAAAAGAAATAATTCATAAAAATTAATTGGATGGGTAAAATTACCATTTTATATCTTGGTAAAATAAAAAATACTGAAAATATTAAAATATTAAAAAATAAATAAAACAAGAGAAAACCTTTGTCAAAATCTATTTTCTTAAATGAAATGAGTATTCCTATGGATGAAAAAAGACTGGTTAAAATAATCGGCAAGATAAATAGTGGGTGGTAGTAACCTGGGTAATCTGAATCGATGTTAAAATAAAAAAAACTAAAAGCTTTTTTTGCATAGTTTTTAATAAAAAATAATGGATCACTTAAAATATAATTAACTCCTTGTTTGAAAAACATTTTGTCATAATGAAAATCATATAATTTATTTTTTGGAATTTTTTCAATTTTTTGATTAATACTATTATGTGAAAAAGCTTCTGCAGTTTCGGCTCCTTCTGTAGAAGCAAATGGATTATTTCCTTTCCATAGATTATATCCCAATGATTTAGTTAGTGCGATTTTTTCGAAAGTATAATAGTTTCTTAAAATGTATGGGGACACAACAATAAAACTAATTAAAAAAATAATAAAAGACTTTTTTAGATTAATCTTTTTAAAAAAAAGTAAGTATAAAATACTTAGAATAAAAATTAGATAAAACTCACCTCTTAATAAAATTAAAAATCCAGATGTTATTGAAAAATAAAGAACAATAATTTTTTGGTTATTTTTAGATTTATATAAGCAAAAAAATAAATATAAATATAAAATTAATAAAAAAAACTGCAAAGTAACAGATGAAATTTGTGTCGCTGCATAAACTTTTAATGGAAATATTGATAAAATAAATGAACTTAATAAACTTATATTTTTTGAGAAAAAAAAATTATTTAGTTTAAAAAAAAAGTAAATTGATAAAGTTGAAAGTATAATTTGTATAAAAAGAACTGAATAAGTGTATATAAAAAAATCTGGATTAAAAATTTTAATTAAATATAAAAAGTAAACATATAATGGTGGCATATAAACTGATGGAATTAAATTTCCATCAAAAGATCTAAATGCCAAAGTTCCATGGCTATAAAGATTATCCAGCAATGTGGACCATTCATTCTCTATGCTGGTATCTCCGTAGTAATAAATTGTCAACAATCCAACAAAAAAACTTAATATTAATAAGTATGAAACATCATTAAATTTTTTAAAGTTTATGTTCATAATTTTATTTTTGAAATAATACTATTTTTAATCTATTAATAAACCATGCTATCTAATAATAATAATCTACAACTTGAAAAAACTATTAACTTTCTTTTTTGCTTATTTCCAATCTCATTAATAGTCGGGAGTTTAATACTCAATTTAAATTTATTTTTATTATTAGCAGTTAGTTTTTTATATATTT
>Ga0209709_10002152_pt1 | contig 17515 bp, 14 predicted proteins | sample ArcticOcean_MG_C_2_FD_187435 | JGI IMG/M metagenome (GOLD analysis project Ga0209709, IMG submission 187435) | Marine microbial communities from western Arctic Ocean - ArcticOcean_MG_CB4_136 (SPAdes) (version 2) | ecosystem: Environmental > Aquatic > Marine > Oceanic | place: Arctic Ocean... | reverse complement strand
GTCAAGAAACCACATGGCTTATGAATACAATACCGGACAAAAGTTCAAATTGTGAAATTCACAATACTTTTGAAAGAAGTCAATAAGTTCAACGTTCAATCTTGTATCGGTCGAGTGCTTCCATCCAAAGAATTTCTTGCCCTGAAGCAACTTCAATCTCGGAATCAAGTGGGAGGATCATCATACTATGGTCTTTCATGTTCATTGCGTGAACTTCTTCACCTTCAATGTGAGTTACAATTGCCTTGCCCTTCTCAATCATTGGAACATTGATACTATCGGTGACTGAGCCAACGTGCGAGATTTTCTTTGAAGAGAACAACGAAACCAGTTCAATACGTGCTTTAGCAGAACCGTGCTTTCCGGGTTTTGAAGTAGAAATACTCAAAATTTTGTAGGCTTGGCCGTCAACAACGCAAAAGCGTCCAACTTTCAAAGTTCGAATTTCAACACGGTCTGTACCTGGCATAGAATCCCTCTATTCTTGCTGTCAAGGTGCTGGCTTATCACCCTTCGCTCTTTTTTGGTTCAGAATTAGAGTTCCCTAACATCAAAGCGTTGACCTGATTGCTCCATGGAATGGTTGAGTATAAGTGGACACAGTTGTAATGCTACATCGCTCGCTTGCGTGAGTTGACCAGATGCCTGTAATGATACAAAATCAGCATGGCGAGGGAAATGTTCTGGCTGGACTGAACGAATAGTGTGTTGCATGTTGGTATCGACAATTCCTGGGGCAATAGAAATCGCACTGATTTTCAGTTCAGCCCCCTCCTGTGCAATACATCGCGCCCACATATCTAATCCTGCTTTAGCGACGCAATACGATGACCAAGATTCTACCGGGTTCAATGATGCACCACTCGAAATGGTGGTGATTCTTGTTTGGTGTTCACCACCCATATTTCCCATGAGACGTTGTGTTAAATCTTGAACTCCAATTAAATTTACTTGAAGTGATGTGGCCCAGAGTGCAATTGGAACTTGGTTGAGAGGTAGAATCGGTTCGACTGTTCCAGCATTATGGACTATACCTGCGATCCATGGGGATTGGGCGGTGATTTGACTTGCTACAGCGGCAATATCTTGATCACTTGATAAATCGCAAGCGAGAGCCCTTGATTCTGGATGAAGGAGTGTAAGTTCAATCCCAATTTGTTCCAGTTCTGGAGAGGCTCGTGCAAGCGCGAGAACTGGATGCCCTTGTTTGGCAATTTCGAGAGCTATCGCTTTACCAATCCCTTTCGAGGCGCCGGTCACGATGTAAGGTCCCTGAGGCATAACATGAACGAGGTGGGCGGGCTCTTCATTGTACGCTTCGCCGACAAGGTTCTCGATGAATCGAATACAACGATATTCAAAATTCTTCTTTTGGCTGCCGGATGAGAACCGCAGCTCCAAGTAATGAAAGAACACTAATGACCATCGAAAACCCTGGAGTGGAGTTGTTTGAACTCGGTATGTTTTGCATGTTGACGGTGACAACTGTGGTTGCTGTATTTGTACCATCGTTCCATGTAATGATCGCATCAACAGTTTCGTTCACATCAGGGGAGAGCGTCACCATTGCTCCTGCAATAACTTGACCGAAGACTGGACCGATAGTGATTTCGTTAATGGTCAACGTAATGGGGTCATTATCAATATCTTCACACACTGCAATGACATAGTAATTTCCTGAAGGGATGGTCAGAATCGGAATGATACCAGTGCCGGCACCTGGGACCGAAGATGTCCCAATAGGCAATACAGGAAGAATTGCTTCACCAGTGAGAACGATTGGAATCCCGTCTGCTTCGAGTGTGTAATAAACAGAACACACAGGTAATTGATTCGTTGGAGTATCGTTCACATCGTATGGATTCGTGCCACGTAGAATCTCTGCCTCATCGGTGAATCCGTCGTTATCATCATCGTCGTCAAGAGGGTCACAGAGACCATCTGCGTCATAGTCAACAGGGACAGATGTTGGGTTCTGATAATCGGAATTACAAGAAATCTCTACACTATCATCCCATCCATCAAGATCTGCATCAGAGCAACCATCGGTTTGGACTATGCTCCCAAAGGGTGTTGCTGCACAAAGATCATTCTTGTCAAAGACACCATCAGCATCAAGATCGGAGGTTGAGTTTTGAGCCCAGCACAATTGTGAGTGCCCGCCGGTATCGTTCAAACTGTCAACTAAATCTCCAGCGGCATACAAGTCGACGGTGAAACAAGCCTTGGTTGAATCATCTAAAGCATTGAAATCAAGAATGAATTGTTCGACTGAATCTGAGCCTTCCACCCATGTGAAATCACCGAAGTCCATTACATGATTCGGAGGTGTTGATGTCGTATCAAGAACTTGCCAAGCAATCGAATAACTCTGACCAGCATCTAATTTATTCATCGAAATAAGGACCATTGCCCATCCCGCAGGTTTGACAAGAATACTGGAAGCGACCGTTGCATCATCTTGATTTGCCATATCGGGTAAAACTGTAATCATTTCACCAGTATGTGTTGCCATCAATGCTGAATCGACTACTCGTGTCAATGTACATTCCACAAAATACTCACCTTCAACAGGTGGTGAGAAGACCGAGTTGAGTGTGTTGATTTGCTCTGGCCTATGATTCCAAAGAGCAGAATTCGTATCCAATACGGTGAGTGTAGCCCCATCAATAAACTTGCATTCTTCTTCATACGAGAGGATAAACTCATTGCGGTGGTCCAATTCCCAAATCATATCGACGATCAAGTTCATGTTTGTGAGCAGTTTCAGAGATGGATGCATCATCGCCGAGGATGCGATGTTCCCACCGAGCGTGAAATACGTACTGACATCTTCAGTAACATCGAGTTCGACACCGTGAATACTCAATGTTGATTTGAAAGCCATTGAGCCATTTTCAATGGACCAGAAGATGTTGTTTGCCATTTCACCACAGCATTCAGGAACTGTGATTGTGATGAGTTCGGTATGGGAAGCGCTTGTAGGAATGAAATCAACTGAACCTGATACAAGCGTCATATTTTCAGAGGAAATATTGATTGAAGAAAAAGAAGGTGTATCGTCACAAGATGTCGTGAAAGCTCCATCCTCGTAATCGGTCTCTAATTTGCAAAGTTCATACTCAAACGTATACGTTGTCCCGGGGTACATGTCCGTTGTTGAAACGCTGAGTGCAATCGTTGAATCATGGGGGTAATACAGCGCATCTGTAGAAACGTCATGCTGCTCATCACCTGTATAATTCGCATCGACTACGGTCAATATTTCACCTGTGTGTGTTCCCATGAGTTGACCATCGATATCTCTTGTGAGTGTACACTCGGAATGATACTCACCAGGCGCAGGCGCCATGAGATGAATATTAGCACCGGGTGGACCGTTGTGATTCCAAACATCAGAGTCGAATGCGACAATATCTCCGGTTGAGTTCACGAAGTCACAAGCAGTTGTATAGTCAAGCGTGAAATGGTTTGGAGTATCAAGCCACCAACGGCTTTCAGTCGTACTCCACATCCCAATAAGTATTGTATCCCGATCGTAGGTGATACTTTCAGCGACCACCTTGCCACCAAGAATGAATGTATTCGAAAAATCATCTGCGAGAGTTATGTCGAAGAGTTTGACATCCACATCGAAAAGGAACGATGTATTACGCAATGAATTAATGCTCAAGAGTTGATTATCAGGATAAGAAGCTTCTACATCTCCACAACATGCCGGTAATGTGAAGATAACCGATTCTGAATGTGAGGAAGAGGTTGGGGTAAAAGTGACTTGCTCGGTAAAATTAACCACTTCGGATTCATTCACCGTGGTCGTTGAAGGGTCGTCTGGCAAACCGTAACGAACATCGCCTTGTGTCACTGACGGTCCACAGTCGATGATGTAGCCGATGGGAGGGCCTTCGTATTCGGTATAACTGTAACACATTCGGACATTGAGTTCGTATTCGGTTCCCACATAGAGGTCGGTCATGTTGACTTCGAGTGTGACGGTTTCGTTGTGATTATAATAGTCTGAATTAGTCTGGGCATCAAAAGATTCCATCCCAGTATAGTTGGCCTCAATGACTGTGAATTGAGAACCAGTCATGCTACTGAGGACTTCACCATTCGCTTCTCGAGTGACAACACAGTGGGGTGCAAAATTACCAGCAACAATTGGTGTGAATTGGAAAAAGGGATCTATTGTGCCGCCATCCCCGTTCCAAGTACCCGTTTGTGTACCAACTTCATTACCAAGTGTATCCAAAAGAGAGCATGTCGTAATGTATGGCAATATCTTAAGATTGTTGAATTCTAAGTTGGCGAATGCATGTACATTGTATCGCATTCCCACAAGTATGTTTTCGTTTGAAACTGCAAGGTTCTGCGAAACAATTCCTCCACCAAGGACGAATACGTCACTCCATCCAGAGGAAACGGTGACGTTTTGTGATGTAAGGTTCACTTGAAACATCATTGTTCCATTCGAGAAACTATCCGATGCAGATGAGCCGTTTTGACAGCACCCAGGGTCTGCGACGGAGAGTACGGTCGAAGCAAACATATTACCCGAACCAATATCGATTGAACTTGAGACTTGCTCAATCATCTCAGTACAATCAATATCCATTGAGGTTGTGTCTTCATTCCAAGTGCCAGTAGCACGACAAAGCGTGTATTCCAGTGAATATTCGGTCCCGGTATCCAAATTTAATGAAGTGACTGCTAAAGTCATGTTTGTTCCACGAGTGTAGTAATCACTCAATACATTGACACTTACCGTTTCATTACCCGTTGCACGTGCAGATGCGGCTTCAACATTTGGAGATTGAGAAAAACCAATCATCACAGAGGTAAATAACAAGAATACCAGCAATAGGCTTTGAAAACGAAGGGTCGGTTTACCGGATGTACTCATACCCTTCCTAATCGATACAAGTAATAAATATAGTACCGTTCAAAACCAAGGCCTTTCAAGCGGTTTTAAGTCATAAATCGCATCATCAATCTCTTGACGAACGAGATTGACCTCAATTCTTCCGAGATGAAGTTCTAAGTGGCGAATTAACTTCTTACATCTGCGTGAATTTTTGCCAGACATTGAAAAGACTGCCAAAAGGAATCGGTTCGCTCTACGTTGTTGTACATCATTTGCTTGCGTATCATTTTCATTGTTGTCTCCGAGTAAATCGAGTACCCGTATTTGATTCGGGTGGATAAAACGAGCCGTGGTAATTTGTTCGACCATCCCAATATGTAAGGCATTTCGTAATCCTGGTTTCATTTCACCAAAACCTTCAGGGAAAGCATGTTCTACTACTTTTGGCATGAGGTCATGTCCGACCAAACGTGAACGCATGTCTTTCATCATTGTATTCATTCCAATCATATTGAGAACAATGAAGGCGGGAAGCGATATGAGTTCCACATAAGCGCGAATCGCAACTCGACCAAGTAATCGAACCCACATCCGTCGTAAGATCATTTTGAACACGGTAGCGCTCGCAACGATTCTCATTTTCTTGAGAACTTTACGAATCAGTAATCCTACTTTACCAATTTTGGCCAATGGATCGATTCCAAACATTGTACCGTGGAACCCTGGGGCGCCTAAGGCTGCATGAATAAGCCAATGTGGGATGGAATTCTCAAGTTCCACTTCTTCAAGTTCTTTTTGAGGTATGTCAAGTATTTTGGCCATTCGTGCAGCAGTGCTTAACGAATCACGATAGAGAAAGAGCAATTCGAAGGCCGTAGTTAAACTGCTGGTAACCGTAAGAATCACGATAAAAACCCATCCGCTTAGACCCTCAGCCCCTTCCCAATCCTTGAGAAAAAGTGCCATTCCGACTACAAAAAGTCCGGAAATTAAGCCGGAAAGTCCTGCACGAAAAACAGCAAGTCGTCCCAAAAGGTCGAGGCGTTTATCCGCCTCTTTCCTGTCAGTAATTGCTTCTTCCGAGGAAGTGACTACTGTAGAAAGAAACCGCCCAATTGCCCAGAATTGCAACGTATCTTTGAGACCCAAAAGCCCACCTTCAGTACGAATAGAAACCTTGGCCGGTTTTACGACCGAGTTTGCCATCTGTAACCATCTGAATGAGAAGAGGCGCAGGTGCGTATTTATCGTCACCCATTCCTTCATGCAAGACATTCATAATGTGAAGGACTGTATCCAATCCAATGAGGTCACAAAGGGCTAATGGCCCAATTGGATGGTTCATTCCAAGTTTCATGATGCCGTCAATCGCTTCTGGTTGTGCAACACCTTCTTGAAGCGTTAAGATTGCTTCATTGAGCATTGGGCAAAGGATACGGTTTGAAACAAATCCTGGAGAATCGTTGCACGAAAGTGCGGTTTTTCCCATTTGTTCAGATGCTTGAATTACTGCTGCGTTTGTCTGTTCACTGGTTTCTTTGCCATTGATGATTTCAACTAACTTCATGATTGGAACGGGGTTCATGAAATGCATTCCGATGACCTTGTCAGGACGGTTTGTTGCTTCAGCGATGGTTGTAATGGAAATCGATGAAGTGTTTGATGCAAGAATTGTCTCCGGTTTACAGAGGGCATCGAGTTCCTGGAAAATACTGATTTTGAGATCGAGAATTTCAGGAACTGCTTCGATCACCAAATCACAATCCACACAATCTGCACGGTCAACTGAGAGGGAAATGCGCCCGCGAGCAGCATCTGCATCTTCTTGCGTCATGCGTTCTTTCGAAACCAACTTAGCGAGCGATTTTTCTATTGCGGCAATACCTCGGTCGACAAATTCTTGTTTGATGTCAATCATGGTTACGTCGTAACCTGCACACGCAGCAACTTGCGTGATTCCATTTCCCATTTGTCCGGCTCCTAGAACGGCTATTTTTACGATACTCATTTTACTCACTGCTCCAACCCAAGAGCACTCAATTGATGAACATGTCCGAACATTCGACTGATTATCCGGATAAAATTTTATTAGTAAAAGGTCGAGATGGTCAAGTATGGTCGAGATTCTCTGCCCGCATTGTGAAGAAGAAATAGAACTTGATGACGACGCATCTGGCGAATTTGCGTGCCCATATTGTGATGGAGAATTTGAATGGGGTATAGAAGATGATTTGGACTCATTCATGGATGAGGTCGATACTGGAATTATTGTAAACCAGCCAATCCAACAAAACATTCAGATACAGGCAAATGGGGAGACAAACACGATTGCTATTGTCGCAATTGTTTTTGCGGGGCTGGCTCTCATGGGAGCACTCGGAGGTGCTTGGGTCCCTCTCTTTGGATTGTGTAATCTTCTATTCGTAATTCCAGCAGTTATTTTGGCCCATATGAGCCGTTCGAAGATTCAACATTTGGAGGGACACAAAGACGCAGGATTGGTAAAGGCAGGTTGGATTATTTCTCTTATTTCCATCGCTCTAACTCTTTTACCACAATTATTCTGGCTTGTATTCATCTTTGTGTTTGCTGACGCAGGGGATGTTGTCGCTGACGGATGGTTTGATTGTGGCAATGGAGAATCTGTACCTGAGATGTATGTTAACGATGGCGAATGGGACTGTTCGAACGGTGCCGATGAAAACTGACATCGGTTAGAGGTAGCCCGACTCGGATTTGAACCGAGGTCAACGGGACCAAAACCCGTTATGATGGACCCCTACACTATCGGGCTATGATACTAGGGCGGTAGACTCCCCCTTTTGTTTTTGTCGGAACTTCATTGTCAAAAAGATTCAACCCAAGAGGTTTTTCAAAACCTCATCATCGATACGCAGTCGTGCGCTTTCAATAAACTCGCCAAGAGAAATTGCAGATTTGGACTGATATATTTCGGCTTGAAGGGCCATGTCTAATTTATCGAGCTGTTTGACAAATTTTGCCTCAGGAGTTTGGCCCTGTTCATACTCTTCAAACAAGCCGACCCATTCGGGTGCTATTTCAGTCATGGCCCTCAATTCATCCTCTGCTTTTGTGGAGGTGTCATCGTGTGGTGTAAGATCACCAACACGTACTTCCGGAATATCATGAACGATGCACAGTGAAAGAACTCGTGCTAAATCTAATTCCTTCGGTGCGAGTTTAAGCGCCAACATCGACATTCCCCAGGAATGGGCAGCAACCGATTCAGGTGAAGCAATACCGGCACGAACCCAACCTGCACGAAGGACATTTTTCAATCCAAGAATCTCTTTGAGCTCGTCCCGCATGGTTAGGCCATGAGACAAGCCCTCAAAACCTCAACGCCTTCTCTCAGTCTATGGAGACCGGTAAGCCGACATGGTGGGACGATGCACACACTTTCCTTTCACAGGATGAGATTCTAGGACCTGTGGTCCGTTCTTACCCACATGAAAGTCTTGTAGGGAAGGGTGATCTTTTCTCGACATTAGTTCGCTCAATCGTCGGTCAACAAATTTCAGTAATCGCTGCAGATGCGGTTTGGGGGAGGTTGGTAGAACTGATTGGAGAAGTCACACCCGAAGCAATACGTCCATTCTCGCCAGAAGAATTAGCACCATGTGGGCTTACACGCTCGAAGTCCAGTTACATCCATGGCCTCGCAATGGATTCGGAGGCCTTTCTCTTGCCAAATTGGAATGAATACACCGATAAAGAATTACTTAAGCATTTCACCGCTTTTCGAGGAATTGGTCCTTGGACTTCAGAGATGATTCTGATTTTTACCTTGATGCGTCCAGATGTCTTTAGTATCGGTGATATCGGTTTGATTCGAGCCGGATGCGTCCAGATGTCTTTAGTATCGGTGATATCGGTTTGATTCGAGCCGTACAGAAGTTAGTCCCAGAGGCCGATTCAAAGGAAAAAGTCCTTGAGATTTCTAAGCGCTGGATGCCGTATAGGACAGCTGCAAGTTGGTATCTATGGAGAATGCTTGACCCTGTACCCGTAGAGTACTAGCGTTAAGCTTTACTTGTAGATCCCGACTTTGGATTTCCAAGTTGAGGATATTTTTCAATTATTTCTTGGGCTTCAGCAGCAGCACGAAGTTCAACATATTCGTAATGCTTGGCTTGGGCTTTATTGTAGAGATCCATAAGACCGACATACGTTTCTTTTTCCTTAGCGTACCAACCATTCCCTCGGGCAGCACGGTCAAAACGAATGAGGGCAATGAGAATGAAAAGTCCGATGGTCCAAACAGCAACAAGAGATTGAATATTTGCACTGTATTGAATCCAAGTCGTTAAGCCATCATCATACGAGATGGTAAGAGCGACAGCAAAGAACCAAGTAGGAATTCCAAAGATCAATAGAATTTTTTCATAAGCTTCAAATTTTGCTCGTGCACGCGGGGTTTTCGGTTTTGCTACTTCTGCTCTAAAATCCATATCAAGTCCCTCTTGGATGATTTGCTCTAAATGAGCATCACTATTTGGTTTCTCTGCAAGAATCATTGATTTGACACCACTAAAGGTGAGTGAATGTTGAACTTCATCCTTCGAGATGGGATAAAATGCCCGTGGCAAGAAAGCAAATCCACATACGATAAATGTCAAAAAGAGGTCGTGTAACAAATTTGAGTAATCATCAGAAATCATAACGGCATCTGATTGAAAGAAATAGACTAAGCGGCCAATTAACAACACTCCAACGAAATACATGCACAGTAATGTTGTTCCAAAGTTCCTCTTCCTGAAGAGAAGAACTCCAGAAATGAATACGGTAAGAGCGCCGATTATTACAAACGGAACATGATATATTGATGCCATTGGTTGGATTTGTTCGGGAGAAAACCAAGTCGGCAAGAAAAACTCAATGAACGGTAAACCAAATACGGAATCTCCAAATTGTTCACTAAAGACTGCAGGAAGAAGAATCAGTATTGAATAGATCATTAAAGTAAAACCACATACCGAGTACAGTGAATTCTTCAAGGCATGAGATTTACCTTCATCTTTTTTAGGTGGAAGAGGTTTGAGAACTTCTGGATATTCTTCTTCAATTCGTTGGATTTTAAGTTCTAAATCATCTAAGACTGTCGATTCTTCTTTTTTCTTTTTACTTTCCCTTGATGACTTTAATCGTTGAACAAGAGCATCTTTTTTACCACCAACTGCGAGACCAAGGAATTTCAATCGGAGTTTTAAATCCTGAACTGTCAGTCTTGAATATTCTTCAGTGTCTGTTAAGTCCCTGTTTTCACCTTCGGTGACTGGAATTGAATCATTCGGTTGTATTTCTTCCAATTCGGAATCGCTTTTTTCTAGTTCTTTCTTTTCGATACGGTTCTCACGACGATCTTGATTTGCTTTGGAGAGAGATTGTACCGTTGATTTAGTTCCTTCAATACCTTTTTTTGAGATTTCTTTCGTCTTCAATGCCACTTTAGCACTCACATCTTTGGAGGTTTCCAATCCTTTTTTAGCAACGTTCTTACTTGTTGTAGAGAGGGATTTACCCACTACTTTCGTATTCTCAATACCTTTTACTGTGACTTCCTTACTCTTCGATGCAAGAGTTTTACCCATCTCTTTCGAGTGTTCAAGACCCTTCGTTGCGAGGTCTTTCGAACGGGACGCTAATTTGTTGACCTTTGTAGACCAATCATCCGAAGTCTCATCAGTCATAGTAGAGCGTAGATGTGGCGGGATTTAGAACAACCGGCCAATTCGAACAGATTCGAGTAGGAAAGGAAACTGTTGAAATCATCGAGTGATGGCATTTGGATTTTTAGAAAGGTCTCGTGTGATGTTCTTGTGATGCGATTCAATCGTTCCGCCTCCAATTTCTAAAAGTTTTGAATCTCTCCAAAGACGTTCGACGTTGTATTCACCAACATAGCCGTAGCCGCCCATCACTTGCATGGCCGCGTCAGCAATTTCTTTGGCTGCAGTTGCTGCAAACAATTTGACACCATCTGAGTCAAGTCGATGCCCTGGTTTTCCAAGGGTCATTTCGAGTGCTGTATCGTAAATGTAGGCTCTCATTGCACGGAACTTCGCCCATGACTCGCCAATATAGCGTTGCATTTGACCGAAGTCTCGGATTTGAGATTTGAACGCTGAGCGTTCTGTAGCATATCGATTCATGTCTTCGAGTGAACGGCGAGAGATACCTAAGGCCATAGCAGCGAGTGTCAAGCGCTCGATTTCTAAATTCCCCATCATATGAATGAGTGATTCACCAGGTTCGCCAACAAGATTGGCTGCTGGAACAATACAATCTTCAAAGACAAGTTCAGCAGTATTTGATGCTCGCATACCCGTTTTGTCCATTATTTTCTGACCCACGTTGTAGCCAACCATTCCTGCTTCGACAAGGAACGTCGACATTTGGACACGACCTTTGTCATCAGTACCTGTTTTGGCATAGACCCAAACAACATCTGCTGGAGTTCCTTCTTCATCGAGACAACCGTTCGTGATCCACATCTTTCGGCCGTTGAGCAGCCAAGTGCCATCATCTTGTTGAACGGCTGTCGTTGATAATCCAAGTACGTCTGTACCAGCGTCAGGTTCAGACATAGCCATTGCACCAATCCATTCACCCGAGCAGACTTGAGGAAGAATACGTGCTTTTTGCTCATCACTACCGTTGAATGAAAGATTGTTAACGAATAACATCGAATGGGCGAGATACGCAAGTGCAAAGCCAGGGTCCGAGGCAGAGAGTTCTTCATGCACAATTGCACAAGCAGTCGCATCAAGTCCAGCGCCGCCGTATTTTTCATCTGCACTGAGCCCAAGAAGACCGAGTTCACCCATCGAACGAAGTAAGGGTAAATTGAACTTTTCTTCACGGTCGTGAACTAAGGCTTGAGGTTCAACATGTTCTTTTGTCCAATTACGAACCATTTCGCGTAGCATTGCGTGTTCTTCACTAGGATTCCCGATATCCATGGTCTCACCTATTTTGCGGGCGTGATTCTCCTTTTTCACCCTTTGTCGTGTTTCCTATCATCAACGGCGAAAAATACTGCGTCGTTTTGGTCGGCAGTTTTTGGAATTTAATTCGTCAAGGGCGGAAAGTCGAACTTCTTTCTCTGAACCGACCGATGGTCGTGAACGAGTCACTTGAGGCGGACCTCGTGTCGAATCTCGGTGTTTGGAATTTGGAATTTGGAGGTGATTTGCTGACTCGGCGTACACGCCGAACGGGTTCTTGCTTCAAAAAAACATTTTGAGCTCAACCATGCGCATCATATCCAATTATCAGCCTCACCGGTGCTAATATGAATTTTACCCGGCATTACAAGCCAAAAAGAGTATTTCTGCTCGTCAATTATTCTCTTCAACCCTCGATTTGATGGATTTTCGGGAATAGCCATCAACTCTTTCAATATGGCGAGCAGCATTCGGATACTTTTCTCCCCAAGGCCTTGTTGCAGACCTGAACATCAATTTCATAATTGCCAAATAACCCTTGATCATTCTTCCTGTAAATTTAAATCCACTCCCCATCGAACGGAATGGGTGCCTAAGAATTGACCAAATTGAGCGCAGAGGATGGCGAAGGAATCGGAGTGGGTTTTTTTTGCCTTCAAATGGATATTTTAGTTGCTCGGCCATAGTCATCGGAACAATTTCATCCACGCCATAAATTTGTGGTCTTCTATCACCCTTTGGCATGAAGTAAGTACCAAATAACATATCCCATAGGGGCAAGAATGTTGAATAATTTGACCATATTGCATCATCCTCATTTGAGTGATGCCAGTGATGAAATTCTGGCGTCATAATGAATCGGTGGAATATCTTAAATTTGAAGCGTACATTGGCATGTAAGAATAATCCGAAAACAATTTGGAAGATCGCAAGAAACCCAACTTGTTCATTTGGGAAACCCGCTGCGATAAGGAAAAATATTGCAGGTACAATCAATGTTCCATCGAATGGGTGGCCTCTAAAACCAGAAACCCAATCCATATGTTCGGTGGAGTGGTGAATGGAATGAAATTTCCATAGTATTGGAATTTCGTGATAGAATCTATGAGCCCAATAAGTCGTCATATCGAATAATAAAATGCCAACAATCAATTTGTATTGACTCGGAATCATTGCCACATAGGGTGCAATTAACAATCCAGGTATCCATGCCAAAGAAACTATTCCAACAAAAATACCAACTGTAAGCGCTATAATATTGAGAACTGGTGCAGCCATTGCATAACCGATGTCTAAATCCAAATGTGGACGTTTGAATCGTTGATGCTTCTGGCGAGGGAATAATCTTTCAAATGGAACGACAACAATAAACAAGAAAATTACTATAGTAACTCCTTCGAGTGAAATAAATACACCTGAACCGATAATTACTGTCGCCAGTAAACGCAAAAATATGGCTTTTTTCCAACCACCAACCGGTGGTAAAGTAGGAGCGGCGGGAACATCATCAAAGTTTAGAGGCGAAGAAGTTTCCACACCCATAGAGTGTACTTGAAGCGGGCTGTTATATCATTTGGCCTTCCGAGTTCATTTCCCTTCAGAAATAATTTCGAGGTAGTCTTTGTAATCAGCCTCGTTTTCAAATTCAAGAGGAATAACCATCATTTCAGAACAATCCTGACACTGATACCGTTGCCCTGTCATGAATCCAACATAGGGGTAGACTCGTATTCCATGGCAATTAACACAGACTCGGAACGACATAGGAACACATATTGCTCTGGTTGGTAGATTATAATCATATGTTTGAAATAGCCTTTTTGAAGTTGACTCAACTCGAACACGAAAGCATCGAGCATCCAACTCGATTACGGGCCCACTCTGGTCGTTTCTGAAACCATTCCTCTTCGTGTTCGGGTTGTTCACCGTACGGGTCTTGAAGAAGTTCATGCAGAGATTCACTGATTGAAAAGTCTCCTTTTTCGGCAGCATCTATGGCCAGTTGAGCCATCCAATTACGCAGGACATATTTTGGATTCGCTTGAAGCATTGCCTCTCGGTTTGGTTGTCCTTCAACTCTGGACCACCAGGCTTCCAACCATTCATTCCATGCTTGCACTGGAACGGTCGTTTCATCGTAAAAAGCAGAAGTGAGTGATTCAATGTTCGGGGATTGAAGCGTACAAAGTAATCGGAAAAAGATGGTCATATCTGTCTCGACTTCCTGAAGAAGGGTATTGAGAGTACGAACAAGGTCTTCATCTTCGTTGCGGAACTCATTCAATCCTAACTTTTCAACCCACATTTGGTTATGATGTTGATCAAAGCAGGTTGTGTATGCTGAAAGTACGTCATGCAATTGCTCGGGGTCGTCCATCAAGGGAACCATTGCTTCAAGTAAACGTGCCAGATTCCAGCCGGCAATTTGTGGTTGCTGGCCGTAGCGGTATCTTCGAGTCGATGAATCGGTGGTATTCGGCGTCCAGCCAGGATTGTAATCTTCAAGCCATCCGTACGGCCCGTAATCAATGGTCAAACCGTGAATCGACATGTTATCGGTATTCATGACACCGTGAACAAAACCCACTCGCATCCAATGGGCAATCATCAATGCTGTATCTTCTGAAATCTGACAAAGCCATGCGAGAAGCCCAGCATCATCGTTTGATGAATGGGAAGGAAAGTGCGTACGAATGGTATGTTCAACGAGTGCCTTCAATGTCTCTGTATCACCTGAAGCCGAATGTATTTGGAAACTACCAAATCGAATAAAACTCGGTGCAACACGACCGACGATGGCGCCTTGCTCATAGGCACGGTTACCGTCATACATCATATCCCTGAGAATTGATTCACCCGTTGTTACCAGCGACAGGGCTCGGGTTGTAGGAACTCCCAAATGATGCATGGCTTCACTGCAAAGAAATTCTCGAATCGAAGAGCGAAGAACAGCCTTCCCATCTGCAGTTCGAGAGTACGGTGTTCGCCCTGAACCTTTCAGTTGAAGTTCGAGAACTTCCCCTTCACATTGTATTTCTCCAAGCGTAATCGCACGACCATCACCGAGTTGTCCAGCCCAATTTCCAAACTGGTGCCCACCGTATCGTTGGGCGTAACTGTCCATGCCTTTGATGGGTTCACCCCCACCCAAAAGTTCAGCATCACCACGCTCGACTCCAAGCCGTTGACCCATTTGTGTAGACCATAATTGAAGCGTTGGAGAAGGTGATGGAGACGGCTGGACTCGAGACCAGCACGCTTGAGGCACTTGACGAGAGAAACCGCCAATTTCAGAATCACCAGGTGTTTCACTGACAAACCGATTGAGCCACACAAGAGATTCCAGTGTGCCCATGCGTCGAGCAGCAGTGCGTCTATTTTGAACCTGCTCGTCAAATGGTAGTTCAAATCCGATGATATGGTTCGATGTTCTACACACAGAATCTTCGAGTAAACAGCAAACTTGCTGTGAGGAGTCAAGAGAAGAATTTGGCAAACCTGATGAACCAGAGTTTATTGGCAATCAACATGGCCCTTCCTCATGGCGTTTACGAAGATGTAGTTTCAGCGATTGGCCACACACCTCTCATTCGTTTGAACAAGGTGACAGCAGACTTGTCAGGCTCAGAGGTTTGGGCAAAACTCGAACGTTGCAGTCCAGGCGGCTCAATCAAAGACCGAATCGGCCTTGCTATGATTTTAGAAGCTGAAGAAAAGGGCTGGCTCAAACCTGGGGGAACCATTGTTGAAGGAACCAGTGGCAACACAGGGATTGGTCTAGCAATGGTCGCAGCACAACGTGGATACAAGTGTGTTTTCACAATGCCTGATAAGATGGCTAAGGAGAAAATTGACTTACTACGCGCTATGGGTGCACGAGTTGAAGTGTGTCCAACTGCGGTTGAAAAAGAAGACCCTCGTTCCTATTACATGGTCGCTGAGCGACTGAGCAAGGAGATTGAAGGCGCATGGTATCCCGACCAGTATTCCAACCAATCAAATCCAAAAGCACACATTCATTCAACTGGACCAGAGATCTGGCAACAGACCCAAGGCGACATAACCCACTTTGTGGCAACCATGGGGACTGGCGGCACCATTACTGGATGCGGAAAATCTCTCAAAGCACAAGCACAAGAGGATGGCAAAGAAGCTCCGAAAATAGTTGGTGTTGATGCAGAAGGCTCAATTCTCAAAGAATGGTTTGAAGATGGAACAATGGGGGTGCCTCATGGATACAAAGTCGAGGGCTTCGGAGAAGATTTCATTCCTCCTGCTACAGACTTTTCAGTGATCGATGAGATTCGAATGGTCGATGACGAGATTTGTTTTCGTATGGCTCGGCGCCTTGCTAAGCAAGAAGGACTGTTCTGCGGCGGTTCATGCGGTGGAGCATTACAAATCGCACTCGATATTGCTGCTGAACACGATAAAATCGGAGAAAAGGCAAAGATTGTTGTCATACTCCCCGATGCCGGAAACCCGTATCTTGGAAAAGTCTACAACGATGACTGGTTAAGGGATAACGGATTCGATGTTGATGGATGGGAGTGGTGAAATGACTGGAGATTCAACCCGCTGCGTTCATTCATCGTTGGACCCTGAAGTCACAACAGGTTCTGTTCACACGCCTATTTTTCAAACTTCAACCTATGTTCAGAACGATTTTGCTGACCATCTTGGATATGAATATGCACGAGGCGATAATCCTACTCGAAACGCTCTCCAAAGAGCACTCGCAGAAATGGAATCACCACATCAAGAAGCGTTTGGCTTTTGTTTTGGTAGCGGAATGGCAGCAATTACAACCATCAGTCAGATGCTCAAGCAAGGCGACCACGTCATCGCATGTGACGACTTGTATGGTGGCACAGTACGCTTATTCGACCAAATTGCTTCACGGTTCGGTATTGAAACCAGTTATTCTCCACTGAAAAGCGGAGACCTTGCTAAAGTTGTTCGTGAAAATTCCAAAATCCTTTGGCTTGAAAGTCCAACCAATCCACTTCTTACCGTTCATGACATCAAATCCTTAGCTGCTGAAGCAAAAGAACTCGGCCTCATTGTCGTGGTTGATTCGACTTTTGCAACTCCAATCCTACAACGTCCATTCGAGTTAGGTGCCGATATTATTGTTCATTCAACCACCAAGTACATCGGTGGCCACAGTGACGTCATCGGTGGTTGTTTAATCACCCAAAGCAAGGAACTGGCAGAAAAGATTTCATTCTTACAAAATGCAGTTGGGGCAGTTCCTGCACCAATGGATTGTTTCCTCATCTTACGAGGACTGCGAACACTCGCTTTGCGAATGAACCGTCACTGTGAAAGTGCACATGTGTTGGCAGAACGGTTGCAAGAAAATGACAAAGTCACTCGTATATTCTATCCAGGGCTTGAAAGTCATCCAACCCATGAGATCGCCGAACAACAAATGAAGGCTTTTGGAGGTATTATTTCCTTAGAGGTAAAAGGTGGAGAAGAGGGTGCACGAAAGTTTGCAGCTCAATTGAAACTGTTTGCAACAGCGGAAAGTTTGGGTGGAATCGAGTCGCTCATTAACCATCCATGGACCATGACCCATGCAGCAATTCCCGAACAGCAACGCTATGATGCAGGAATGACTCCTGGCTTGATTCGATTATCAGTCGGTATCGAAGATGTTGAAGACCTCTGGCAAGAC
>Ga0209709_10002150_pt1 | contig 17523 bp, 11 predicted proteins | sample ArcticOcean_MG_C_2_FD_187435 | JGI IMG/M metagenome (GOLD analysis project Ga0209709, IMG submission 187435) | Marine microbial communities from western Arctic Ocean - ArcticOcean_MG_CB4_136 (SPAdes) (version 2) | ecosystem: Environmental > Aquatic > Marine > Oceanic | place: Arctic Ocean... | reverse complement strand
CACAAATAGCGTAAAAATATTCTCCTTTTTTATAAAAGAAGTCGTAATAATCTCCACCGATTTCTGTAGCAGGTTTTAAATAAGTGCTGATTTCAAAACCGTCAACAGTAGGAAGAACTTTAGGGAGCAAACTATTTTGCAATTCTTTCGCTTCTTCAAGCTCTTTAGACTTTCTTTCTCCCTCCATTTTTTCTTTGGTCATCTTTTCTCGGTACTTCACAAAGAAAGTCACAGTGATAATTAAAAGAATTACGTACCCAACAATAGACTCAATTCGTAACCACCAGGGAGGTAAATTATTAATTTTCAAAGAAATTATATTTTCACTTTCATCACCACTACTGTTTATCGCACTTATTTTAAACTCAGAAGAGTAAAGAGGAATTGATTTTAAAGAAATCATATTATTATAACCGTTAGATAAAACATCTTGATAGATGTCAGAAGACAAATAATATTTGATTTGATTTGGCTTGAAAGATGAGTTTGTAAAAAGAGTTAATTCAATCGAGCTAATCGAATTATCGATTTCTATAAGATTATCATCACTTATAGGCAACACTTGCTTTTGATTTTCTTTATCATACCCAATTACATTTAAGACATGTAAATCAAATTTTTCTTTTTGAAAATCATCGATTTTGTTAGGATTAAACTCCTGAATATTATCGACTCCTGAAACAATAATTTTTTCTCCAACTGAATGTAGTGCTTCTCTATGAAAAGAGTTTATGTCAAGACCATCAATACTATTTATGTTACGGATGTCACTCTTGTTATTTATGGAATTAACCCCATTACCTGTTTGAACCCATACAAGCTCATCCTTCTTCATAAAGTCATAAATATTATTAGACAATAGCCCATCACCTACAGTAAAGTTGGTGAACAAACTGTCTTTTAGACTTAAGGAAAACATTCCATCTCCTCTTGAAGCAATTAAAAGGTTTTGAGATTTAGAATTAAAAAACAACTTAGTAACTGAGCCAGAAGCTAATGTTTTACGATTACCTTCTTCGTATGAATAGTTTTTGACATAATTATTAAAATTCTCTTTGTAAACCCTCAAGCCAGTATTAAAATCAGACACCCATAAAAAAGAATTAACTAGTTCAATATCACTGAAGCTTTTCGGAATATTGGGATTTATGAGCTTATTGTATTTGTATTTTATTTGACTGCTTAAAAAATCATTTTTAAAATTAAGATCAAACTTGTCAGGAACTAAATATGAAACGACGCCATTACCTGTTGATAAGTAAATAACAGAATCAATTAACTTAACATTGTTTAGCTTTCCGTTTAATATATCATTTGCAGAAAAAATATTTTCTAAAGACCTAGACGACGAAAGGTCAATTATAGAGAGGTTTTCATTTGCAACAAACAACAGGTCGTCTTTTAATTCAAATTTAGTATTTGAATTAATATCAACATTAACCCTGTAAACTCTTTGCTTTTGTTTGTTTGTGTAAGAAATTAAAATAAGTTCTTTATAAACAGAAATACTTCTATTTTCAGAAACATTATAGAACAACACCCCGTCCCTAGTATCAATATCTGAAACGAGTTTTGAGACATTTGACTCGGTATAGATTCCTTGATCAGTTCCAATGAAAACTTTATTTCCTTCCGTAATATAAACTGTTTGAATTCCTGAAGGAATTAAAAAAGACTCTTTGGATAAACTTTTAAGATTTATTTTATTTAACTCATTACCTCCTTTTGAATATAAATATAAATGATCTCCTTTTCTTAAAGAATTAAGGTTAGGTTCTTTTGATACGTTATAATGAAAGGTAATATCTGTATTAGAAATATTATAAGTATATAAGTCACCTCCAGAAACTATTACATCCGTGTTTTCATCAATTTTAGATATTAGATCAACGTCGACACCTTTTCCAAATATATTTTTGTCAAACTTTTCAGAGAATTCATTAAAAATATTTATACCATTACCTGTAGCAACAAGCAATTCATTATTCGAAATCCGTACTATCGATTTAATATTATTTGACAACAAACTTGACGACCTCTGCTTAATATATCTTTTAACTGTTTTTTGAGATCTATTAAAAACATTAAACCCGTTAGGTGTCCCAATAAATATTTTTTCTTCACCAAAAACTATTAAATTATTTTTGTTTGCATAATCAAAACTTGAACTAGACAAAGTCGTTGGATTAAGAGGGTCATACTTTAAATGAAACTGAATTTCCAGAGATGAATTTAAAACATAAACTCCTGAGAATTCAGAAGAAACCCAATAGGTGTTCGATTGGGAATCGAAATTGACAGCCACGGGCCTGGACTCTAACTCAACCCTTTTGAAAGAAAATGTTTTGGGGTTAAAGAAACTTAACCCTTCATTTGAAAAGGCCGCAATTAGTCCATTATTTAGTTCTTTTAATTCATATACCTCAGAATTAAGCAAACCTTTTTTATTTGAAATATTTGAATAAAATACGGTGTTGTTAGATGGAGTTATTAAGTTTAAACCTTCGTCTGTTCCTATCCATTTTCCTCCACGTCTATCTAAAAGAAAGCTTTCAACATAATTAGAGCTTAGCTCAAGATTATAAGACGAATACTGAGCAACCAGAGTTGTATTAAAAAGCAGAAAAACAAATATTAGCTTTTTTTTCAAGAACTTAAACTTTATCAAGTTGGGCTTGAGCTAAAGATCTAATAATTGAGTTTTCCCATCCCGCAAAATTATAGTTTGCTAAATACGTAAAAAGCTCAGTACTTTCACTCTTTTTTCCCTTAGCATTAACAGCCAAAGCATAAAAATAAAGCTGATAATTGTCAGCTTCAAGAAGAGCTCGTGGAATCTGATCGTAAAATGAAATAGAAGCATCAATGTTCCCAGACATTAAATTTAGGTAACCCGAAAGCTTATAAAAATTTATCATCGCCTTTGAATCATAAACCAGATATTCACTTGAAAGAAGAGAGTATGATTTTAATTCATTTGAAGCCTCTTCAAATTCACCAAACAAAATTAAATACCAGATTTTATTGAACTCGTTATTGATATCAATATTAAGTTCGATTCTTCTAATCTCATCTTCACTTGAAGCTGAGGAAGTCTGAAATTTCTTTATTTCGTCTTGATGGTTGTTCATGCTTTGAAGACTTTCTAAGGCATCTTCTTTCATTTGACTGTGACCATAAGTTATAAACCTTTCAAAATCACATCTGTACAAAAATATGTTTTTTCCTATTTCATCAAGAGTAGTATTCTTTAAAACTCTATCTTCTAATAGGTCAATTTCTTTTATGGCATCATTGTATTTTTTCTCATACAAATATGTGTTTGCCAGCCATCTTGAAATATTTACATCATATCCAATCCTGTAATCAATAGCAATAGACGCTCTATATATTTCCCTTGTCTTTTCATATTCTTCTTTAAACAAATAATTATGTCCACTAACTAATAATGTTTGCTTGTACGAAGGCGAATCTTTATCTTCAATTAAATTTATGGCTCTATCATAAGCATTAAGAGACTTATCAAACTCTCCTTGAGCTCGATATATGTTACCTAATAATCTTGAATAAGCATAATTTTTTTGATCACTTTTTTCTGCATCTTCTATTAATGATATAGCCTTTTCCTGATCAATTTCATCATCGGCTAAGAGTTGAAAATCGACTGTAGTGACATAATGCAACTGAGATAATAGAATTTTTGCCATAGAGTTATTAGGGTCTATTTTTAAAGCCTTTTCCCAGCTTAATTTAGATTTGGCAGGGTCTAAAAGCACCATGTTCTGAAAGCTTCCAGTATACAGCCACAAATAATAATAACCAGGATACTTATCTGTAATATCATTGAGCATACCCTCAGCTTTAACCAAATTTCTAGAAACATTTTCTTCATAAATAGAAGTTATTAGAGCCTTTTCAATCTCTGAAACACTCTCTCTGTTTTCATAAGCATCAGTTATAATTTTTCTACGCTCACCAGAGTTTAAATTATTATTATAACTCCCTCTAAGTGCATTTGAAAGATGAAAATTAGAGTCTAGCTCAAATATTTTATCTAAAATTGGCAAAACTTGAGGACCATCCATTCGATATCCGGTTTTGACTCTAAAAACATCACTTGTAAATAAACTCAGAGCTTCTTCGGAAGATGAGGTTAAAGGGATTTCTAACACTTCTTTTTCATTGGAGCAGCCAATAAAAATCACAGAGATAAATAATAAACAAAGTAACTTTTTCATTTTAATAGTTTTAATTAGTAATGTACAATTAATTAGAGACCTAAGCTGCTTTTTTAATTACGACAATAGTTATATCATCAGGATTCATAACACCTTTAGCCCAGTCATCTGAAAGATAAACAAGCGCATTTTTAATTTCTTCTGCACTACACTCAGCATTTTCTTTAATGCAATTTTCTACTTTTTCATAGTCCAACAAATCATTTGTTGGATTAGGTAATTCTGGTAGGCCATCTGAAATCATTACCATAACATCTCCAGCTTTAAAGTCTTTTTTGACACCATCAAACTTTTCACCTTCAAGCCCTCCCAAAGGAAGATTAGGGACCAAAACCTCTTCAACTTCTTTAGATTTAGAAGAGAAGAAGTAAGTAGGAGGCATTGCAGCAGAACTAATCTCCACAGCATTTTTATTGAATTTCGCAACACTAAGACTCATTCTAAGTCTACCAAAATTCACTCGTTTTACAATCCTGTTAAGCTGTTCTAAAATTATTGAAGGAGTGCCCATAGGAACTCCGTTAAGTCCTGCTTTAGTAACAGAAACCATTATTCCTGAGGTCACACCATGACCTGTTGCATCACCACAAATAGCATAAAAGTATTTTCCTTTTTTATAAAAGAAGTCGTAATAATCTCCACCGATTTCTGTAGCAGGCTTTAAATAGGTGCTAATTTCAAAACCTTCCACAACAGGAAGAACTTTGGGGAGTAAACTACTTTGAAGCTCTTTTGCCTCTTCTAATTCTTTAGATTTTCTTTCTCCTTCCATCAGCTCTTTGGCTTTTTTCTCTCTATACTTAACAAAGAAAGCGACAAGAACAATTAAAAGAATTATATAACCAAAAATGGATTCAACCCTTAACCACCAAGGAGGAGCATTATAAACTGAAATAGACAAAGAGTTACTACTTTTCTCTCCATTTCCGTTAATTCCATAAAAGTTTAGATTTGAAGTATAATAAGGCAGACCACTAAGCTGAATTTGATTATTATAACCATTTTTGACTAGCTCTTTACCGTTTTCCTTTTCAACAAAATACTTCACCTGATTAGACTTGTAGCTAGTATCTGAAAATAGATCAAATAGAATCGTTTTTATTTTATAGTCAACGTTAATTACGCCATTATTAATTGGAAGTACTTTTCTGTCATTCAGCTCATCTATTCCGACAATGTTAAAGGAATTAATTTTAAAGTTGTCGTTTGAAGGTTTAATTGATTCTAGCGAAAATGACTGCAAAGACTCTTCTCCCGAAACAATTATTTCATTATTAATCTTATGTAGTGATTCTTTGTGAAAAGTAACAGGACTTAATCCATCTTCAATAGTAATGTTTTTGATCAGTCCGTTTTCAATAAAATTTATCCCTGTTCCTGATTGAAAAAATAAACGTTCAGAGGATTGTAAAAAATCATATACATTATTAGAAAGCATTCCGTCTTCAATATTTAGATTTGAAAAAGTACTGTCATCCAAGTGATACTTAAAAAGCCCTGATCCTATCGAGCCAACATACAGTACTCTTTCGCCTAGTATATACATTAACTTTGTTGGAGTAGAAGTAGCAAGTGAGTTTTTAGAATCACCGTTAAATTTGAAATTTTTTATGAATGAGTTAAAATCATTTTTGTAGACCGAAAGGCCTGATTGTTGGTTTGTAACATAATAAAGCGATCCAATTTTTTCAATATCAACAAACCCTCTGGGAACTTTGCTATTTAAAAGCTCGTTGTAATCATAAAAAGTTAGTTGTGATCCTGTATTTTTTTCAAACAATATATTTATTGGGATCTCGAACAAACCATTATCATGAGAAACATATAGCGTGTCATCTATACTTTTCATATTATCAATAGTATAGCCTTTAAAAGAGTCTTCAGTCAAAACTGACTCATGAAAGTTTTTTTTTATTAAATCAAAAACATGAAGATTTTTTTTGCCAATAAAAATCAAATTTCCATTTGTTTCAAATGACATTTTTGAAAAATTAACGGAAAAATCTTTTTTATAAACGCTATTGTTGTTTAAATCCTTTACCTCAATTGTGTTATCAGAGATATTAACTTGCTGATTTTTGAAAACATAGAAAAAGTCAGATTTAATAAAAGCATCAAGCTTATTTACTGAAACATTTTGTTTTTCTAATTTTTTAACACCATTATTAGTTCCAAAATACACTTTATTAGCATGAACCTTAACAGAGCTTAAAGCCCCACCTGTGCTATAGTTTGTTTTATTTGTAAAGTTATAATCAGTCTGGGTAATGCTTGAAGAGTTTTTATCCCAAAATAAAAGATGACTGTTGCTTCTAGTCATATTATTGTTAGTGGGAATAGAATTTGTTTTAAGAGCGTTGATTTTTAAATCATTGGAATTAAGAGAAACTACATAATCAGCATCAACTGTTCTTAAAAAAACAGGCCCTTCAGGAATAGATGATAAAGAGTTTATTGAAGACGAGGTGCTAACTTTACCTTCAAATTTAGAAGATTCTATATCAAAAACAACAAGTTCGTTTTCACTCGCGATCAAGATCTTCTTATTAAACCCCTCAATGCCAACAATATTATTACTTGATAACTTTGATTTTTTTCCTTTAAAATATCTTTTAAAAGTTTTAAGCTTTTTATTAAAGATGTTAAATCCATTATTGCTAGAGATAAAGGCTTTAGAATCAGAAAAAATAATTGAATTTTCATTATTTTTAGAAAGCTTTGAAGTAGATATAGATAAAGGATTCAAAGGATCAAAAGTATAATGACCTTTTATTTTAAAATCAGAATTGATTAAGTAGTATCCAGAGCTTTCTGTTGCCACCCATAAATCACCGCTATCTAGCTCTTCGACAACTGAGACTGGTTTTGAAGCTAATTTTATTTGAATAAAATTAAACTTATCAGAATTAAAAACACTCAGACCATCTTGCGATAAAGCAATTAAATTATCATTATAAGTGACAATCAGATTATCGACTTTGGAATTTAAAAGACTTAATGAATCTTGTATATCAGAATAAAAAACATGTTTTTCATTATCATAAAACACATTTAGCCCTTCATCAGTAGCCGCCCAAAGAAGACCATTACTCTGCTCTGTTATATCAGAAACGTTGTTTGAGCTGAGCTGGAGCTCAAGTCGAATCGTTTGAGCTTGGACAGAAAAACACAGAATAAGGACAATAGCCCTAAGAATAAAAAACCTCATTTTAAAAATTTTATAGATTTGTTTTGATTTGAGCTTTTGCCAGGTTTTTAACTATTGAATTTTGCCATGAAGCAAAGTTGTTATTTGCAAGATCAACAAACATCTGTTTACTTTCTTCTTCTTTTCCTACAGCTTTTTTAGCCAATGCTAAAAAGTAACTATGATAATTGTCGTCACCCAGAGCTTCTTTAGAAACTTTTGCATAAGAGTCAATAGACGCCTGAGGCTCACCTTCCATTAAATTTAAATATCCGAATAGACTGTTGTATTCGTTCATCGCTTTAGTATTATAGACTAAGCTTTTCTCAGAAAGAGTTTTAAATTCAGTCATAAGTTCACGGGCGACTTCATACTTTCCAAACAAGATATTAAACCACACTTCAAAAGACATTGAAGTAGATAAATTATTTAAAATTAGCCTTTCTTTTTGTGCTTCATCTACAGCAGAATCTGATCGAATTTTAAGAATTTCAGATCTTATTTGGTTCATTTTATTTATTGAGCCAAGTGTTTCTTCTTCTTTTTGACTATGACCAAAGGCTAAAAATTTTGCAAATTCAGTGCTGTTTTTTAACCAAAGCTTATCAATTTCAGGGATATCAAAGCCGTCAATTCTTTTTTGAGCCTCAGAAACAGTTTGAATAGCGTTAGCAAAATCTTTTTCATAAATGTAGGTGTGTGACTTTAAAACAGAGTAACTCACATTTCCATATTCATTAGCTAGTTTAACAGCTTGATCATAAAAGGTTCTTCCTTCTTTATATTTTCCTTGAAATGTAGAAACATGACCAACCATTAAAAGTGAATTTGAATAACGACGACTTGTTTTATTTTCCAACATGCTTAATGACTTTTTATAAGCCTCTTCAGCCTTTTCAAAATCTCCCATTGCTCTATATACATTACCTAAAAATCTGTATGGAACATCACTTTTTGGTTGAAGCTTTGCGCATTTGAAAAGATGACCCTCTGCTTTTTTTAGATCTCTTTCTTCTGGAGCAAATATTCCATCATCAACATCTATAGAATAATGAAGAGTAGATAGGGAAAAATATGCATCAAATGAATTAGGGTTTATCTCAACAGCCTCCATCCACCTCTTCTCTCCTTGATATGGATCTATCTTGCTTTTGAGGTCTCCTGACCATAACCTTAATTGATAATACTGAGGGTATTTTAATATCAATGCATCTAGTATTTCATCTTCCTTTATTCTGTTTCCATTAATCCAACGCTCATACCGAGACTCAATCATCCCGGATTCGAGGTCACTTGCCTTTTCGCGATTTTTATATGCCTTAATCAAAGCCGCACGCCCCTCTTCTGCAGACCTTAAATTACCCCAAAAAAGATTTGAAAAATAAAAATTAGGATCCAGGGAGTCAATTTTTTTAAGTAGAACTTCTTGATGATCTCCCCAATTTCTTTGTTCCCAGTTTATAAGAACCTGATTAAGTAAAACTTTTGCTTCTTCAGAGGAAGATGTTAAAGGAATTCTTTCAGCTTCAATAGTTTCGGAGCAAGAAATTATGAATAAAGCTGTTAGAAGTAATAAAAGTAATTTTTTCATTTTGATTTTATGTTAAATTAAAAAAGTTGAATAATGTAGAGGCTTAATATATAACTAGCAAAAAGTACTACTGATTTGATTAAAGATTTGATCGCAGTATTTACATGCAAAAATTTTGTAAAGGCTATATTTCCTGTTACATAAACCATATGAGTTAAATGTTTGTGGTATTCTTCAGGATTCTCTCGTAAGCTATTAAATTTTGGATGATATTCGGAAAAATCTTTGTTGTCCATTGCTATGTCTCCAAAAAATAAAGGAGATTTTAAAGCTGATTGCTTTAGTCTAGGAAGAAAACAACGAACGCAAGCAGTAAAAGCTAGCAGGGTAAAGTATATTCCAGGAAGCAGTAAACAAAGAGTTAAATAGTCCCAAGCAGTTACAAAATTTAAACTATATACATTTTCATCATCTAAAACATCTAATGTATATGCAGCTGTAAAAAACAAACTATAAACAGAGATTACAACACTTGATTTAATTTCAGCGTATCTGATTTGATCATAATTGTAGTGTATGATCTCCCAAAAGTCCTCTACATTTTTTCTTTTTTCCATTTTATATATTTATTTCAAGTCCATAAACAAAATCTGTATCGTTTTTCAGACTTTTAATATAGTTAATAGAACGGTACCTTACAACATATCTGACGTAAGTACTTAATTTTTCGTTGATTTTAAAACGAATATATTGATTGCCAAAAACTCTAACATTACCAATCTCATTATACTTCCATTGAGAATAAATAGTTGTTGTAGAGGTTACATTTTCAAATAGTTTTACAGATGAAAATACATTAAAAGAAATTCGAGTGGTTTTTTGACTAGAACTTTCATATTCTATGTTTTCATAACGATACTTAGGATAAGCTTCAAATTCATAAAAAGGACCAACAGCTATATCAAAATAATTTTTGTCTTTTTTGTAAAGGTGTTGTCTAAGCCCAACACCAAAGAGTGTCCTTTCTTCAATAAAAGATCTTGCGCTTTCTCCAGTTTGAAGAAACATAAATAAGCTGTGGTCTTCGTTTAGAATTCGATTCCATCTAAATTGAAGATTAGTGGTTTTGTCAAAGTTATTACCATTAAACTTAGTTGAAGAATGTGAAAAAGTAAGGCGAAAAAGATCATTTTTAATTCTTGATCCAAGAGTGACATCAGCTCTTATAAATGACAGGTCAAAATTACCAGTTTTTTTATCACCCATAAAGTTTGCAAAAGCATGAAAAGTTGAATCAATTTTTTTTAAACTTGACTCAGTATCAACTATAGTTTGAGAAAACAATGTGTTTGAAATAAAAATTATTCCAATAAAATAGAGATACTTGTTTTTCAAAATTAAAAGCATATTTGTTTTTCGAAGATAATTAAAAAATGAATTAAGGCTACAATGCATAGAATTAATTATTTCAACTTAGATATTTCTTTAATATGACTTGGCCTTGTTTCGCAACAACCCCCTAATATTGTTGCTCCTGCATTTTTGAATTTTTTAACAAATTCAGCAAACTTCTTGGGGTTTAGGTCAGTTCTCTTTCCTAAAAACTCATTCGGATTACCAGAAGTGCTTTTCTGGTAATTATCTGCATACCCTGACTTTGGATTTGTAAGTTTAAACCCATTAAGTTTAAACCCAAAAGGCACCCCCAAACTTTTTATTTCCGCTAGATTTAATTCATAATTTTCAGGAGATACACAAGAAAGCATTAATCCGATCAAATTATTGTGTTCAATTTTATTTATAATATCTGTAATTTTTTCTCCACTTGGCAACCTTACACCTTCAGAAATATGAGCTCCAATTAAATAGTATTTATTAAATGATTTTATAGCTTCAATCGCTAGTTTAAATTCATTAACACTGCTATAAACATCTAGGTAAAAAAAATCAATATACGGGTTAAGTATTTTTGCCTGATCATAAAAATTTTCTTTAATTTCAGCATCAGGTCTAGTGTCAGATTCATAAACCAAGTTTTGAGGGGGTAGGCCTCCAGCTATTAAAATATGCGGATTTAATTCTTTCGCTTTTTTTGCTATTTCTCCTGCTTTAATATTTAAGTATTCGAACTTATCTTCGATATTGTTTTCTCTAAGCCTTATTCTTTTAGAGCTAAATGTTGTTGTTACAATAACTTCTGCACCAGCCCTTATAAAGTCTAAATGTGTCTCCAAAACAAGTTGATGATATTTTTCATGTAATAACGCGTTGGCACTCCATAAAGTTCCATTTACATCAAGACCTCTTGCAAGCAACTCTTGGCCCATTCCCCCATCTAAAATTCTTACTTCTTTAAAAAATTTTTTATCCAATTTGCTTTACTTTAAATTCACAATAATTATATGACTGCAAGATAATTTAAAATCACTATTTCAGATTTAATATTTAACTTCAAAAGTTTATAATTTTCTCAAACTCATTAATAATAGATTTTTAACTTTGATAAATTAACACACTAGATAATATAAGTTTAAACAATGATTGAGTTAGTAAAAAGAGCAATAAAGTTTTCTAAAAGGATAGCTGTTATATCAAATCAAACGGAATATAATTATGATCAATTATTAAGAAAATCAAATTCTATAGCCAGCAGCCTACTGGACAATCAAATAGATTTATCAGAGGAGCGAGTAGCTTTTTTAATCCCGTCAAGCTTTGAATATGTAGTGACTCAATGGGCTATTTGGAGAGCAGGAGGGATAGCTGTTCCCTTATGCACCCTTCATCCCCTTCCGTCTCTTAGATATGTAATTGAAGACTCTGAAGCTTCAATATTGATTGTTAGTAAAGAGTACAAAGCGCTTTTAGAGCCAATAGCAAAACAGCTTAAAATTAGATTATTAGTCGTTGACGATTTGTTAGACACCCCAAGGATAGATTTACCTGAAGTTTCTATGGACAGAAGAGCTATGATACTATACACTAGCGGAACAACTAACCTACCTAAGGGGGTCGTAACAACTCATGAAAACATTCAATTTCAAACAGAATGTCTTGTAAATGCTTGGTGCTGGGAATCAACCGATCGAATTTTAAACATCCTTCCCTTACATCACATTCACGGAATTATTAATGTTTTAAGCTGTGCTTTATGGTCAGGAGCATGCTGTGAATTTTTACCAAAATTTGATTCTAAAAAAGTATGGCAAAAATTAACAACAGATCAACTATCCTTGTTCATGGCAGTTCCTACAATTTATTTTAAACTGATAGATTTTTGGGAATCATCTTCAGAAAAAGATAAAGTTAGGCTTTCAGGGGGAATAAAAAATTTAAGGTTAATGGTTTCTGGATCTGCGGCTTTACCGGTTCCTGTTTTAAACAAGTGGAAAAAAATCACATCTCACACCCTTTTAGAGCGTTATGGAATGACAGAAATAGGAATGGCTCTCTCCAACTCTTATACAAAGGAAAGACGTCCAGGTTATGTGGGATTGCCTTTGCCAGGAGTTCAAGTTCGACTTGTTGATTCAAATGGAAATAACGTAAAAGAAACAGGAGAGCTTGGCGAAATTCAAATTAAAGGCCCCAATGTCTTTAAAGAGTATTGGAAAAATCCCAAAGCAACACTGGGTTCATATCAAGATGGATGGTTCAAAAGCGGAGACGTAGCTATTTTCAATAATGGAATGTATAAAATTCTAGGCAGGGACTCTGTAGACATTATTAAATCAGGAGGATACAAAATTTCTGCATTAGAAATTGAAGATGTACTGCTAAGACATCCAAAAATTAAAGAATGTGCAGTTGTAGGTGTTCCGGATAATGAATGGGGTGAAATAGTTGCCGCAAGTATAATTGTAAGTGACAAAAACATTGATTTTAATTCTTTAAAAGTCTGGGCAAAAGAATTATTGCCAGCATATAAAATTCCAAGAAAATTTATTGTTCAAGACGAGCTGCCAAGAAACACACTAGGTAAGGTTACTAAAAAGGTTTTAAAGAAGGCCTTTGACTGACATTTTTCATATGCCCACTTAGCTTTTTCCTAAAAACATTTATGTATTCTTGACGGTCTTTAGGTTTGATTGTTTTTTGAATCATATCAATTAAATATTGATGTGCCCATCTTCTTTTGTGATACTATCACAATTCCCTTCCATTACTGGCCTTATCAGACATTCTGAAAATGAATTCTTCTTTATTTTAATGTTTTTGTCATAAATTCTTTTGCAAACACAAATGATTTAGCTCTTGCATTGCTATTTCCTCCGATAGTTACACCTTTAGAGGCGCAAAATAAGAAGCCCACTTTTTGAAGAAAAGGATTAGACATTGGAATATTAAAGTAATTTGTCAGTACTTCACCATCACTTGTTAACTTAAACATACAATCTTTAAAACTATAGCCATTTTCATTGGTTTGCAACCCTCCTTCTCTATCAAAGCCATGATGAGAATTTTCATAAATTGTTATATCAATGTTAGAATGACCTCTTAGCTTATTGACTAAATTATTACAAGGATCCGAAGGCGTCCAATCATCTAAATCTCCTATTAAAATATGAATTGGAGATTGAGTGAAATCTAGATTTTCAGGTTCAAAAAAACAAGGTGGATAAAATGCTAAATGTGAAGAAAATTTTAATTTTTCACTTATAGCGTTTTTAAGGGGAAGCCAAGCTGAAAACAAAGCGACTCCTCCCCCTAAGCTCCATCCTGTTATGGAGATTTTTTCATTATTTATCAATGGGTGAGCAGATAATTTTTCTAAAGCTTTGTATGAATCGACTATCATTGCAGCAGTTGTGACTTGATTTTGTTTTCCAACAGTGGATTCAATGCCTCGACTCTTAAAACTATTTAGTTCAAAAGTTGCAAATCCAGATTCTTGATACATTTTTAAGTACTCCAGGTGATGTTTTTTCCAACCTAAACTTCCAGCTACACCAATTATCAAAGGATATTTTTTTTTTGGATTCAGAGAGTCAAACGGAACAATTAATTTGCCAAAAACTTTTTGATCTTCTAAGTTTTCAAAATTAGAAATAACGTCGTTTAACGAAAATGGGTTAGAGCTTAAAAAAGTTATTTTTTCTTGATAATTTTGACTTTTTAAAGAAAGAGACAAGAATATAAATATGTATATAAAAGGTTTGACAATCATACTTAATTGACTTTGAAACCTTAAAGTTAACATTCATATTTTAATATTTTGTTTTTTTTAGACAATTCACACCTTGACTTGTAAAATTGAGAAGCCAATAAAATTTAATTGTTTTTTGCAATTAAATTATTATACTGATTCCTTAATCATAAAACAAGATGAAATGAAAAAGCTAATAGATAAATATCAATTCATAATTGGTACGGTAATTATTCTTGCTCTTGTGATAAAAGATACAATAGGTGCAGGTATTTTAACATTTGAAGTTACTGACAATTGGTTGCCTTTTGAACTGACAATTACATTATATATTATTTCAATAGCCTTATTAGGCAGACACATATATCAAAAAAACAAAAGATAGTTAAAACTGAAAACACGTGAAATGAAATTTAGAGACTTTATTTATAATAAAGAGACAAAAGAATCCCACTTAGCTGGAGTTATTCTTTTAATTATTGTCATCTTAATTTGTGGAGCTGTTATATCTAGTAGGTAAAATACTCTAAACCACATGTATATCTTCTTCAGTAAGTTCAGGTGTTTCTAATTTCCTTACATTTAAGAATATGAAAAAGCTAATTCTACTATTAATGTTTATTCAGCTTATTTTTTCTTGTTCTAAAGAATCTGACAAGCTAAATGAAATTATTGAAAAATATGAAGCTGAAAGAGATTATAAATTTAAGAGGAATGAGTCTGTAGAAAACACGATTAAGTATCATCAAGCGGAAGCTGATTTTGCAAAAGAAATAATAGAAAAATTAGAAATGATTTCTGTTGGTGAATTATCTGAATCAGAAATCATATCAAGAGAATTGTTATTGTTTGTTTTGAAAAATGAAATCGATTTTAATAAATACAAAATGTATTTAAATACTATTACCAACGAAAATGCTTTTCATTTGAACTTGTCTAGAATGGGAAACCAAACTCTTGAAAACAAGAAACAGGTTCTGAATTACTTAAAACAACTTGACAGTTTGCCACAACATATAGGATACAACTTAAATTTGTTAAGAACTTCCCTAGACGAAGGAATGGCTCAACCAAGAGCAGTTTTTAGTAATTACAATTATAGCTATGATAAACACATAGTTTCAAATCCAACAGAAAGTGAATTTTATAAACCATTTCATGATTTACCAGATTCATTTTCTAATGAATTAAAAGATTCTATTATTAAAGTAGCTAAGAAAAGCGTTCAAAAAAATGCTATAAATCAATATAAAAAAATTAAAAATTTTTTTATATATGAGTATTTTCCAAATACAAGAAAAGAATTAGGAATATCTTCTATTCCAAATGGAAAAGAGTTTTATCAAAATCGAATAAACTATTACACTACTAGTAATCAATATTCTGCTGATGATATTCACCAAATTGGAATAAAAGAAGTGGCAAGAATTAAAACAGAAATGTGTAAAATAATTGATAATCTTGGATTTAAAGGAAGCTTTGCAGAATTCTTAAAATTTCTTCGATCGGATGAGCAGTTTTATCCAAAAACAGCTAAAGAATTATTAATTTTTGCACGCGATATTTCTAAAAGAATTGATGCTGAATTACCCAAGTTTTTTAAAACATTGCCTAGAAAGCCATATGGTGTAGTTTCGGTTCCTGCAGATCTTGCTCCAAATTATACAGGAGGACGATATTATTCAGGTGGTCATAACGAACCAACAGCAGGGTTTTATTGGGTTAACACCTATAATTTATCTAGTAGAACTTTATATACAATTCCTGCTTTAACAGCTCACGAGGCAGTTCCTGGACATCATTTACAAATTTCATTAAATAGTGAATTGTCTAATTCAATTCCAGAGTTTAGAAGAAAATTATATATATCTGCTTATGGTGAAGGGTGGGGATTGTATTCAGAATACTTAGTTGATGAAATGGGTATTTATACAACTCCATATGAAAAATTTGGTCAATTAACTTATGAAATGTGGAGAGCATGCAGACTGGTTGTTGATACAGGGGTACATTCAAAAAATTGGACAAGAAAACAAATGATTGATTATATGGCTGAGAACACTGCTTTATCAATTCATGAAATAAATACAGAAACAGATCGATATATTTCTTGGCCAGGGCAAGCTCTTTCATATAAAATAGGAGAAATAAAAATACGAGAGCTTCGTGAAAAAGCAGAAACTGCTCTAGGTGAAAAGTTTGATATTCGTGAGTTTCACGAAATTATTCTTGAAGAAGGGACTATAACACTATCTATTATGGAAAACAGAATAAACTCTTATATAAAGAAAAAATAAAACTACTATTATCCATCAAATTAGGAAATCTGTTTTTAAAAGCTTATTTCATTACTTGAAGTCTTTTGAAGATATAGGCGGTTTTACTGACGATTAATATTGTTGCATGATTTTACGGGTAAGACTTTTTTAAATTCTAAATACGCTTATATTTGCACCTAAGTTGTTGAAATGCTGAAAGTGGTGTTTAAGTCAATATTGTGATTTTGAATAAAACACTTACCAATACAACATTAAGATGCTCTGTCAAGCACTGATACCATTGACAACGGTCCTATAGCTCAGTTGGTTAGAGTAGCTGACTCATAATCAGTTGGTCCCAGGTTCGAGTCCTGGTGGGACCACCAACATAAACCGTAATATCTTTATAAACAAGGTGTTACGGTTTTTTATTTGCTATTATGGCAACATATTGGCAACAAATCATATGTTTTTTGTTACCTGCGCGTTACTAAAAGTCAAAAAAAGCCGACCCAAGAGCTTAAATAACCACCCCCACTAGGTCTAAACAAATCCACTTTCCTTTTTGAGAGTACTTCGCTATATGGGTATATTATCCAACTGAAGAAGATATGACTGTTATTGAATTGTTATCGTTCCAACCATTCCTCCGTGAAGTGAACACTGATAATAATATGTTCCTGTTGCGGTAGGTGTCCACGTAATTGTTCCACTTTCTGTACCATTATTTGTTAAACCACTTATGGAATCAGGAGGAATATGATGAGATCAAAAATACCTGATTTAAAAGAAGAAGATATGCCTGTGGTTTAGTTTTGGGAACTTTGATTCTTATAAAAATGATTATAACCACATGGAATATTAGACAAGGTGGAGGAAAAAGAATAAAAAGCATCACTTCCTCCAAGACATAGAAGTGTAAATGTAGATTACTCAAAAATAGAAAAGATAGTTAATAGAGTATATGGTAAATAATGTTTGGTAAGTTCCAGAACTCATGAAATATATTACATTTGAAAAAAAATAAACGAGAACTAAAGTTCTTATTATCCGGAAATAAGAACCTATAAACAGGAGGTTTATTCCACATATAAGGAGTTGGGCTTAACGCACATCAAGAAATAAATATTAATAGACCTATGAATACTGCAGAAATTATAAGT
>Ga0209709_10002148_pt1 | contig 17526 bp, 8 predicted proteins | sample ArcticOcean_MG_C_2_FD_187435 | JGI IMG/M metagenome (GOLD analysis project Ga0209709, IMG submission 187435) | Marine microbial communities from western Arctic Ocean - ArcticOcean_MG_CB4_136 (SPAdes) (version 2) | ecosystem: Environmental > Aquatic > Marine > Oceanic | place: Arctic Ocean... | reverse complement strand
TTCATCTTAATGATATAGAATCAGTTATTGAAACTTATGACTTAATGTCTAAACGTTTCTTTACTCATGCAACTCCAACTTTGTTTAATGCAGGCACTCCTAAGCCTCAAATGTCTTCATGCTTTTTACTTACAATGAAAGATGATAGTATTGACGGAATATATGACACATTAAAACAAACAGCTAAAATTTCTCAATCTGCGGGAGGGATTGGATTATCTATTCACAATGTTCGAGCAACAGGTTCATATATTGCTGGAACTAATGGGACTTCAAATGGAATAGTACCGATGCTTCGTGTTTTTAATGATACTGCAAGATATGTAGATCAAGGAGGAGGTAAACGAAAAGGATCTTTTGCAATATACATAGAACCATGGCATGCAGATATTTTTGACTTCCTTGATTTGAAAAAAAATCACGGGAAAGAAGAAATGAGAGCTAGAGATTTGTTTTTTGCTATGTGGATTCCAGATCTTTTTATGAAAAGGGTAGAGGCAGACAGTACATGGACATTAATGTGTCCAAATGAATGTCCAGAATTATTTAACAACCACGGAGCTGCTTTTGACAAACTTTATTTAAAATATGAGGAAGTGCAAAAAGGGAGAAAGACTATAAAGGCAAGGGAACTATGGGAGAAAATTTTAGAATCTCAGATAGAAACGGGAACGCCTTATATGCTTTATAAAGATTCTGCAAACAGAAAATCTAATCAAAAAAATCTTGGAACAATTCGCTCTTCAAATTTATGTACGGAAATATTAGAATATACTTCTGTAGATGAAGTTGCCGTTTGTAATTTAGCTTCTATAGCTCTTCCGATATTTATTAAAAATAAGCAATTTGACCATCAAGCTTTATATAATGTTGCCAAAACAGTAACTAAGAATCTTAATAGAGTAATTGATAGAAACTACTACCCTGTGATTGAAGCTGAAAATTCTAATATGCGTCACCGACCTATCGGTATTGGAGTTCAAGGCCTTGCCGATACCTTTATAAAATTGAGACTACCTTTCACCTGTCAAGAAGCACAAGACCTTAATCAGGAAATATTTGAAACTTTATATTTTGCAGCAGTAACAGCTTCAGTTGAAGAAGCAAAAAAAGACGGTCCTTATAAGAGTTATAAAGGCTCTCCAATTTCTAACGGCGAGTTTCAGCATAATTTATGGGGGATTAAAGATGAAGAATTAAGCGGAAGATGGGATTGGGGAAAATTAAGAAAGCAAGTGAAAAAATATGGAGTAAGAAATTCTTTATTAGTTGCTCCTATGCCTACAGCTTCTACATCTCAGATTCTTGGAAACAATGAATGTTTCGAGCCATATACTTCAAATATATACACGCGTAGAGTGCTCTCAGGAGAATTTATTATTGTTAATAAACATCTCTTGGAAGACTTGGTTGAGCTTGGAATATGGAATGAGGACATGAAAGAGACCCTCATGAGGGCTAATGGTTCTATCCAGAATATTGATGGAATCCCTCAAGATTTAAAAGAGTTATATAAGACTGTTTGGGAAATGAGCATGAAAGATATTATTGACATGTCAAGACATAGAGGGTATTTTATTGATCAGTCTCAGTCTTTAAATCTTTTTATGGAAGGAGCGACAATGGCCAAACTGACTTCAATGCACTTTTACGCATGGAAGTCAGGTTTAAAAACTGGAATGTATTATTTAAGAACTAAATCTGCTGTGGATGCCATTAAATTTACTCTTAAAAAAGAAGCTTTAAGTGAGAAAAAAGAATCTACCGTTTTATCTGAAACAATAGTCAGTAATGCGTCTCCAAAAAATAAAAGGATTAATGCCGCCGCCGCCGCCGCCGCAATTGTAGAGCCGCTATCTCCTCAAGAACTTAAAGAAATGCTTTCTAAGTCTAAGGAAAGTGAAGATGATGATTGCTTAATGTGCGGCTCATGACCCTATGAAGTTTTCATGTAGACTTTTTTTGACAGCACAAATATGTCTATATTCTTTAGTTAGTTCTTTCTCTTTAGCGCAAAAAGTTGAGGCTCCTAAATTTGGAAAAGGAATATTCAATATAGTTGGAAAAGATAGCACATGGAGCATGATTGTAAGCTCTAGAATGCAATTTTTAGGAATTGCAGAATGGAGTGAATTTGATGGTGAATATTCAAAACAACCTCAGACAACAATTTTATTAAGAAGGGCAAGATTAAAACTTAAGGGTTTCGCCTACGATCCAAAACTTACCTATGTCCTTCAATTGGGGTTTTCAAATAGTGATATTTCCGAGGCATCTCTTTATACAAGTAATTCTCCCAGATATGTTATAGACGCATATTTAAGATGGGCATTTTATAAAAACTTTAGCATTCAAATCGGACAAGCAAAACTTCCAGGTAATATTGAAAGGTTAATTTCATCAGGAAAACAAGAATTTGTTGATCGTTCAATTATGAACAGTAAATTCAATATAGATAGAGATATAGGAATTCAATTGAGACATAAATTTAGTTTAACTAAAAATTTTAAAATAAAAGAGGTTTTTTCAATTGCACAAGGAGAAGGTAGAAATGTAACTACTGGAAACATTGGAGGTTATCAGTATACTTCACGTGTTGAATTATATCCCTTCGGGTATTTTACAAATGGCGGGCATGAAAGCGGAGGTGATTTTGTTAGAGAACAAAAACCTAAATTAATTCTGGGTATAGTTTATGATTTTAATAAACAGGCTGTAAAAACAAGAAGTAATCAAGGTTCATATATGTTGATTAAAAAGGGATTTTTCAAAACAGATATTTCAACTCTATTTTTAGACAGTCATTTTAAATATAAAGGATTTTCGTTGTTAGCTGAATATGTTAATAGAAGTTCAGATAATATAATCGCTAAGGAGACTGATGGAAATATGACTGGAGACATCGTAAACGTTGGTTCTGCTTCAAATTTTCAAATAGGTTACATATTTTTTTCTAAAATGGGAACCTCTTTAAGGTACTCAAGTATAAAACTTAATGATTTGGTAACAAACAATAGTTGTAGAAACCAATTTACTTTCGCACTTTCAAAGTATATATCAAAACATAAACTGAAAGTTCAAGCTGATATTACTTTTGAAAACTCTATTTACTCTAATAACAAGGTTTTTTCCAGAGTTCAAGTTGATTTTAAATTATAGGATTTTAATAAATGAATGATCTTTACCTTATTATAGTAATTGCTTTAGGCGTTCTAGCCATTGGAGACCTGATTGTTGGAGTTAGTAATGATGCAGTTAATTTTTTAAATTCTGCCGTGGGTTCTAAGGCAATACCATTTAAAACTATAATGGTTCTTGCAAGTTTAGGAGTGGCTGTTGGAGCATTATTTTCTAGCGGCTTAATGGAGGTTGCTAGAAAGGGCATTTTCAATCCTGGAGAATTTTATTTTGATGAAATAATGTTAATTTTTACCGCTGTAATGTTAACAGATATATTACTACTTGATTTTTTTAATACTCTAGGAATGCCTACCTCAACTACTGTTTCAATTGTTTTTGAACTTCTAGGAGCAGCAGTTTTTATGTCTATGATTAAGATTGGATCAACTAGTGGTGATTTTTCAGAATTAGTAAATTATATTAATACAAGTAAAGCCATTCAGATTGTTTTAGGAATTCTGCTATCAGTTTTTGCAGCATTGACTATTGGTGCTTTGGTCCAGTGGATTGCAAGAGCATTTCTAACCTATGAATTTGAAAAGAAACAAAAATGGATAAGCGCCCTTTTTGGAGGAATTGCATTATCTGCTATAACATATTTTATTTTAATGAAAGGAATTAAAGGAACTCCATTTGCTAATATTAAATTTGATATAATCGGAGGATTGAAAATTAAAGATTTTCTTGAAGCAGAAGTTTTTAAAGTTGTAGTAATTAACTTTTTATTATGGTTTGGTATATCATTTTCTTTAATAAAGTTTTTCAAGTTAAATATTTATAAGATTATCATTGGAACTGGAACTTTTGCTTTAGCACTTGCTTTTGCCGGAAATGATTTAGTTAATTTTATAGGTGTTCCAATTGCTGCATTTCAATCTTATGAAGCATGGGTTAGCTCTGGAGCTTTAGCTACGGAATTTAATATGGCTATTTTGTCCTCTAAAGTTCCTACACCCACTTTACTTTTAGTGCTTTCAGGTCTTGTTATGGTAAGTACTCTTTGGTTTTCTAATAAAGCTAAAAGTGTTTTAAAGACTTCTTTAGATTTGTCGAATCAAAGTAATGTCAAAGAGAGATTTCAAGCAAATTTTTTATCGAAACTACTAGTGAAAGTATTTTCATCCCTCAATAAATTTTTAATAAAAATTCTTCCTAATCAAATTAATGAATTAATTAAAATTCAATTTTCTGGATCTAATAAGGCAATTAAAATAGCAAATAATATTGATGCTCCATCTTTTGATATGCTTAGAGCATGTATCAATTTAATTGTAGCTTCAATTTTAATTTCTATAGCCACCTCTTATAAATTACCTCTTTCAACCACATATGTTACGTTTATGGTTGCTATGGGGACTTCTTTGGCGGATAGGGCTTGGGGAAGTGATAGCGCTGTCTATAGAGTTGCAGGGGTAATTAATGTTATTGGTGGTTGGTTTCTTACTGCATTAATTGCTTTTTTGGTGTCAGGGATTATAGTTTCATTAATTTTTGTTGGCGGGTTAACAGCTATAGCAATTATTTTATTTATAATATTAATAATTATTGGAAAAAATTATTTAAAACACAAGAATGAGATTACAAATCAAGCGGATAATTTATTAATGTCAGAAAGTAGTTCTATGCAAGGTGTTCTTGAAGAGAGCGCTTTAAATATTGTAAAAGTATTTAAAAGGGTAGGTAAGATTTATGGTTTAACAGTCTCTGGACTTTCTGCTAATGAAATAGATGTTTTAAAAAAATGTAAAAAAAACATTAAAAAACTTTCTGATGAAGTGGAAGAACTTAGAGACAATATCTTTTATTTTATAAAAAATCTAGAAGAGCCAAGTTTATCAGCTGGACACTTTTATATATCTATGCTTGGATATATTCAAGATATGACTGAAGATTTAGAATATATCGTCAATAAAAGTTTTAAGCACATTAACAATGGTCATGATAAATTAAAACTGAGCCAAATAAGAGATTTAAATGATATTTTTGAATCATATGATTTAATTTTAAAAGGCTCGATGAAAGGCTTTTATAATGCATCTAATTCTGAATTAGAAAATGTATGGGAAAGAAAAGATGAGATCATGGGTCTGTTAAATAAAAAAATTGATGCTCAGATAGAGAGGACTAGAAGTATTGAAACAAGTCCAAGAAATACTACATTGTACTTTAATATATTGCTAAAATCAAAAGAGTTAGTTACTAATAAGCTTAACTTAATTAAAGAGCACTATGAAACTTCAGCAAGAATTTCTTGAGATAAATATTAATTAATAGTTAAGCAAGAGTTATTAAATTATATAATTAATAACAATAGATTATTAATGGGTCGTTGATAGAATTATTTTTTAATTTTAGACTCAAATAAAAAAATGAACTGGAATCATCTATTATCATTAAAAAGATTCGGAGATCAATCAAAACGTATACGAAAAGAACAAGATGAGACCCGATTAGGATTTGAAGTAGACTATGATAGAATAGTTTTTTCAGCTTCTTTTAGAAGTCTTCAAGATAAAACTCAAGTTATTCCTTTTTCTAAAACTGATTTTGTTCACACTAGATTGACTCACAGTTTAGAGGTTTCTGTTGTTGCGAGAACTTTAGGAAGATTAGTAGGGAAAGCTTTATTAAACAAAAACCCTCATCTGAGTGAAATACACGGCTATAAAAGCAACGATTTTGGAGCAATAGTAGCAGCAGCAGCATTAGCTCATGACATAGGAAATCCACCTTTTGGTCATAGCGGTGAAAAAGCCATTGGACATTTTTTTTCTTCCGGAAAAGGAGTAAAATTTAAAGACCTATTAAATCCGGAACAATACGAAGACTTATGTTCATTTGAAGGCAATGCAAATGGATTTAAAATTTTAGTTCAATCTCAAGATGGAAATCCTGGTGGCCTTAGATTAAGTTATGGAACATTAGGGGCATTTATAAAGTATCCTAAAGCTTCTTTACCTAATAAACCATCTTCTCATGTTGCTGATAAAAAATTTGGGTTTTTTCAGTCTGAATCTATTTTTTTTAAAGAATTAATGGAAGATACAGGAATGGTTAAAGGCAATAAATCAGAATATTATAGACATCCACTAGCTTATTTAGTTGAAGCGGCAGACGATATATGCTATACTATAATAGATTTTGAAGATGGAATAAATTTAGGATGGATTCCCGAATCCTTTGCATTGGAATATTTGATTAATTTAGTTAAAGACACTTTAGATAAAAATAAATATGCTTCTTTAAAACATACTCCTCAAAGAATGAGTTATTTAAGGGCTCTTGCTATAAATAGTCTTATTAATGATTCTGTGTCTATTTTTTTAGACAATGAACAAGAAATTTTAAATGGAGATTTTAAATACGCTCTTTTAGATAAAAGTAAATACAAAGCCCAAATTGAAGATATCATCTCATTAAGTATAAAAAATGTTTATCACTCTCAAGAGGTTTTGCAAAAAGAAATCATCGGATATAAAGTTATTACAACTCTTCTAGATGCATTTTTAAATGCAGCAAACAATAAGTTTAATAATAATGAAAATTCATATGATAAGATAGTTTTGAGATTAATCCCACTAGGGACTCCTTTAATTTCTAAAACTTTATATTCAACAATTTTAAACGCAACATGTTTTGTTGCTAGTTTATCTGACGGAAAAGCTAAAGAGCTTTCTCAGAAAATGAAATAATCAAATAAATCTTTACTAAGTTTGCAGAAAAAAATAAATGTTACGCTGGATATTTTTGATACTTTTTTTTAGTGCATTTGAACTTTATGCTTTTCAAGCATTGAAAACAATTACGACTAACAGGGCTTTAATTTTTATATATACTTTAATAACACTTCTGATTCTTGGCAATTTTGCATACAATAGTATAATATTTAATAGAGTTGATGGATTTAGTCATTCTATAGGCTATGCAATAGGATTATTTTTAGCTTTATTCATCGCTCAATTATGTATAATACTTATTTTATTTTTTGAAGATTTTATTAGAATTTCACATGGAATTTACAACTACTTCACAAACAGAGTAAGTGAAAAATTCCTCCCTAATAGAAGAAAATTTATTTCCCAAATAGCACTTGTTTTATCGGCTGTTCCTTTTACGAGTCTATTATATGGAATGATTTATGGAAGGTATAATTATAAAGTTTTAAAATACTCATTAACTTTTGATGATTTACCCAAAGAGTTTGATGGCTTTATAATTACTCAGATTTCAGACATTCATTGCGGGAGTTTTGACAATGAAGAGAAAGTCAAATATGGGATAGAATTAATCAATCAGCAAAAATCAGATTTAATCCTTTTTACTGGAGACATGGTCAATAATAAGACTGAGGAACTTTACCCGTGGATTGAAATTTTTGGATCTCTAGAGGCTCCTTTTGGAAAATATTCTGTTTTAGGCAATCATGATTATGGAGATTATACTCAATGGGAGAATGATCAAGATAAAATTGACAATCTTGTCTCTTTAAAGAATGCTCAAAAAAAAATGGGATTTAATCTTCTGCTTAATGAGTCAAAATACATAGAGAAGGGAAGTGAGAGAATTTCCATTGTTGGAGTAGAAAATTGGGGTAAAGGGGGATTTAAAAAAGCGGGAGATTTAAATAAATCAGTTAATAAGGTAAAAAAAAGTGATTTTAAAATACTAATGACCCATGACCCTTCTCACTGGGAAGAAGAGGTTTTAACTCATCCATTCCCTTTTCATTTAACTTTAAGTGGTCATACTCATGGAATGCAATTTGGAATTGAAATTCCCGGATGGATAAAGTGGAGTCCTATTAAATGGAGATATAAGCAGTGGGCTGGAATTTATCAAAAAGACAATCAATATTTAAACGTTAATAGAGGATTTGGGTATTTAGCTTATCCTGGTAGAGTAGGAATATGGCCTGAAATATCAGTAATAACCTTAAAATCTTCAAATTCAACTATTTAAATAAAAAAAAGTAAATTTGCTATATAGGCTCCTTATTAAATTTATAGACTGTGTCAAAATTTGGTGAATTAATTAATGAAAAATATCCGTTATTGCTCGCTTTTTTTATAAACGATGAAGAGAAAGTAGACTCAGGTTTAAACCCCATTCTAAAAGACGTTGCAGCTGCAATTGGAGATAAGGGTAGGGTGATAAAAATAGATGTACACAAGAATAATAAAATTTCAGAAGCTTTAAGGATTAAAGTTCTACCAACTTTAATGATTTATAAGACAGGAGAAATGGTTTGGCGTCAAAGTGGAGAGCAAGACGCAAATACCTTGATTGGATTAATGAAAGAATATTTAGATTAATTTTCTAATAAAAGCGACTCAACATCATTTAAGCCACTAATTGCTTTATATAATTGTTCCTCAATTTTTTTTATATAATCTTGATTTTCATAGATGCTTACAAATAATAAAAGTCTTTTATAGTTATCCATTTCTTCTTTTATTCTATCAATTAAATATTCTTGATTTTCTTCAGATAGATCACTAAGTATTTTAAATCTTTTATCATATTCAGCAGAAATTTTAGCAACTAATTTACGAGCCTCTTTATTGTCTCCAGAAAGGTACAGCCCTTCAACAAAATCATCCAAAATTGTATAATATTCATATTTTCCATATAAAAATATAAATGGACTAGTAGCTTTTTGAAATTCTAGTATACTTTGACTTAAAAATTCTTTATCTCGATTATCTAAAACGGTTTCAACTAAAGCCCTATATCTTTCAATTTCAGTAAGGATTTCTTCTCCTAAGTTATATTGAAAATTCAATTCAAGGCTATTAAAATAATCTAATTGATCAATGTATTTAAAACTTACTTGATTAAATAATTTTCTTGCGTTTTCCGTCTCTTCTAATCTATAGTAAAGATCAATAAATGGAGCTATTAAGCTGTAATAGCCAAAATAATTTAGAGGCATTTTTTCAATAGCCAAGTCTATAATAAATTTCGCTTTTTCATTCTTACCCTCATCAATCAATACTTCAGCAAGTCTAGCCATATTACTTCTATATGAAATACTGTTTTTTCTTGTTTCTGGATCATGATAAATTGAAGAACTTTCAGAATTTCCCCATTCCCAATTTTTAACTATTTCATACATTAAATCTCCATCAACTCTTCCCATTAAATATGGGTTATTTTTATTTTTTTCAGTTTTAATAGGAACCAACTTGTAGACTAAACCGTCTAACTGAAGATAGTCTTTCATCCATATATATTCTGAATCAGAATAACTGCCACCGGTAAAATAAATGGGTCTTTTCCAATCATTATTTGCAAGAATATCTAACATCATCAATTGGTTTTTTGTAATACCGCTTTTTGGAAGATCAATATCTATATAGGGAACTATTTTATCAAAATCTTTTTGTTTTACTAAACCACTAGAAATCACATTGTCCTTATTAACCTCTAATCTTAATTTATTGGTTGGGTAAAAGATCATTTCTTGAGTATTTAAAGGATATTGGCTTATATCACCTCCAGACTGAAGAATTAAGGTTTTGTATTTTGTTCTTGGATTATCACTAGATACCCAATTCATAAAATCTTTAATATCCCACCTTACAGAATCTATTAAAGCTTCATGTTTAATATAGTCTCTGATTCCGTAAGCATATAGGTTATGAGTTAATTGGGAGGGAATTGGATCACTTTCATATGTTTTTCTTTTCATCTGATCAATATACCAATCAGTAGCTAAAAGGCTAGTATTTATTGTTTTAACATCTGTTCTATATTCTTCAATTTCTTGAGCATACCATAAAGCAAACGTATCATTATCCCCAATGGTAAAAATAATTGCTCCAGTGTCTTTTTGAATGGAAGCCAAATATGATTTAGCCATTGATTGGGCCGTATATCTATTAGATCTATCGTGATCATTCCAATTTTGAAATGCCATTAAAAATGGAACAGCTATTAAAAGCAGTAGTATTAATATAGGATTTGAATATTTTGAGACCCATACTTCTTTTAATTTTTTTATCAATCCAAAAGCGCCTAAACCAATCCATAAAGCAAAAACATAAAATGATCCAACAAGAGCATAGTCTCTTTCTCTGGGTTCAAATGGCCGTTCATTTAAATAAATCTTAAGGGCTAATCCTGTAAATAAAAAGAAAAGTAAAAGCACCCAAAATTTCATTTTATCTTGATTATATAAAAAGTACAAACCGATTATGCCGAGAATAAATGGAAGAAAAAAATAGGTGTTTCTTCCCTTGTTATTCAAGGCGTCTTGAGAAAGATTATTCTGGTTTCCGAGGCGTATTTGATCAATAAAAGAAATTCCGCTCAACCAATTTCCATCAAGTATATCATACTTGCCTTGAACATCATTTTGTCTTCCAGTGAAATTCCACATAAAATAACGCCAATACATGTAACCAATTTGATAATTAAATAAGTACATTAAATTGCTTATGAATGTTGGCTTTTCAATTTTGAGATACGGACCAAATTCCTTAAAGAATCTGTTATAGTCTTCTCCGCTAACCTCTCCTTGTTCTATTTCTTGCCTAAATTCATTTACTCTTTCTTTTAAAGCTTTACTAGTGTTGTAACTTGGAAGAATAGAAAAGGATAGAGGACCAGTAAAATTCATGTAATTTGCCGCATGTTCAGAACTCCATAATCTTGGCATTATTCCGTTATGATTTTGATTTGAATTAACACGAGATCTCTCCCAATTATTAACGATAATATATTTTCCAGCTTTTTTATCCCTTTCATATTTAGGTTTGTCATCGACATAAGGCTCATCAGGATCTTGTCCCGAGTACATGTCAGAAAACATTGGTCCATAAAACAAGTGTGTATCAGGATATTGTTCTAAGTTATAATAAGCCAATAATTGCCTTGCATCAGTAGGTGAGTTCTCGTTAATAATCGTGTTTGCATTTGCTCTTATAGGAAGCATAATCCATGAAGAAAATCCAAGTAAAACAAAAAGAACACATAAAATGCCTGTATTTATATTAACCCAATTTTTTTGTTTGGTGTACTTAAGAGTGTAAACAAAAAATAGTACAATTAATAAAGCGGAAAAAATAGTACCTGAATTAAAAGGGAGACCTAAATTATTTACAAAATAAACCTCAGATTTTCCAAAAAACGCTAGGGTTAGTGGCAACAATAATTTGAAAATAATCAATAAAATAGCCACAGAAATTACGTTTGCAAATAAAAAATTTTTTAAAGTTAATTTCGATTGATAGTTTTTAAAATAATACAACATTCCCATTGCTGGGATAGTTAGTAGGCCCATAAAGTGAACACCAAAAGAGAGGCCAATTACAAAGGCTATTAATAATAGCCATCGATCTCCATAAGGAGTATTCATTTCTTTTTCCCATTTTAGACTTAGCCAGAATAATAAAGAAAGGATAAAGGTGGCCATTGCATAAACTTCTGCTTCTACGGCATTAAACCAAAAACTATCTGAAAAACAAAATGCTAATGACCCAACACTAGCACTACCAAAAAAACCAATATAATCAGAGGTAGTAATTAAGGTTTTAAATGAAGGAAGTTTTCTTAAAATTAAAGTCAGCGTCCAAAACATGAAAAGAATTGTAAATGCGCTGGAAAAAACAGACATTAGGTTAACGAAAAACGCTATTTTTTCTGGACCAGGAGCGAACATAGCGAAAAAAGCTCCTATCATTTGAAATAGTGGAGCGCCAGGAGGATGTCCAATTTGAAGCTTAGCTGCGGTGGAAATGTATTCTCCAGCATCCCAAAAACTAGCAGTAGGCTCAACAGTTAAACTAAAAGTTACAAGTGCAATCAAAAAGTGAAGCCAACCTAAAGTTAGATTGCATTTAATATACTTTTGTTCATTCATCATCTTTAATTAATTATGCGAATTTAAGAATATTTGTAGTATAGTTTATAGTTTAAAAAAAATCATGAAAATTTTCAGAGAAATGATTGCTTTTGACTTTCTTTGTCAGCATTATAAATTTAAAATAATGTTAAAAGAACTTTTTCAATCTATAGACGATAAAGACACAGATAAATTTTTAACTTTTGTCATTCAAGATGTTTTAGATAGATTTTTTGGAAGTATTGACTCTATTTCTCATGAAATAGTTCAAATTTGGAAACCTGAAAGTGACATTTTAGTCCAAGGGATTGTCAGCTTTACAAGACTAGATAAAGCAACTCTTAAGATTCCTTTTTGTAATATTTTTAAAATGAAAAACAACTTAATAAATGAGTATCTAATCTATGCTGATACATCTTCATTGTATATTTGATCTAAGATAGATAAATCATACAAAATAATTAAGAATTAATTTTAGATGGTAAATTCAAAATTTTATTAAAGAAGTATGGATTATTAATGATTCATTATCAAGATAGAAAATTTTGTATTAAATTCGCAGATTCTGGCCTATGGTGTAACTGGTAACACGTCTGATTTTGGTTCAGAAGAGTCCAGGTTCGAGCCCTGGTAGGCCAACAAAAACCCTGAAATTTTTCAGGGTTTTTCATTTTTTATCCATGGCTAATAATAAGCAGTATATTATAGCAGATAATTAATTAAATACCATTAAATTTAGAAAAATAGAAGTGTAAGTCTTATTATTAGATAAATATTGAAAAAAATTTTATTTTTTATTACTTTATTTGCTTATGGACTTAACGCCCAAGAAGCTCATGTTCTATTCAATAGAGTAAACATGAGTATTTATAATCCAGCTTTTACAGTTAATCAAGAAACTTCAATATTACTTTTTAGTAGAAGTCAGTGGACTAATATCAAAGACGCTCCTAGAGCAAATTACATACTTTATAATCTTCCTGAAAAGAAAAATGTCAATATTGGATTTACCGTTCAAAATGATCGAGTATTTATTGAACAAAAAACAAATCTTACTGTTGACTATAATTATAAAGTAAAAATATCTGAGACAGACAATCTATTCTTAGGAATAAAAGGTGGAGGGTTTTATAATAAGATTAACCTTGACCAATTAGAAAGATTAACTTCTATGGCAAATCCAGCTTTAGCACCAATTAAAAATTATTTTACACCAGTTTTAGGGATTGGAATGCAATACAAGGCGCCTAATTATTTTTTAGGAGTAGGAATGCCTAGTTTATTTAACAATAAACGATATAAAGACACTAGAGATTGGGAAACCTATGCTGCTGATCAAACATATATTTATCTCTCAGGGGGTGCTTTTTTATCATTAAATCGGAATTTTAATTTAATACCGGTTATAACTTATCGAGCAATTAGTGATAATCCTAATTTATTTTCTATGAATTTTGAAATAGAGTATAAAGAGCGATTTAGTTTTGGCTACGGGGTTTCTAACAACAGTTTTGGAGGAATTTTTATTACTTCAAAAGGAATAAAAGGCATTGAATTAGGATATGGGTATGAGTTTATAAATAGCAAAAAGGTTAAGGCAATTAGATCGGGATCACATGAATTAATGCTTCGTTTTTTACTTACTTCAAAAAAAGATAAATCAATAATAAGAGAGGAGGGAATCAATGAGAAATAACATCATTTTTTATTTTTTATTTTTTATTGTAGCAAATCAATTTGCATATAGTCAGACATCATATTATGTAGCTAAAACAGGTGATGAAACAAACAATGGAACTTCTGTTTCTTCTCCTTTTTTAACTATAGGTAAGGCAATTTCAGTAATGGTAGCAGGGGATAATTTATATATTCGTCAAGGAGTATATTATGAGAATATAACCTTAAGTAATTTAGACGCTAGCGCTGGAAATAAAACTTTAATTACAAATTACAATGGAGAACAAGTAGTTATTGATGGAACAGTTCCTGTCACAGGGTCTTGGACAGATGAAACTATTGGTTCTACTTCTGTTAAAAAGCTCGAATCTTTTTCTAGTAATATATCCCAGCTTTTTGTAGGAAACAATCAAATGGTAATGGCTCGATGGCCAAATGCAAAATTCTCAGATCTTACCATTTATGACCATGATAATTGGGCGGAAGGAGTAGAAAGCGGTAGCACTACTACCTCGATAATCATAGATGAAAGTGTTGAAAATCCTGCATCATTAAGTTTAACTAATTCAATAGGAATATTAAATGTAGGATCATTTAAAACCTTTAATAGGGTAATCAACGTCCACACACAGCAAGCGGGGAACGATGTAGTTGCTTTTTCAACTCAAATACCCGACAATGACTTTAAAGACAAACATTTTAACTTTTTTTTTGAAGGAAAAAAAGAATTCATTGATACTGAAAACGAATGGTCTTTAGATTATAACTCTAATGTGCTTTATTTAAAACCCGCGGCGGGAGTTGATCTTTCTAGCACAACTATTAGAGGCAAGGTAAGAGACTATTCTTTAACCATAACAGGGAGTGAATTTTTAAAGGTTCAAGGGCTTACATTTTTTGCAACCACTATATTGGCCCAGGGCAGCAATAATTTGGAAATAGAATCCTGTAATTTTTATTATCCATCTCATTCAAGGAGAATGTTAGGCTCAACATCAGGAGCTTTTGCAACCTCCCTTGGATCTGGGTCTGGAAGTTCAGTAAGAGTAGATAGTAGCACCGTTAGCGGTTGCTTATTTATTGACACTGAAGGAGAGGCCCTTGTGGTTTATGGTGATAATAATACAATTAGTAATTCTTATTTTAGAAATATTGATTGGTCTGCTACGGAACTAAAGGGTCTTATGGTTTCAGTTTATATAAATGGAGTTAATAATACTTTTACCGGGAATGAGATATATAATACGGGGGCATCAGCTACAGTATGGCCTGGACTACAATCAAATTTTTCTTATAATATAGTTTCCAGTACTGGTCATGCTCAATCCGACGGGTCTGTTTTCCAAGGAACAAAAGCTACAGTTTCTCAATCTGAAGTGCATCATAACTTTATTTATGATACTGAAAAATATGCTTTTAGGTACGACGCACCTGGGGGTGACGCTACAGCAGCAGGTAGTTTCGGAAAAATGCATCACAACATAGCCGATAACACTCTTGGTCTTATGATTAAGGGAAACAATCAAATTATTGCCAACAATACGGTAATAAATACTATTAAAAATAGAAATGATATTATTATTTTATCTGAAGATTGTTCTAATTCTAACACATGGATGTATAACAATGTTGCAGAACGAATTGGCTCTCATCGAAGCGATGTGCTATTCTCTACCCCTGCAAACGGTCCAATGCCTTCAGGAACCGAAGGATATATTAAAATTGCCGGCAATTGGGAATTCTGTGATTCTGGGGATGGAGCATTATACTCTGGTACAGGCACAGGTAGTTCAACAGCAAACTATGATAGCATAAACGTTTTACGTCCAGGAATTGGATATGATTCTAATATTGAAAATTTATTTTCATACAACTCTGGAGACGGGAAATCCATGTCAGATTATGTGCCGATTAGCGCTAAACTTATAGACAGTGGTGTTTTACTAACAAATACTGTATCCATTTCAATTTTTTCTTCGAATCAGTTAAATACAATAATTCCAAATCCCTTTTCAGGAATAGGACCAGATATTGGCGCTATTGAATCTGGATTGAGCTGGACTCCAGGAATTACTGGTTGGACTCCCGATCAGGCATTGAATATAATTTCTCTTTACGATCTTTCGCCCCCAACTGTTATCTTATCCAGTAGTGATGAAGACAGTTTTATAAATATTTCAGATGTAGTTACAATAACGGCTGTATTTTCTCAAAACATGGCTAATTTCCCTGCTATTAGCGTCTCTGGGGCAGTCACTCAAACATCAATGACCGCTCAATCAGGCACAACGACTTGGACTTATTTATTTGACACTTCCTCTTTAAGTACAGGGACCTATACGGTAACTGTTTCGGGAACAAATAGCTCAGGGAGGGCATACGCAGGAACAGATAGTTTAACTTTAAATCTAAGAAATTATCTTTATTTAGATTCTAATGGTGTAACGGTTAAATGTGAGAATGCCTTGGTGGGACAATCTTATATGTTAGGTTCAAAATCTTATTTAGTTGTTGATCAAGCTACCCTGAGAACTAAGGTAAATAATGGGGATGATGTTACTTGTGTCTGTACTACTAAAGTTACTGATATGGCTGAAATGTTTTATCTGAAACAGTCATTTAATCAAGATATAGGGACTTGGGATACTTCTAAGGTGACGACTATGGATGGGATGTTTTGGGGTGCATCAGCATTTAATCAAAATATAGGAAGTTGGAATACTTCTAAGGTGACTGATATGCAATTGATGTTTGCTCTTGCAACAGCATTTAATCAAAACATAGGGAGCTGGGATACTTCTAGTGTGACTAATATGGAGAATACATTTAACAAAGCACTAGCATTTAATCAAGATATTGGGACTTGGAATATGTCTAATGTGACTAATGCGAAATTGATGTTTTCACAAGCAAATGCTTTTAACAATGGAGGTAGCGCTAGCATTAACAATTGGGATACTTCTAATGTTACAAATATGATGGGAATGTTTCAAGGAGCAGTTAACTTTAATCAAGATATAGGAGACTGGGATACTTCTAATGTAACCAACATGAAACAGCTGTTTTATTATAGTTATGATTTTAATCAAGATATAGGAGACTGGGACACCTCTAGTGTCACTAATATGCAATACATGTTTGAGCAGGCTTATGATTTCAATAATGGAGGTAGCGCTAGTATTAACAATTGGAATACTTCTAGTGTTGTTACTATGGCTTATATGTTTAGGGCTGCAATAGCGTTTAATAAAAACATAGGTAGTTGGAATACTTCTAGCTTAATCAACATGTATCAAATGTTTGATGGTGCGACGACTTTTAATAATGGAGGGAGTCCTAGTATTAACAATTGGGATACTTCAAATGTAAATATGATGGCTGATTTGTTTAAAAACGCATCAGCGTTTAATCAAAATATAAGGAGTTGGGATACTTCTAAGGTTACTACTATGGCTTATATGTTTTATGGCGCAAAAGTATTTAATCAAAACTTAACTGGATGGTGTGTAACTCAATTTTCCTCAGAACCCTTAAATTTTTCACTTGGTTCACCTTTTTTATTGGAAGAGATTAAACCAAAGTGGGGCAGTTGTCCATCTCCAACTGTTATCTTATCCAGTAGTGATGAAGACGGTTTTATAAATATTTCAGATGTAGTTACAATAACGGCTGTATTTTCTCAAAACATGGCTAATTTCCCTGCTATTAGCGTCTCTGGGGTAGTCACTCAAACATCAATGACCGCTCAATCAGGCACAACGACTTGGACTTATTTATTTGACACTTCCTCTTTAAGTACAGGGACCTATACGGTAACTGTTTCG
>Ga0209709_10002147_pt1 | contig 17528 bp, 21 predicted proteins | sample ArcticOcean_MG_C_2_FD_187435 | JGI IMG/M metagenome (GOLD analysis project Ga0209709, IMG submission 187435) | Marine microbial communities from western Arctic Ocean - ArcticOcean_MG_CB4_136 (SPAdes) (version 2) | ecosystem: Environmental > Aquatic > Marine > Oceanic | place: Arctic Ocean... | reverse complement strand
GGAAAAGACAATGACGGGGTAAGTAGGTTAATAATGCATGGATATAAAGATGTTTGGTTAAAAGATATTAGAGCAGGTATGAATCTAGTGGGTTCTACTGTAAAAGAAAACCTATATGCTATACCTGAAAGATTGTTAGCGGCGCATCCCAACCATTTAAGTGAAGTAGAAGAAATGAAGGAACGATTACCGGCTGCTATTAATGTATTAGAAACGCTAAAACCTTTAGTGGTTAGGGCTTGGGATGAGATGGTAGATTATATTTACGAACATCTTATGAAGGTTCAACAACAAAGATATGATTCAGGTAAACTTCCTGAAGATGAGCAGGGAAACGTAGGATATTATGCAAAAAAGATGTCTGCGTATTTGGAGAGAACAGACTATGACCATATTCAACATGTTATTGATGGTGGTGGGTTTGATGCTAGAATACTACAAGAACTTGGGTATAGGGGAAAAAGATGAATTGGTTTACTGTAATAGAAAAGAAAGGTATGGCTATGTCTATGTATGCTAAGAAGTCGGTAGACGAGGTTATGGAATATGTTAGAGAGCCGAAAACTGTTAGAGAAATACTTGAATTAGTGAGTCAAAAGAAAACAGGTGCTAGTAGTATTCCTACTAACGCCGAACTTAGACGTTACTTATCGAAAAATTATAATTTCTGGTATTTCGATAGAATAACTGGGAAACCTAAAAAAACACACAACAGTAGAGCGAATCTTGTAAGGAATGCAGAAACTAAATATTGGGGGGATGATTATGACTTGGTTTGAATTAATTAAATCTGGAGAACTAAAAGAGTTTGAGGCTCTAGCACAAAAATATGCAGAACCTACCGACTTAACCCATTTAGATTATCTTAGAAAGAAACATGGTAAGAAAAGCCAAGAGTTCTATGATATATTAAATAAACAAATTATTGAAGCAATAGATGATAACTGGTCTAGTTTACAAGATATTGTTAAAGCACTAAGAGATAAAAACCCAGGCTTAAAAGATGCAGATGAAAACTTGATATCATTCTTGAGAAAAAGACTAGATAGCATGGAAGTAGAAACCTTCCAAGAACCTGCGGCTGGAAGAACAGGAAAGAAAACATATTACAAGGTGTGATTAAATGGATAATGACAGTATAATAAAAGCCTATGATGACATCCTAAAAAAATTAGGAATAGGAAGAGAAGTAGGCACTGAACAATCTGCTCAAAAGTTTTGGATGGAGTTTTTACAGCCTTTTGGTTTTAAACCACAACAAGCATTTCCTGATAATATGACTTTAGGAACAAATAGAAACACCGGAGATGCTTCTATTGGTAGAACAACAACTGTATTAAATCATTTATTTGAACCTAAATGGGTAACACATACTTATTATGATTTAGAAAGTGGCATTCCTCTTTACACTAGAACAGAAGGTGAAACTTCTGGTAATTTAGTAATACGGGGTGGATTAATAGGAATGAAAGATGTAGCGGGTAATAGAGTACCTACTGATAATCCCCTACAAACAACAATACCGATTGATAGAGGTAGAGCAAAAAGATTGGTTAGAGCATCTAAGTTATTAGATGAGGATAAAAAGAATGATAGCGATTTTTCTTCTATTCCTAAACCACCTAAAGGTTGGATTAATAAGTTCAATACTATTGAAACTCAAGTTAATTATTTAGAGGACAATTTTCCAGAATACAATAATTATTTAGTAGAATATTTACACAAACCTATCGAGGGAGAAGGTATTTTACAGGAGTTAAATGTATCTAAGACTCAAGCGGATTTTGTAGCAATAGTTGAAAACTTAATTAGAATAGAATATCCTGGTCTTAGTAATGATATATTAGAAGAAGCAAGAAAGATGAATAAAGATAAATGGCATATTACTGTGGCTGCTAATGTTAATGTGAAACCCCAATTAGAGAAAACAGGATTTAGGGCTTTAACTCCTGAGTATATGAGTCAATTATTATCCGATAAAAGCGGTAAAGTTTCAGATTATATTAAGATGGCATTAGGTCGTATCAATAGTGGAGATGGAAAGTTGACAGGAAAAAGTAGCGAATACTTTATTAGAACGCCTAGAGGAGAGCCAATAAACCCACTAAGTAAGTCTGCTTGGGTCAAAACTTTACGAGGCAATGATATGTTCGATAAGATAAAGAAAGGTAAAACCACTAGTTGGTTTGATTTATTGAAGTTTAAAGGTCGTTGGGATGATAAAGACGACGATGATATGAGAGAACCAATGAAAGTTGGAGACTCTAAGAAACCTAAAAACCCAGAAGATAAAGACACAATTAGAGAAAGAGCAACTGGTAGTAGGTGGAAAGATGACTGGAAAAAAGATAAAAATGTAGACCCAGTTACAGGCAAAAGAAGAAAGGCAAGTAAAATAGCAGAAGAAAGGGAACTAGCAGGGACAGATTCTTTTTGCTGTGGTAAAATTAGACAGTTATTAAAAGACTGGGTAGAATTGACACAGTATACAAACGATTATCAATTAAAAATGGTAGAAGCATGGATAGATGAAAATATTTCTTGTGCTGATATTGAGAAGGCTATGGCTGTTAGAATATCAACAGTAGATTCCGAGGGTAAAGTAAACAGTAACCCTTCAGTAGAAGACTTAATGAGAGCAGCAATACCAAATATACGCACTACTGGTGATGATAAAGGATTCTCTATACCTTTAGAGTTTGATGAAGATAGTGGAGAAGTAACTGGCACTAAAGAAATCAGAATCCCATCACATAGACTTAATTATTTCCAAAGTGTTGCAGGTGAAATGTCATTCTTACCAGCAGAGTATTTTGCTAAAAAACCAGAAAGACCAAGTAAGCATAATCGAGGTCTAGGTATGACTTTGGCTATGCATTATCATCTATGCATAAAAAACCATGTTCAATCAAAACTAACTGAAATAAGCGATAATTTAGAGAATGAAGATTTTTATTCAGATGTAGGTACAGCCACCGATAGACAAATGAAATTGAAAAATGATATATTAGATGCTTTCAAACAAAGAGGTGGAACAGTAGGGCCAGGTGGACAGCCTAATATGAAAGAGTTATCAAAACATCAAGATTTGATGGAGAGGTGGACAAGAGCAAGTCAAATATCTCCTGACTCTGGTAAAGGAACAGGCTACGAAACTGAAGATGAAATGGGGGATAATCAATTAGCCAGAGAAAGGCTTTGGGATTATATTGATGAGATGAGAGGCGAAAAACCAGACCAGCCATCAAGACAAGCGAAAAGAGAAAAGAGACCACTTCCTAATAGTAAGAGAACTCCTCCAAGAAAAAAGGATGGAGATGAAGAAGATGAAGAAGATGGTAATGATGACGCGCAGATGGTTTGATTTACTTAAAGTTGCTACCGTTGTAACAACAGGTTCTACATATGGTGGGGAAGCAAACCCTGCAACAGATGCATTGTTTAATTTAAAGTACGGAAAGGTGGAGGATGAAGAAGATGCCAAAGAAAACTAAAAAGTCCTCAAGACCAATTAAAGAAAAGGGTAGTTCTGCTACCCAAGAGTTTGACTATGATGCGTTTAAAGTTATTTTTGATAAATGGAAAACCGATTGTGGTGCAAGTGGTTCTAAATTAGGGTTAACTTCTAGTGCTACGTTATTAGAAATAGTTAGTGCGCATGGCGTTGTAGCAAGACCATACACTAAAAGTCCTGTTAGTAGAGATAAAGGAGCAGGCAACATAATTGAACTAATGGAAGAATGGGAAAATGATATTGCTGTGTTAGAAACGGTGGATTTAATTGCATTAGATGAGGTAATTAAAAAACTTGAGGCTATGGCAGATAGTGATTCTGACCCTAGAAATATTAGATTTACAGTACCTATAATAAGTGAAGTGAATCCAGATAATGGAGATTATGATGAAGATGACGTTACAGCAGTTTACGGTCATTATAGAACTCCTGATTATGTTGAGTTTAGACAAATACTAGCAGACCTTCCTAACAGTAAAATTAATGCTGAGAGTATCGAGGCTGTTGATTCTAGTTGGTACGAAGAAGGTACTGATGGAACAAATACAGCAGAACCCCCAATGTGGCAAGCATTATTTTCTACTGGTGGTGGTATAGTATCACTAGGTTTACTAGGTGTTTGTAAAAAGGCGAAAGAATTGATTAAAGAAACTGAAATAGATAACGTGGTTTTAAAAGTTCATGATTCTGGTGAGGGATTATTAGCAGAAGATATTTATAAATTACCAGCAGTTAAAAGATGGTTAGCAAATATGGTTGGTTCTAACAATAGTCCAGGTGATGGGATAAACCCAAAAACATTACACTGGAAAGATAGACCAATGCATTCTCAGATATCTTCAGAAAGGTTTGATGTTCAAGGATTAGCACAAAGCAAGTTCATTAAACGTGCTGCTAACTTTGATAAATATGCTGGAACAATAAAGACATTTCAATTAGACATCTCAAGAAGGCAAGTTAGAAAACTAGCAACTTTAACAGGGGTATGTAAAAAATATCAAGGTAGAGATGTAGTGTATCACATAAGTAAAGATGCTAAAAAATCTAAAAAATCTAAAAAAGGAAAGGAGGTTAAAAAATGGATGGAAGTAATTGGCAGGTAATTATGAAGAATGAAATGCAAATATATGCTGAGTTTAAAAGACGAAATCCTCACTTCTGGAATGAGGCACAGCAACTTCCAGGCAATAATGAAGTAGCACAATTAGATTCTATTATAGTTAACTTTATTAGAAATAATAAAAATAACCCAGACATTATGCGCACATTAATAGGTGTAGCAGAGAGTTTTATATTCAAGGACTATTGATATTATGGTAACAAGAAAAAGATGTAAAGTGTGTAATCTCGATAATAGAGAAGAGATTGAGGCACAATTAGAAACGATGTCTATATCTCCTGATGTCTTAGATAGACAATATAATTGGTCTAGTGGTACTACTGCTAGACATCAAAGAAATCACATGGGTGAATATTTCGATGCATCTAATCCTCAATGTAATATTTGTACTCATGAGATTAGAGGATTAATAGAAGAACAATTAAAAGAAGGTGCGATAACACCGGCAGTAGTTTCTCAAATTGCTGAGTGTTCGGAAGAACAAGTTAAACGCCATATGAGAAAACACTTACAACCGTTGGTTCAAAAATCGGCAGCAACAATTATTGCGGTTAAGGAAGTAGATGAAATAGAGTCATTGACTAATACCATATATAGGTTAGAACAAAAAATAGATATTCTATTCGACCAAGATGAAATACATCCTAAGTATGTAGACAGTCTAACTAAGTTAGCAAAAGAGATTAGAGAGAGTTTGAGATACTTAATGGAGTTCAAGGGCAAGTTAGTTCACAAGAGACAAGACACAATCATAGTTGCACAAATGCAAGTAGTTCAAGAAGTATTAGCACAGAATCACCCACAAGTATGGTTAGACGTTAAATCAAAAATGGAGGAAAGAATGGTATGAGTTGGGAAGATATATTAAAACAAAAGCCTGACTATCCTGATTTGGATGGTGATGGTGATAAAGAAGAACCTATGGTTGATGCTTTAAAAACAATTGAACAAGTTGAAACTACTAAAAAAAGTCCTAATAAGACCCACTATACTAAAGATGGTAAAGTGTGGAATGGCGCAACACATAAAATGCCTGGTGGTGGTTTAATGACAGAAAACCCGCATAGTGATAAGAGCGTTAAGTTATATCATAAAGAGGAATTATAATGCATTGGCAAGACATACTTAAGGGAAAGTTTGTATCGTCTAAAGTAATGAAAAGAATTAAATCAGCACTAGAAGAAATCCCAGGAGTTACTATTGATGAGTGGCCTCCCAACATAAGTAGAAAAACTCAACATATGAAAATCCGTTGCAGTTATAATGGTGAACATAATCCTACAAATAAACCTACTAAGTTTATTATAACAACAGGTGCTAGAGGCGCAGTAGTTAGAAAGATAGAAGCGCATATGAAACAGAATGTGAAAAGAGCATTAGAAAGACAGAACGTATTCATAGGAGATTGGTAATATGGGTTGGAAAGATAAACTATTAAAAGAGGACACCGGACTTGGCGATACTGTTGAGAGGGTTACTAAGGCGACAGGTATCAAAACTGTTGTAGATAAAGTATCCAAAGCGACGGGCAAAGACTGCGGTTGTAAGACTAGAAAAGAATCATTAAATAGGAGATTTAGATATGATTCTTAAGAAAGACTATTCCAGAACTTATGACCTTATTCTTGCTGAACTGCAAGAAGATGGACATATGAATATTGTAAACTATTTAGAAGAACATCCACCTATAAAGACTAAAGGAACTATGTATAGCGGTGATTTAGTAGATGCTTTAATTGCCGCAAAAACTAATTCTGATTCAGAGTTTGGGTTTAATGTCGCTCCACCAGAATTAAAATTAGCAGACATGGATTCTGTTAGACCTCATTCTAACTTAAGAATAATGTTAAAAACTAGAGATAATGGAGAGTGGTTTAATACATTAAAATCACCAAAACTAATTGCTAGACCACAAGAACCAGATGTTAAGTTTGATGAGGATTCAGAGTTAGAAACTTTTAATGATGATGGAGAAGATGAGTGTGAATGCGATGAAGTAAATTGCGATAATCATGCTGTCTATAAACACGAACAAAGTAGTAGTCAATTATGCGACACACATTTTTCCGAGGCAGTTAACAGTCTTGGTGGTAGTCATGGGTATAGACCGTGGGACTGTGAAGCAGACGAATATTATCAATATAGGGAGGACTTATAATGAAGTGGAATGAAACAATTAGAGAAGATACAATACTTAAAAGATGGACAGAAGTAATAAGAAAAGCACCTCCTCCTTTTTACGCTAATAAAAACAAATATGATATTCATCAGTTTTCTGATATCCCAGGTTTTACTGAATTATTCGGTTCTTCATTTCCATTACATGAACAACTTGAAGCAGCACCTAGAACAACTGTAAAATCACACCCTCTCATGGATGGCGGAGAAATGATTAGTGAGTGGAGACCCACTATAAGTAATAGACAAAATGCTATTATGTTTGTTAGTATATATGACATAAAACAAAAGACTGTTTCTTATCCGTGGACAACAGGTTCAATAAGAAATATAGATATTCAAGACCAATTAACCCAAAACACCGAATCTGCTAGAATAGCAACAGGTGAAAGAAAGTTTACATTAGAAGAAGACGAGATAGGAATTACTGTAATATACGATATGAAGCCTAGAAAGCGAGGGCAATCTCAACAGACCTCTTTTGGTAAACCATCATTAATGGTAAATATTTATTATGGTGCAAAGTCTAACTTTAACCAGTATGTAAATGTACAAACTACTGAAGGAACAGGCGACCAAGACTATGACTTAACTAATGGTGAAGTAGCAGCATTGATAATATTAGCACAGATTAAACCTGATGGCCCACCAAAACAATACCTACAACAACAAAACTTGTTTATGGAGTTAGGAATAGGGCCACTTGCTAAAAATACTCAAAGTCAATACATTGCGACTTTAGCAGATAGGGGATTCGTTGATATGAACTTAGATAAAAGAACACCTAATATGAGAGGATATCCTAAAATTACAACAAGAGGCATGGCAGCATCTAATAGATTTGAAATGCACCATTCAACTTTCCGTACTGAGTTTAAAGATGTTGTTAAGAATAAGCGTGATGAAGAGTTTACTATGTTTTATGAAGACAAAGACGGCACTACATCAAGTTTCAATGAAGAAATGGCTTGAGGGGATTAAATGTCATGGGTCTCTATATTGAAGGGTTTGCCTAAACCTGATGCGATAGTTGGTATGCTTTCGCAAGATGCGGGACTAGAATTACTGGTAAGTCAAGCAAATGGCGACAATAAAAAGAACATTATAGGAGTCAGAAATAAAGCCAAAGAATTAGCATCAGGTAAAGGAATCACAGAAGGCTTAGATGAGAAAACTGTACAATCTAACGCTGAAAAATTAGTTACTAAACTTGAAAAGATAATAGCAGATAGTAATTCTAAAACGCAACCTAAGAAACCAACGCTAGAAGATAAACTAAATACTATTATTGAAAATAAAGATAAGAAAGGTTTAGTTGCATTAGTAGGTAATAAAGCATATAGAAACATGCCTAGTAAAACTAGAAAAGAAAAGGTTTCACTATTAAAGAAAAACAAAAGTGCTATATTAGATTTCATTGATATGAATGATAAAGACTTATTCTATTATGTTACTAATGAGTTTTCATTAGTAGCAAGCAAACCTATTTCTGATGATGATTGGGATGATAAGGTATCCAACATACGAAGTCAATTATCGGATACAGAAATTAACATAGATGTAACAGATGGGATTAGGTTAACATTCCCAGATAAAACATCTGTATCAGATATGAAATTAGTATTAGAAGTGTCTCAAATTAAAGGTAAGGCTGAAAAGAAAAAGGATTTAATTATATTCAAAAAGTCTGGAAAGTTTTCTAAATCTCCTTTATTAGAATTATATAATGATAGCGAAATACCACTGCAAATAAAGACTAAGGTAAAAGATGCTGAAAAGAAAAACTATACTAATACTGTAAGTAGTCCAGAACATGCTTTAGCCTATTTAGAAATGACAATCTCAAGAGGATACAAGAAAGGAATGAGGTTTACTCCTAAACCTAAAATACAACAAGGGAATGCTAAGGTAACTAAAAATGCTAATACTTTATTATTAGGAGGAGAAACACCTAGCCTATCTAGTTCACTTAGAAGCCTGTTTAAAACATCTACTTTTGATTTAGGTAAATTAATGCAACAAGGTTCTGTTGAATCTGATATTCGATATAACAGCCCTAGATTGCTGGCAGTATTAGAAGGAGAAGAACCTGTTGCTATTGGTGGTGTAGGTAAAAGTGAAATAACCAAACTACAAGAGATATACAATAACAGTAGACGTAATCTTACTGCTTTTATTAAGAAATTAAGAGGCAAACCATTAAGTGATTTTACTAAATTAAATAACGCATTAATACAAACCAAACCTAATCTATTTACAGAAGAAGAGAAGACTTTCATGGAGGGACTTAGTGGTGTGAATCCAAGAGCCATACCAAGCAGACTAATGGAATACTATAATGCAGAGACTATTGATGAGAGACTACCAGTATTATTAGAAGGAATACTACGAACAAGTAGTCCGTTTAAAGAAATAACAGGTGGGTATAAGTTTATGACTCCGGCTGGAATGAAACATCAAGATATGCGAGATTTAGTTCATGGTCTTAAAATACTTAGACAGGCTGATGAAGTACAAGATATGTCAGTATCTTTAGAACAAACATTACAAGATTATACTACCGGATATAAACCACCTGTTAGTGGTACTCCCACTCCATCTGGAATGATTCATTACTTATATATTTTAGATTTCTATTATGCAAGAACACCTTTTAGGTCAGTTGCTGCTAAGTTTAAAAGAGGAGAATCGTCATCTGAAGAGTTAATAAAATCTGCTAAAGATAACTTTTCACAAATAATCAGTTCATTCGTAGATAGCGTAAAGATTAAAGTTGATGATATACTAGAGAATAAAGAAGAATACCAAGACTCATTATCTCTTGGCAATGAATCTAAGGCATACCTTCTTTTCGATAAGTTAGAAGAAAAGGGATTAATAGGAGGGAATTGAATGTCAAAAAGGATTACCAAAAAACAGGTTGGAGACTATATTAGTCTTAGTTGGCCTGATTTTGCTACTAAATATAATACATTAGATATGGATTCTTTCTTAAATAATGTAACTGAAGAAGAGTTTGATGAGTCTCATATCGCGGTTAGACATAGCACTTCTATGAACGATACTGATAATAAAGCAGGAGTTCTTGATTCCATTAAAAGAGATTTAAAAGAGAGAGGCTTTGAAGAAAACTATATTTCTTCATATAGTAATGAAGTAGGTAAACTAAAACCTGAAGATATAGCATTAAGAACAGTTAAGAATGAAATATTACCTACTTTTAGATATAGAGATAAACAAATGACTCTTATTAATTTAAGAGAAGAAATGACATTACAAGACATAACTACCACCGGAGTAGATGAAACTACTAAATCAGCAATAGCGGCACAAATACAACTTCTTAGTAGACAACTTCCTTCTTATGAAGCAGGGCTAATGCTATTGCTAAATGAGTTAGACACACTAAAGACAGAAGTAGAATATACTCCATTAAGTAGGTCAGTTAGTTCAGTTACTAGAATAAGCCCTGCAAATAAAAATGATAGAGAAGACATATACGCATTCTATCAAGAAAGATATCCATTATATGATGAATTAAAAAACGCTATGAGAGAAGTGTTAGAACTATGGGATGATGTCGAAGAAGAAATGGAAGATGTTATGGATGAAGCAGGTCAAGTTTCAGGGCAGCAATCAACAGGCAAATATAATTCTAAAGAAGAAGATAACTCACGAAGGATAGAAGAGTTAGATTCTGAGTTTAAAAGAATGCAAGAGTTATACAATGATATGGATAAGGATAAAAACTACATAATAAAAACAGGACTGTTAGATTATTCTATAATTACTGATAAAGATAGAAGCATTAGTGCAAGTGTAGAAACTACATTGTTAGGAACATTAACTGCACTTTTAGGTAAAGAAGAAGTACATGAAATTGAAGAAGATTATGAGGATGACGAGGACTATTACCAATCACAACAGCAAAATATGCCATCAATAGGTATGGAACAGGGAGAAGAACAATCTCAAGCCGCAGAAGTTAGTTTTAGAGAAAAGACAGAAGCGGAAGCCGACTTTGATGCACAAGAAGAAAGACTAATGGATGATTTAAATGATTTCAACGTAATACAAAAGGTAGACCCTTTGTTTATTATAGCCGCACATCGAGGTATTATTAAAAATAAATATAGCATTAGTTCTTGGAACAAAACTAAAACTGAATTAAATAATAGATTAAAAGATTCAACTAAAAATAATCCAGGCGCAATATCTATTTATAGAACTGCACTTGCAGAACATGAAGAATATCAAGAACAGGCGTTTGATTCAGGTGATAGAACTAACTTCTATTTCCCTATTAGTGAAAGTGCTATATCCGCATTAAAACATGTTGATGTAGGTTTACCTTTAGATAAAATAGAAGACTTCCATACAAAATTAGTTGCTTTAATAGTTGATTTATTAGAAGACCCATTGCACAAATCAACAATCCCAATACACCATCAACCTGTTGATTTTGCACCAGGAATGGAGGGTATGGGAGAAAAGAGAATACCTGCGGGCAAAAAAGCACAAGATAAAATGAAACAAGAGTTCAATTTACTACATTCATTAAAGTTAGGTAAGAAAGGTAAAAAAAGAGATGTTAAAAAATATGCTAAGTTTTCAGACAGTTTAATTGAACTGCTTGATATAGCAGATAGATACTATGGAGACCCTATTAGAGAGTTAATGATACCATACAAAACAGTACCTAAATATTTAGATGTTGATACCTTAAACTCTTTAATTAATCATGGGCCAGAAAATATCGCACAAATAACTTTAGGATTATATAGAGACTTTTATCATTCGGCACTTACACCTAGAGACTTAAGAAAAATAACGGATTACTTAAAATCTAGTAATACTGCTCGTAAAGATGCAGAAGATATGGAACAGAAAGCAGATAGAGTATTAGATATGTTAGAGAAACTATTTCCTAACAATACAGAAAACGACATAAATTGGTTTGCTAATGAGTTTAAACAACAAGCAAAAAGAGATTCTAGTTTTGATATAGCAGGCATTACATTACAGAATAGAAAGATAGACGATATGATGTTTGATAGAAGTAAACATAAGACTTCTTATCATAATTTAATCACAATGTTGTATAAGTTTGGAGGGCAATTTGAAAAGAATCGTTATACTAAAAAAGACTATGATGCATTTAAGATGGCATATGAAAACCAAACTGAAATGAAGTTGGCATCTGTTCACACAAAGATTTTAGAAGCACATGATGAAATTAGAAAGATGCTAGGTAAACCAATTTATTATAACACATGTGAACTTGAAAGTTTTAATCATATAAGTGATACTATTGATATAATTAAACAACAATACAAAGTAGAATTAACAGGTTCGGATATAACAGGAATAGTTAATGAAGTAGATAGTATGGATACCATAGCCAAAAGATATGGAATAAATAGTAATGCGGTATATCATGTCAAAGCAATGTTTAGGTAATTAATATGGTAATATCAAGATGGGAGGCTATGATAAATAGGAGAACACATGTGCCCACCAATGATGAAATAGTTGGTGAATCATGTGACTTTTGTTGGAGACCTGCCCATATAGAATGTATAAAATGTAGAAAGAAATTGTGTGCAGTTCATTTAGAAAAGGAATGTAAAAGGTGATATTATGAAGCAGTGGTTAATTAGAAAATTAATAGAATTAATGGGGAAGGTATATGTTTGGTTGGATAGAAAACTTGAACATCCTAAAGGAGATGTACTAGGGTTAAAGATTGATGATGATTTTGCTGATATGTCTAGGTATGATTTATGTTGTCATATAGAAGATAAGTTCGACTTGAATAGAGATGCTTTTTGGAGACTTGAATCAACCCAAAAAATTAGATATTGCGCTCAAACTGCTAGAAACATTTTAGGTATGAAATGAACACGGAATATTGGGATGCACAGATTAGAGGCTATGAAGAAACTTTTAAAGATAAGAAAAAACTAAGATTAGATAGGTTATTAAAAAGATATTGGGAGGAAGAATAATGAATTGGTTAGATATACTAAAAACAGACCCTTGTACGTTGCAGGCCAAAGAAAAGTTATATCGTGTACTAGAAAAAATGGGTGCTAATAATGATTTACTAAGTAGTTTCAAAGATTTAGATGGTGAAGAACTTAGAGGTATGATTGAAGAGTTTTCTACAACTGCTATGGAAGGTCAAAAACCAATGTTTAAACAAATGTTGAGAGAGTGGGATATGTGTATTGTTCAAGAACATAGAAACCCTAACGCGCCTCCTGTTTCATCAGACCATAGTCAAGAGTCAATGATGTATAAAACACTAGGCCAAAAATATAAAAAGATAGTTACGCCTGAGTTTAGACAGTCAATACTAGATGCAATAGAAGAAAATATAACACCCGAAAATGAATTAACGGTAAATAGAGAGTTTTATCTATTAGTACAAGAAAAGTACAAGGAAAATCTAGTGGCTAGTTCATCAAACTTAGTTGACGGTCACAAAAACCGTATAGGTACAATAACTCAACACGTAAATTATAAAGCCACCCCTGAACGAATAAGTGGTGCAGTAGGAAGATACCTCGCATCGTTTGGTTTCAGCAAAATAAAATCAAGACAAGAAAATAGTTATAGTTCTGACCTTCCAACCACTAGAGTTAATTTATGGAAAAGGACTTGATTCTTAATGAGTTGGGAAGCAGTTCTAAAAAAGAAACCTAATAAGGGTAAAAGATTTGTTTCATCTAAAGGAACATCTTACGGTCAATCTGGCAAAGCAAAGGATGGTAAAGATAGAATCAAACCTAATACTTCTAAGGGAGATGCATATTGTGCTAGGTCGAATAACATTAAAGGTGATTGGCGAAAAGACCCCGATAGCCCTAATAACTTAAGTCGTAAAAAGTGGAAGTGTCACGGAAATAAGTCAAGCAAATGAGGTTATAAAATGGAAATCAATGAATTAGATTTTACCCATAGAATGGATATGGAACTATCTAAACATTCTTTTCCTTATTTTTTTCAGAATGTATTAGGGATGATGTATCCTACATATATGGAGGAATGGCTAGAGTCAATGCAAACAACAGATAGAACAGTTATAATTTGTAGTCGAGACCACGGTAAATCTGTCTTTATGCACAGTTGGGTTGTATGGAATCTTTTATTTCAAGAGCCTCCATTTCAAATGTTATACATCTCATCTAACCAAAAGCAGACAATGGTGCATATGAGAGAAATAGATAGATATTTTAACATTCCCGCATTGAAACAATACAAGCCTAGTAGGGGTTGGGCTATTGGTAATATTACATTAACAAATGGTAACTCGGTATTAGAGCGTTCTGTTGGTTCTCAGATTAGAGGACTTCACCCTCAAGAAATTATTATTGACGACCCTTTGAAGGAGTTTAGTGTAGCAGGTATTAGTAGAGTTACAGACTGGTTCTTTGGAGATATGATACCTACGTTACATCATACTGCTAAATTAAGAATGATAGGTACGCCTTTTACATATACTGATATATTTTCACAACTACAAGAGAACCCTGCATATTTTGTTAGGAAGTATCCTTGTTTTAATTCATTGGATGAACCTCTATGGCCTGAGCGTTGGGACTATGATTCATTAATGCAAAGAAGGGCTGAAATTGGGTCATTAAAGTTCACAAGAGAGTACCTATGTATTCCTGTATCTACGGGAACTGCATTATTTGGTATAGAACATTTAGAGAATGCTAAAAATAAAGAGTTTATACTAAAATTAGGCAATAGAAGAGATAAGGGATATAAATATTGTGTAGGAGTAGACCCTGCGATATCAACAGATGGTGATTATAACGTTATTATGGTGTTAGAGGTAGATGAGGAAGGCAACAAGACTGTTGTTCATGTAGATAGAGCCAAAAATGTTAGTTTTAGAGAAAACATAAACAAGTTAAGATTAATAGGACAGGTGTTTAAACCAGATAATATTCTATATGAGACAAATACTTTTGCTAAAGCATTTACACAAGAGTTGAGGGCAGTTTCAGACCTTAATGTAAGAGACTTCGATACAACTAGAAAGAAGAAACAGGAAATAATTCTAAATCTACAAATGAACTTTGAAAACAAGAAAATCAACTTACCTTATGGTGATAATAACAGTAGAGCAGTAACTAATTTGTTAATTGAAGAACTATCCATGTTTTCAATCACGGATAGCGGAAGGTTTGAAGGCGTGGGCGCACACGATGACCTAGTTATGGCCTTAGCATTGGCTAATAGTGCTGCCCAGACTTCAACGGACTCATTTGTATTATTAGATGATATGGAGATATTTGACAGCCCTATACAACCGAATTATGGTATAAATAGAGGAATAATGGGGCTTAATTTCTAAGTAGGTGATATTATGGGTGAAAGAGCAGACGCATATCGCAAGTTAGCCGATGAAGAAGATAATATAGATGAAGTCAAAGAAGAAATGACTAGAATTAAAGAAAACATGGAACAAAAGTGGTTAGAATCTCAACCGATTAAAAGTCATGATGATATTGCTAAAGACTATGCTAATTTTGCTAAAATAAATCTTACTGAGGCTAAAAATACACTTTTTGAATACCCTAAGAAATATGAAATAGAAGGTAAAGATATACCTTCATTAATTAAATCCATGAGAAGATATAGAAGAACTCTAAAGGGTGAAACTAAAATAACATTCACTAAATCCATAGATAATCTTATTGATGACTATGCTGATTACTTAACTAAATGTATTCACAGTATTTATTGGGTACGAAAATATGAAACTCCGCTAAGACAGATGAATTATAATGAGGATAAATTAATCAAATTAAACTCCATAACTTCTGAAGAACAGAAGAGACAAGTCGTTGATGTTTTATGTAAATATTGGGAATCAGAACAAGATAGGAAACATTTGAATTACGGGGAAAAATATTGTAAGTTAACAAAAGAGATGAAAAATCTAAAGAGAGAGTTCACTAGATTAATAAAAGAAACCCCTATAAGTATATCACCAAAGGATAGTATAAGGAAAGCGATATTAGATTCGGTCTGTAACAATCCTGGGATATCTTCAAGAGAAATACACGATGCATTACCTAGAAACCTATACGATAGAAGTTCACCTCAGATAATAGCAAAACTTGCAGCAGAACAAAACATTACAAATATAGATGGGGCACATTATAAAATTAATGATGACATTAAGAAAAACATCTGGGCTTATACAGCAGCATTTATAGATTCAGACGGATATATTACAATGGATAAAAACCATAACCCAAGAGTAGGATTAGTAGCAACAGGTAATAGAGGTAAAGCGTTTATGTTAGAGATGCACAAATCATTAGGTATGGGCAGATTACATTTAGACCAGAAATCTCCACAAGATACTAGATTAATTAACAGACTTAACTTCTATGCTGGTGGAGATATTAAGAAACTGTTAACTAAATGTTTACCTCACTTCAGACTAAAGAGAAACAATGCTGACACATTATTAGAATTAATTAAAATAAAGAAAGAGAATAAAAAAGAAGACTGGTATAAAGGAAGAAAGGTCGAGTTATTTAAGTTAATGAAATACTATAATCATAGTGATAATACTAGGTTTGATTGGAACGCTTGGGATATTGATGTTGACAGTATAACTAAACTACAAGAAAATAGTAAAATGGAGTTCTAAATATGGTAGAAGACAAAAGAAGATTTAGTATTACTAATCTCTTTAGAAGAAAGACTCCAACCCCTAAAGATACTAAATCGTTTAATCCAGGTATTCAAGAGAAAGCCACAGATTATATGATTACAACTCCTGTAATCTATCATGTAGCACAACAGTCTGTTATTGTTAGAACATGTACTACTCAACTAAAAAATGAAATATTTAGGAGAGGGTATAAGTGGGAAGAAAAGTTTGCTTACAAGTGTAGAGACTGTAAACATGAACATGATGAGCCGGTAGAAAAATGTGCAGAATGCGGTTCTGTAAGTTTGGCTAAACCTAATAAACAACAGTTAGAATATGCTAAAGAATATATGTCAGGTTATATAAATCAATCAGACCAAATGTTCATAGATATATTAAAAGAATTAGAAGATGATTTGAATATTATGGATGATGCTTATATTGTTTTAAAGAAAGAATATTATTTAGACAATAATGGCAAAATTAGAATGCATAAAATTAAAGAAATATATAGAGGCGACCCTGTAACTATGGCTATTTATAGTGATGAAAACGGGGAGAAAGGTAATCATGGATTCACATGTTTAAATCATAGAGAACAAATAATAGAAGACCCTATTGCATCATGTGATGAATGCGGTTCACCCATGCATCCTGTATACTATGTGAATAGATGTAATGGTGAGGAGCAACATTTCATCAAAGGTGAAGTATTGCATTTTAGCAAATACAATCCAAGTAGATTATATGGGCTGTCTCCTGTATTGACTTTATGGAATCATATTACTACCTTATTAGCAATGGAAAATTATGTTAATTCATCTTACTCAAAACAAAGAATGCCTAGAGGATTACTTGCAGTTCAAACTAGAAACATTGACTCAATGAAGTCATTCTGGAGAGGAGTCAAAGAGAAGATGGAACAAGACCCCCACTTCATTCCTGTAATGGGTATAGAAGCAGAAAATGGTAAAGGTTCTATTGAATGGATTAAGTTTATGGACAGCCTAAAGGAAATGGATTATATCTCT
>Ga0209709_10002141_pt1 | contig 17550 bp, 16 predicted proteins | sample ArcticOcean_MG_C_2_FD_187435 | JGI IMG/M metagenome (GOLD analysis project Ga0209709, IMG submission 187435) | Marine microbial communities from western Arctic Ocean - ArcticOcean_MG_CB4_136 (SPAdes) (version 2) | ecosystem: Environmental > Aquatic > Marine > Oceanic | place: Arctic Ocean... | reverse complement strand
AGATATATTTTTTAATTTTTTTTTAATTTCAGAAATTTTTAATTTTTCAGAGTCAATTCTGACTAAATTTATTTTTAAATTATTACTAATTCCACCATGTGTTAATGCTTCATCTAAAGATTTATAAGCATCTTTTAAATCAACATATTTACCTATGATTGCAATATTAATTGATTTCTTGGTGTGTAAAACAATTTTTGTAATTTCTTTCCAGGGATCTAAATTAGCTTTTTTTTTTGTTTTGATCTTAAAATATTCAAGAACTTGAGCATCTAATTTTTCTCTATTAAAGCTAATAGGTGCTTCATAGATAGTTTTAACATCAACTGTTTGAATTACATTTTTGATGTCCACATTACAAAACAAAGATATTTTTTTTCTATGTTCTAATGGAATGGGCCTTTCAGATCTACAAATGATAATATCAGGCTGAATACCTATGCTTCTAAGTTCTTTAACGGAGTGTTGGGTTGGTTTAGTTTTTATTTCATCTGAAGCTTTAAGATATGGGACTAAAGTTAGGTGAATAAATAAAGTATTTTTTTTTCCAACATCATTTGAAAATTGTCTTATTGCCTCAACGAATGGAAGACTTTCTATATCACCTACTATTCCTCCTATTTCACAAATTACGAAATCCTCTTTTAAGGTATCGTTTTTTATAAATTCTTTAATTCGATCTGTTATATGTGGGATGATCTGTACTGTTTTGCCTAAATATCCACCTTCTCGTTCCTTTTTTAAAACATCACTATAAATTTTTCCTGTAGTAATATTATCTGATTTTTTTGCTGATGTTCCAGAAAATCTTTCGTAATGACCTAAGTCCAAATCTGTTTCTGCACCATCATCTGTTACAAAAACTTCTCCATGTTGAAATGGGCTCATTGTACCTGGATCGACATTAAGATAAGGATCAAGTTTTCTTATTCTGACTTTAAATCCTCTTGATTGTAATAAGTAAGCTAAAGATGCTGAAGAAAGACCTTTACCTAATGATGAAACCACACCGCCGGTGACAAATATATATCGCGCCATGGAAGTATTTTATACTGACTTATTCTATAAATAGAAAGTGTTAATTGTTATTTTCGGGAATTTTAGGTGTATCGTCACTTTTTTCTTCAATTTTATCAATAACAGATACTGTAGACTCTAGGTCATCTCTAGAAATTATTGTTAAACTCAAACTGCATATAATAAATAATGTGGCTACAACAGCTGTAGCTTTGGTCATAAAATTTCCAGCAGATCTAGAAAACATAAAATTGTCTTGGGACACACCAATACCCAGAGCGCCACCTTCAGATTTTTGAAGTAAAATTAATAGGACGAGCACAATTGCAATAATGACATTAAGTATTAATAAAACATTTTCCATGAGTGTTAATTATATGTTTTTTTAACTATATCAATAAATTTTTTTGAGTTTTGTGAGGCTCCACCAATCAAAAAACCATCAATATTATTAATTTCTTTTAAGTTTTTAATATTTTGTGGATTAACAGAGCCACCATATAGAACTTTAGGTGTTTTTCCTTTAAATTTACTTTTAATAAACTCAATTGTTTTTAATAGGTCTTTTGATTTTGGAACATTGCCAGTGCCAATAGCCCAAACAGGCTCATAAGCTATAAAAATATTTGATTTAACTTTTATCTTATCTAAACAAACTTTAATTTGTTTGGATAAAATTAATTGTGTCTGTTTTTTTTTTCTTTCACTTAAGGTTTCACCAATACAAAAAATAACTTTTAATTTTGCCTTAAGTGCACTTTTGATTTTTGAATTAATTAATTTATTATTTTCACCTTTCACTCTATTCTCTGAATGTCCAATAATTACATAATTTGCACCCACATTTTTCAACATATGAGAATTAACAAAACCCGTGTGAGCACCGTAACTTTCACTTTCATGACAATTTTGACCTCCAATATCAATTTGGCAGTTTTTGAATTTTTTCAAAAAGGAACTAATTAAAGTGTATGGTGGGCAATAAATTAGTCTACCTTTATTAATTTCATTTGATTTTGAAAATTTAATAACTTTATTAAGTGATTTAAGGGATTTTATATCACCAAACATTTTCCAGTTAGCTATAAAATACATATATTTATTTGTCATATTGAAATAATTAATCTATAGATTTGTTTTTAATAGATCAATAAATTAAAAAAATATCAATGTTAAATAATATTAGAAAATTTTCAAAAACTATATTTGCAAAAATATTATTAGTCATAATAATTATACCATTTATTTTTTGGGGTATGGGTGGCGTATTTAGCTCTGGAAATCAAAACAGTATAGTTAAAATAAACAACCATAATATTTCAACTCAAGATTTTATGGACTATTTAAATAACTCAAAAATAGATCAAAAAGTTATTAGAGATAATATTGATAAGGAAATATTGGAACAATTATTAAGTGAATTAGTTTCAGTAACATTGCTTAATATGGAAGTAAAAGATTTAAATATTAAAGTTTCTGAACAATCTCTTGTCAGTGTTATTAAAACAAACAAACAATTCTTAGATGTGAATAATTTATTTTCAAGAACCAAATACGAAAAATTTTTATTATTACAAAATTTAACAGCAGTTCAATTTGAAGGAAAAATAAAAAAAAATGAATTAAGAAAAAAATTGCTTTCTTATGTTAGTGGAGGAATACAGTCACCTTTATTTATAATAAATAATGTTTATAAAGAGCAAACTGGAAATATTGATATAGAATTTATTAATTTAGAAACAATTTATAAAAAAAAAGAAAATTTTACATTAAATGAAATTAATAAATATATAAAATTAAATAGTGAAAGTTTAAAAGAGGAATATATTAATTTTTCTTATGCAAAGATAACTCCAAAAAACTTAATTGGTACTGATGAATTTAATGAACTTTTTTTTGAAAAAATAGATGAGATTGAAAATAAAATTTCAAATGAAATAAATTTTCAAGAATTAGTTGATGATTTAAAAATTAAAACTACAAATAAAAGTAAATTTAAGCCGAATGATAAAAATAATAGTATAGAACAGAAAATTTATCAAAAAAGAAATGAAAATAATATTCAATTAATTGATGAAAATGAATTTTATGTACTTTTTCAAGTAAATGATATTAATAAAACTTTACCATCAATCGAAAATCTAAAATTTTTAGATAAAATAAAAAAATTATTATTTGAAAAAAATAAATATGAATATAATAAAAAAATATTTAATAAAATAGTTAATAAAAAATACACTAATATAGACTTTAAAAATTTAGCGGAAAGTAATTCATTAAATATTAATCAAATAAAATTAAATTCAATAAAAGACAATAAAAAATTTGAAATAAACTCTGTAAAATTATTATACACACAGCCGATTAATTCGTTTGTTTTAATTAGTGATAAACAAAATAATATTTTTTTAGCAAATATTAAAAAAATATCTAATAATAACATTAGTAAAAATTCTGAAGAATTTTTAAGTTACAAAAAACAGACTAATATTAAAATAAGAGATACTGTGTATAAGTCTTATGATTATTACATAGCTCAAAAATACAAAGTTAAAATTAATGAAAAAACACTTGAAAGAGTTAAAAATTATTTTAAATAATTATGAATAGAAACTTCACCAATTTTAAGTTTCAGCATAAGAAAAAGAGAAACCAAATATTATTCAAATCTAAAAAAATTAAAGATGATAAAGAAATTCTAAATTTAATTGACAATTTTTTAGTAGAAAAAAATAGCTTCATATTCGAGTCTGTTGAAAAGGGAATAATTAAAGGCAGATATACAATTTTTGGCAAAGATCCAGACAAGATATGGGAGTTTAATAAAAATAATTGTTATATAATTAACAAAAAACATAAAATAAAAATCAAGGGTACACCAAAAAAAGTAATTGAAAATATTATAGAAAATTTTAAATTTAAAATACCTTACAGTTTACCACCAATTTCTTCGTTAATTTCAGGATATTTTTCTTATGATGCAATTAGATATGTCGAAAAAATTCCAAACAAATGTAAGGATGACTTAAAACTACCTGATGTAAGATTATTGAGACCAAGAACATTGATAATACATGATAACTTAAAAAAAAAAATTTTTTATATAGTTAATATTTTTAGTGATGAAAAAATTAATAATTATGAAAAGAAATATTATGAAGTTGAGAAAAAAATAAATAGTCTTTTAGTACAATCTTCAGAAAATCAAAATAAATCTAAATCTCATAAAACTATTAATAAAATAAAAGTTAAATCCAATATTACAAAGAATAAATTTTTAAAAATGGTTAATAAAGCAAAAAATTATATTAAAATTGGTGATATTTTTCAGGTTGTATTAAGCCAAAGATTTGAAGCTAAATTATCAAAAAAGCCTTTAGAAATTTATAAAAAACTAAGAGTGACAAATCCTTCGCCTTTTATGTATTTTTTTAATTTTTCTGATTTTCAAATTATAGGTGCTAGTCCAGAAATTTTAGTCCGATTAAGAGATAACAAAATTACAGTTAGGCCAATAGCTGGTACACGACCAAGAGGGAAAAATGCTAAAGAGGATAATTTAAATGCAAAAAATTTACTAAAAGATAAAAAAGAACTCTCTGAACACCTAATGTTATTAGACTTAGGAAGAAATGATGCGGGCAAGGTATCAAAAATTAATTCAGTAAAAGTTACTGAAAGTTTTACAATTGAAAAATATTCACATGTAATGCATATAGTATCTAATGTAATGGGTATTTATAATAAAAAATATTCTAAATTTAAATCATTACTTGCTGGGTTTCCGGCCGGAACAGTGTCAGGAGCTCCAAAGATTAGAGCTATGGAAATTATTGACGAACTTGAATCTACAAGAAGAAAAGTTTACGCTGGTGGCATAGGTTATTTCTCAGCTAATGGTGAATTTGATACTTGTATAGCTTTAAGAACGGCTGTAGCAAAAAATAATAGATTTTACGTACAGGCAGGTGCTGGAATAGTTGCTGATAGTAACCCTATTAAAGAATATGAAGAAACTATTAATAAAGCAAAAGCTTTACTTAATGCTCTAAAATAATGAAGATTATATTAATTGATAATTATGACAGTTTTACATTTAACTTGTACCATTATTTATCATCTCTTAAAGTTAAGGTTGATGTTATAAGAAATGACAAAATTACTGATAATAAAATACTCAAAGATAAGTATGATAGAATTGTTATATCACCAGGTCCTGGTAATCCAAATCAATCCGGAAATTGCATTAAGATAGTTAAATCTCTATATAAAAAATTACCAATTCTAGGTGTTTGTTTGGGTCATCAAATTATTGGACAGGTATTTGGTTCAAAAATCATTCAAACTAAAAAATTAATGCATGGAAAAACTAGCTTAATAAAATCAAGTAAAATTGGTATATTAAAAAATCTTCCCTCTAAGTTTGAAGCAACAAGATACCACAGTTTAATTATTGATAAAAAAACACTCTCTAAAGAACTTGAAATTACCGCTCAAACTGATGATGGAATTATAATGGGAATAAAACATAAAAAATACAATATACATGGCGTTCAATTTCACCCCGAAAGTATAAAAACTATTATTGGTATCAAAATATTAAAAAATTTTATTAATTACGAAAACTAATGAAAAAATTTTTAAAAAAATTAAAAAATAAACAAGATTTATCATTTGATGAAAGTAAAGCAGCTTTTGAAATACTAATGGAAGGTAAAGCTTCTGATGACGAAGTATTTGATTTTCTAACTCTACTTTCAACAAAAGGTGAAGTTTCAGATGAAATTGCTGGAGGTGTATTTGTTCTTAGAAAAAAATCTAAAAGAGTTGATGTTAAAAATTGTGTAGATACTTGTGGGACTGGTGGTGATGGTATGAATACTTTAAACATATCGACTGCTTCAGCACTACTATTAGCTAGCATGGGGATCAAAATTGCTAAGCATGGAAATAAGGCTGTTTCATCTAAATGTGGATCTGGTGATGTTTTGGAAGCTTTAAATATTAAAATTGATTTAGAACCAAAAGATATTCAGGAACAAATTAATAAAAATAACTTTGGTTTTATGTTTGCTCCAAACTATCATAGTGCAATGAAGTTTGTTGGACCAACAAGAAAGAAGATAGGTAAAAGAACAATATTTAATATGATTGGCCCATTAAGCAACCCTGCCCTTGTGGAGAGGCAGGTTGTTGGAGTTTATGATAAAAAATTACTCAAAATTTTTGCTGAAGCTTTAAATAATTTAGACATTAAATTTGCCTGGATTGTAAATAGTGAAGATGGTTTAGATGAAATATCACCTTATGAAAAAACAAATGTTATTCAATTAAAAAATGGTAAAATCTCAGAAATAATTATCGACCCTAAAGAATTAAATATAGGAGCAAATAAATTTGAAAATTTAATAGGAGATGACTCACAATTTAATGCAAATAAAATGATAAATATATTTAAAGGTAAAGATAATGACTTTTCTAAAGCAGTTTGCTTAAATGCTGCTGCTGGGCTAATGGTTGCAGAAAAACATTCAGTATTTAATAATGCTTATATAGATGCTAGAAAACATATCTTATCAGGAAAAACATACAAAAACTTAAAAAGAATACAAAATGGCTGAAAATATATTAAGTAAAATAATTAAAAAAAAAATTGAAAAAATTGATTTATTGAAAAAATCTATTTCTTTAAAATTATTAAATGAAAAAATTGATGAAAATAAATTATTTATTAATTTTAAAGAAAAAATTCAAAACAATATTAATGGCGGTAAAATTTCAATAATTGCTGAAATTAAAAAAGGTAGCCCATCTGCAGGTATCATTATAGAGGAATATGATCCTATAAAAATAGCAGATATTTATTACAAAAATAAAACAACTTGTTTATCAATTCTAACAGAAGAAGATTTCTTCTTTGGAAATTTAACTCATATAAGCAAGGTTAAAAAAAAAATAAATCTACCCATTCTTTGTAAGGATTTTTTTATAGATAAATTTCAAGTACCACTTGCAAAGAGTTATGGTGCAGATGCAATATTAATTATATTGGCTGGAGTTTCAGATGATCTTGCTTATGAATTATACGAAGAAGCATTAAAATTTAATATGTCAATCATAATTGAAGTTCACACAATTGATGAAGCAAAAAAAGCTCTTAATTTTAAAGAGGCTTTAATAGGTATTAACAATAGAAATCTTAAAACTTTAAAAACAGATATAAATACAACTTATGATATTCATAGTATTTTAGTTAATCATAGAGGGCCATTAATTTCAGAGAGTGGCATTAAAACAAAAGAAGAACTTTTAGAAATAAATAAAAAAACTACTATTAAAACTTTCCTAATTGGTGAATCACTTTTGGTCAACTTAGAAAAAAATTCAATTTTTTCAGTTCTTTAGTGTAATAAACCCTTATTTTATTGATCTTTTAGCTATTGTTTAATTAGGAGAACTTTTGTAGAACAAGTTTGTACGATATTTGTTCTTATGCTAACGAAAAAACAAAAAAACCTGCTTTTATTTATCAACAAAAAGTTGAGAGCCACTGGCATTTCACCATCTTATGAAGAAATGAAAGAGGCTTTAAATTTAAAATCTAAATCAGGAATTCATAGATTAATAAGTGCTTTAGAAGAAAGAGGCTTTATTAGAAGACTTGCTCATAAAGCTAGGGCTTTAGAGGTAATTAAGCTACCAGAAACAGCTTCTGCTAATGATATTTATAATAATTTTTCACCGAGTGTAATAAGGGGTGGGTTAGATGTGGAAAATAATAGTTTTGAAGGAACGGAAATTCCCGTATTAGGAAAAATTGCTGCAGGTACACCAGTTGAAGCAATTCAAAATGAAGTGTCTAGAATACCTTTGCCAAATAATTTAGAGAAAAATGGAGAATACTTTGGACTCAAGGTTCAAGGTGATTCTATGATAGAGGCTGGAATTAACGAAGGTGATACAGTAATTGTCAAAAAAACCGACACAGCTGATAATGGTAAGATTGTAGTTGCGTTAATAGATGATCATGAAGCAATGTTAAAAAGAATTAGAAGAAAAGGAAAAACAGTAGCTCTTGAAAGTGCCAACAGAAACTACGAAACTAAAATTTTTGGTCCAGATAGAGTAAAAGTTCAAGGTGTTTTGGTATCTTTATATAGAAACTTCTAAAAAAATAGTCTAAACATTTCCAATGTCTAAAGTAGCAACAAGATTTGCTCCCTCTCCTACTGGAGCACTGCATATTGGTGGTGTAAGAACTGCACTATTTAATTGGTTATATTCAAAAAATCAAAAAGGAACTTTTAACTTAAGAATTGAAGATACAGATAAAGAAAGATCTAAAGATGAACATAAAATTCAAATTATTAAATCTTTAAAATGGATTGGAATAGAACATGATGGAGAAGAATACATTCAATCCACTAAAATAAATGATCATATAAATATTGCTAATGAATTACTGAAAAATGGACATGCATATAAATGTTTTTGTTCTTTAGAGGAAATAGAAAGTCAAAAAAAAAGATCGAAACAAAAAAAACTTCCTTATACATATAACAGAAAATGTAGGGAATTAGAAGTGAGTGATGGACCAAAAGACATTAGGCCAGTTATTAGATTTAAAAGTAAAATAGAAGGATCCTCAACATTAAAAGATTTGGTTCAAGGGAATGTTGTTATAAATAATATTACAATAGAAGATTTTATTATTTTACGAAATGATGGAACACCAACATATAATTTATCAGCAACAGTTGATGATCATCAAATGAATATAACACATATTATCAGAGGTGATGATCATAAAATAAATACCTTTAAACAAATTCAAATATATCAAGCAATGAAATGGAGTTTACCGTCATTCGCTCATATCCCTTTAATTCACACTATTGAAGGAAAAAAATTATCCAAAAGAGATAATGCATCGACATTAGACGACTACTCAAAAATAGGAATAATGCCCGATGCACTAAGAAATTATCTATTAAGACTTGGCTGGTCTTATAAAGATAAGGAAATATTTACCTTAAATGAAAGTATTGAATATTTTAACTTAGAAGGTATTGGAAAATCACCATCTAAATTAGATATGAGCCGTATCTTATCAATGAATGAACATTATATTAAAACTATTGATCAAAATGAACTTTATGAACATCTTGTTCAATACTGTGAACAATTTAAAGAAAAGATTAAATCAGATAAAGAAGAAAAAATTAAACACTCTTTAACATTTCTTAAAAATAAAGCTAAAACATTAGAGGATATATATAATAATGCAAAATATATAATTTTTGATGAAGTCAATTTTAATAAAGAAGATTTAAAACTAATTGATGATAAAGCAAAAAAAATAATATTTGAGTTTGTCAATAAAGTTAAAGAATTAAAAGTTCTAAACAAAAAAACTTTAGAACCTATTGTGAATGATCTTATAAAATCACATGAAACAAACTTCAAAGGTATTGGTCAGCCATTGAGAGTAGCTTTAACAGGATCAAAGTTTGGACCTGGAGTTTATGATATAGTTATATCTCTTGATAAAGACGATTTATTAAAAAGATTAAAAAAAGTTATTTAATAAAAAAAAATAAAGATTTTAATAAGATAGTTTATATTTTTAGATTAAAATTTAAAATAATGAATTGTTAAAGGTAATTAATTAAAACTTTAGCAGCATTTTCTGATGAATTATCCTTAGATTTTATTTCTTTTAAAGTTAATCTGCATTGGTTAATTTGTTTTTTCATGAGTTCAGGATTTTTTAAAAAATAAACAACTGAATTATATATTTCTTTAGCATTACACTCTCGTTGTAATAATTCAGGTATAACTTCTTCATTGTTAATAATATTTATAATATTAGCAAATTTTACATTAACGAATAATTTCATAATAAAATAATTAATCATATTAATTTTATAAATTATGATAGATGGTATACCTGCGTTACAAACTTCGAGTGATACTGTACCTGATTTTACAATTGCAAATACAGAAGTAGATAATATACATGGCTTTATATTGTCATCTGAGATTACTTGAGAATTATCTATATTATTAACTTTTATAAAATCAGTTATTGATTTTTTGTTTTCATTAGTCGCATGAAAAATAAAAAAATAATCATTAAATTTTTTATTCATCATTTTAATAAAGTCACACAATATAGGTAAAAGAACATTAGTTTCAGAATCTCTACTCCCTGCAAAAATTGATATAATTTTTTTATCCATAGTAATTAATGAAGATATATCTATCTTGGGTTGTTTATTTTGCTCAAGCAACGGGTGTCCTACAAAAGTATTTGCTAAATTTTCTTTGTCAAAATATTTTTTTTCAAAAATAAATAATAAGAGCATATGATCTAAAAATTTCTTAAACTTTTTTACTCTACCTGGACGCCAAGCCCATACTTGTGGAGCTACATAATGAACTGTTTTTATATTACCGTTTATGTTCTTAACTTTTTGAGCAACTCTTAGGGTAAAATCAGGACTATCTACACTGAATAATATATCGGGATTGAATCTAATAACTTCATCAACTGTTTTATTAATTCTATTTCTTATTTTTAAAATATTAAATAAAACACTTGTGAACCCTGTATAAGTAATTTCCCTAAGGTCAAAAATTGACTTTATATTTAATGAATTTAAATGTGTGCCACCTACGCAAGAATATTTAATGTCAGGATTTCTTTGTTTAAGTTTAGATATTACTGTTGAAGCAAGTTTATCTCCTGAAGGCTCTCCAGTTAAAATAAATATTTTTTTCATTTAATTAATTTTAATAAATATTTTATTTTTATCAGCAAAGTTTATGCATTTATTTTTATCCATCAAGATGTTTTGTTTTGATTTTAACACGATTCCTTTAATACCAGCCTTTTTACAATCTTTGAGGGTATCAAGCCCTATAGTAGGTAAATCAATTCTTAAGTCTTGCTTCTTCTTGGGAAATTTAATTAATATAGCTTGAGAATTTTTGGACCTTTTTACTAATTGAAGCATTTTTTTAGTTCCTTTAGAGGTTTCCTTAGCAATAATACTAGAATTTCTAATTACAAGAGCTTGAACATGATTATGAGAATTTAATTCTCTTAATGATTTAATACCCTTTATAATGGATATATAATCATTTTTGTCGGGCTTTAATTTTGTATAAGAACCTTTTGTTAAAGCTAACTCTGGATTAAATGTGATTGAACTAATAACTTTTATTTTTTCTTTAGATAATATTTTAATTATTTCTTTTATTATTGCAGCATCACCTAATTTTGATGCCCTTACAATTCTAGGTATATAAAATAATCCTTTAAAATCTAATTTAAGTGAAGAAAAATTAGGTTTATTAATTTTTCCAGCAAAAAGTACTTTCTTACACTTTTTTTCTTTAATTAAGTTTGTTATTTTCCCAAACTGACCAATTGAAATCGGATATGAATTTTTATTACTTTTAAATTTTTTATTTCTAGATAGGTCAATAATAAAATAAGGTTTCTTTAATTTTATTATCTTGCTAAGTATTTTTTTTGGAAAATCAGTATCACCAAAAAATAGTCCTATCATTTTATTTTGAAAATGGTGTGCAAATTGGGCGTCTTTTATCTTCATTAATGAACTCTATTACATCATTAACTAAAGGGTTATCCTTAAAGGACCCATTAAGCTTAATTAGATTATCAGTTAATTTATTTGTTTTAAAAATTTTCTTATAGGCTTCTGATAATAATAGTATTTCTTTATTTGGTATGTCTTTTCTTCTTAACCCTATTAAATTTAGACCTTGAAGAAAATTTCTATTACCAATTGATAACCCATAAGGAATTACGTCATTAAGTACACCCGTCATTCCACCTATCATCGCCATTTTGCCAATTCTAGTAAATTGTTGCACTGCTGAATTTCCTCCAATAATAACACCATCTCCAATGCGTACATGACCACCTAAAGGAACATTGTTAGCAATTATTACATTATTTCCAATATTACAATCGTGTGCTATGTGTGATGAAATCATAAATAAACAATTGTTACCTATTTTTGTTTCACTTCCTCCAGCTATTGTTCCTGGATTTATTGTTACATACTCCCTAATAGTGTTTTTATTACCAATTATAAGTTTAGTTTCTTCATCGTTATATTTTAAGTCTTGTGGATCATTACCAATAGAAGCAAATGGATAAATTTTATTGCTTTTGCCAATTATAGTATTACCTGAAATATTTACATGCGAATGAATAATGGTATCTTCTTCAATCTCAACATTAGTACCTATTACACAATAAGGGCCAATTTTCACATTTGGAGATATTTTTGCTTTTGAATCTATAATGGCAGTTTTATGAATCATTTATTTATTATCCTTTATAAATTGTCTTAGATTTTTAGAGGGATAACCCATAACTTTTGAATTATCAGGAATACTTTTAATTACACCACTACCTCCACCTATTTGTACGTTATTACCAATTTTTAAATGTCCAGAAATTCCTGCTTGTCCACCAATCATAACATTATTACCTAAGGTAGAGCTACCAGCAAAACCAGCTTGACCAGCAATAATACAGTTATCACCAATTTTATTATTATGAGCTATATGTACTTGATTATCTAAATATGTATTTTTTCCTATCACGGTATTAGACATAGAGCCTCTATCAATTGTTGAACCACATCCAATTTCTGAATTATCATTGATAATAACAATTCCAATATGTGGGTATTTGAAATTTTTTTCTTTATTTGGAAAGAAACCAAAACCTTTTTTTCCAATAATACATCCATCTAAAATATTTACATTATCTTTGATAATAGTATTTCTTATTATGACATTAGATCCTATAGAGCAGTTACTACCAATAATAACATTACTTTCTATAATTGAATTATGACCTATTAAACAATTTTTACCTATTTTAACATTTGTTCCAATTAAAATATTTTTTCCAAATTTAACTTTTTTTTTAAACGAAGTTTTTTTAATATCTTTAACTTTTATATCAAAATCATCATTAATTGATTCAGGATAAAAAGCTTTTGTAATCTTAGCAGTAACAATTAAAACATTTTCAACAATTATTTTATTACAATTTTTGGGTAGAACATTAGATAGGTTTTTAGTAGTAATGCAAAATGATGCTTTTGTTAAAGCTGCCTGGGTTTCATATCTTTTAGAGTGAAAAAAAGTTATATCATTCTTAGATGAAGTGACTAAATCTTTTATATCAAAAATTTTATTTTTAGTAAAATTTTTGATATTATTGACTTGAGATAATTTTAAAAGTTTATCTATTTTATAAGGACCTTTATTTTTGAAAAATGGATTAATCATTATTAAAGTTTTTTATCAAAACTATAATTAATTACTTATCAATAATTGTTACTAATTATTTTCTATCAACTATGCTTGCTGACCATAGAGCATCTGCCATTTTTTTTCCATCAACAAAAGCTTCGCCTTTGTACTTCCATACTCTACCGTGTGATCTGGTGGCTTCTATGTTAAGTTCAAGCTTACAATTAGGTATAACGGGACTTCTAAATTTAGCTTTCTCAATGCCCATTAAAAAAACTAATTTATTTTCATATGTGGCTTTATCAATTCCATGAGCCGTAAGTGCAGCTGCGGCTTGACCAAAGGCTTCAACTATTAAAACTCCTGGCATTACTGGTTGTCCTGGGAAGTGACCTTGAACAAAAAAACTATCTTTTTTTACATTAACAATTGCAGTGGCAGAAAATAATTTTTTAATATTTAATAATTCATCAATTAAAAGCATAGGTTCTCTATGTGGTAATAAGTCAATAATTTGATCTTTAGTTAATGAAGTGCTCATTAGTTTATATTAATTTTTTTTATTTTCTTGTCAACGATCATTAATATATCATTAGTGATATCTAGCTCTAATTTTCCAATAATAATATTTTTTTTAGGGATAATAAAAGATATTTTTTTTTCTTCTGCATATTCAGCTAATATTTTATTAACAGACATAGATAAATCATTTATTGATTTAACTCTTTTTTTCTTTAATTCATTAATAGACTTATTTCTATTAGATTTATATTTTTCAACTTTTTTAGTAAATGATAAAACCTTTTTTTCATATTCTTCTTCGGAAAGTATGTTTTTTTGTGAAAAAATTTTTTGTTCTTCTTTTTTTAACGATTCTTCACTTTTTTTAAAATTAGAAATGTTGTTTTTTTGTATTTTATCTAATTCTGTAAATATTAATTTACCTACTTTAGTTTTATTATAAATTACATTCATATCAAGATATACAACATTTGTTTCTGCATATAAAAAATTGCTAAAAAATAGCATTGATGTAAAAATCAAAGCTTTGATTAAAATTTTCATTAGAATGTTGTGCCTAAATTAAATCTAAAAGTTTCTGTAACGTCTGTGGCAGCTTTTGTTATTGCTTGAGAAAGTGAAAAATTTAATGGGCCAACTGGTGTAAACCAATCAATACCTACACCTGTTGAGCTTCTGATACTATTCGAGTTATTTATAGTGTCTGAATAGTCAACATGCCATACATTTGCAGCATCAAAGAATATACGAAAATCAATATTTTCTTGTTCGGATAAGACTTTTGGTAGTGTTGAAGATAAATTTATAGCTGTTAAATAATTACCACCAACGTATTCTAAACCATCTTTAGGTCCAGTTTTACCAGTTTCAAAACCTCTTAATCTTTTCCCTGGCATAAACAATCTTTTTGAAATTCTAACGTTATCACCTGATAATGTATTAACTGCGCTTGTAAAAAAACTAAAAGATCCAACCATATCTTCAACAAATTCATGGTGTGCATTAAATTCATAACTATTTTTAATAGTTAAATCCTCTGTAATTAAAGGTAATTCTTGTCTAAAAATACTTCTAAAACCTTCTGATGGTTGATATCCAAAATTACGTTTATCTAAGTTTAAAGCATAATTAAGATTGAGATCAAAAAAATCACCTTTTTGTTTTTTTAATGCAGTAGATGCAGTGGAATTAGTTCTTACTTTTTCAAAGTATGCGGATACTTCTGGAGATATATAAAAGTTTTTATATTGCTCATAATTAGTACTGAATGCTATACCAGTTTTTGAAGTCTTATATCCATTTGTAGTTAAAAGGTTTGAAGTTGAATTTTCTATAGTTGTTGTTAACTCTCTATCTGAATAATTGAAATTAGGGTTAGTTACTGACAGAAGTCCTGTAATAGAATTCGAACCTAACCTTACTGTGGCATTTAATTTAATTCCTTTTCCTATATAATTGTTTTCCTTAACTGAAAAGCCAAGAGATCCTCCAGTTGTACCAATTCCTGCTCCAGCAGATATTTCACCTGTAGCTTTTTCCTCTACTTCAAGATTAATAATTTTTTTATTAGGTAATGTTCCATCAATGACATTAGATGTAACTTTACCAAAAATATTTTTAGCTTTAATCCGATTAATTGTTTTATTGTGTAATATTTGATTAAAAGCATCACCTTCGTCAACTAAAAAAGTGTCTCTTATAACTTTTTCTCTTGTAATATTATTTCCATAAATATTTATTTTTTCAACATAAAATTTTTCGGTTTCTTTAACGATAACGGTAAAGTCTAATTTATTTTCACCAATTATAGTTTCCTCAACATCTGCATCAATAAATTCATATTGTTCCGATAAAGCAATCTGATCTATTTCATCTAAAATATCTTCAATCTTATTATAAGAATAAACTTCATTTTTTAAAGATTGTAAAACTTTATTCACTTTTTCAAAATTTTTAGGATCATAATCAGCTGGTAAAATTAACTTAACATCATTAAATAAAAACTTACTGCCGGCTGTAATAGTAAAAACTAAATCAAATGTATTATTATCTAAAAACTTAGCAGATGAGTTTTCAATTATGACATTATAGTAACCTTTATTTATATAAAAATTTTTTAATAAACGAATATCTAATTTAATTCTATTTTCATCTAAGTATTTTTTAGAAGAAATTATTTTCCAAAATTTATTTTCTTCAGAAACAATAACACCTCTTAATTTTCGGCTTTTTATTTTTTTGTCACCAATAAAATTAATTTTTCCAATTAGTGCTTTTTGACCTAATTCAATATTATAAACTAGGTCAATGGTGTTGTTTGTATTTTGTTTAATTGAAGATTTAACATTAACAAAGTAATACCCTTGAGTTTTTAAAAAAGTTTTTATCGTACGAAAATCTTTTTTTGCATAAAATTCAACAAATGAACTGGAATTTTTAAGTAAAATAATGTCTGAGATTTCTTCTCTTAATGCTTTAGATGAAACACCAAGAATGTTTACATTCTGAATTAAGGGATTTTCTATTATATTAATTATTAAAGTTTTATTATCAATTGATAAATCAATATTTTCAAAAAAATTAGTTTCATATAATTTTTTTAAAATTGAGTCTAATTTATTATCGTTTATATCTGTATCTAACTTTATATCTCCAAAAACAATAACTGATTCATTGGAAATTCTAGTATTACCATTTATTTCAATCTTATTGATAACAGTAGCAAGACTTAATTTTGTTAAAAATAAAAGTAATAAAAAAGAATATAAAAAAATTTTATGCATTTCGCGGACTATATACAAAAGGATCTTGTTTTCAATCGAACATATTTATTTAAATTATAAATTTGAGTATAGTTTTGGGGTGAAACATAACGATAATGAGCAAATTGATTTAAATTAATTATTTTTTTTAAGTTTTTTATTATATCTAAAAATTTAATTTTTTTTTCAAGAAACATCTGTACTAATTCATCATTAGCACTAATTAAAACTGTATCGAATAATTTACATTCAAGTGAAATTTTTTTTAAAAGGTTTATTGATGAAAATTTTTTTTTATTAACTTCGAAAAAACTTAATTGATTAAATTTATTTAAGTTAAAATTAGTAAACTTTTTATATTTATGCAAATTATCAGTATTTTTCTCAATTGAAGCTAAAATTGGTATTTTCATATCCGTGTTGTGCATCAATGCTTTTGAAACACCGTTCTTTAAATTAATAATTGCATGAACACATGATTGGGGGTGAATTATAATTTTAATTTTATTTTTTGAAAAATTAAACAACCTATATGCTTCCATAACTTCAAAAATTTTATTCATCAACGTTGCTGAATCAATAGAAATTTTTCGACCCATTTTCCATTTTGGATGATTTAATGCTTTTTTAATTGATATATTTTTTAAATCTTTAAGTTTTGTATTTAGAAATGGACCACCTGATGCTGTAATGTGAATATCTTTCAGCATATTAATATCAATATTTTTCATTAACTCATAGATTGCAAAATGTTCAGAGTCTACAGGTTGATAAACTGTTTTATATTTATTTAATTGATTTTTCATTAAATTCCATCCACAGATAATAGATTCCTTATTTGCAAGCAAAATTTTTTTACTATGTTTTATAATCATTAAATTATATTTTAATCCATCAATACCTGAAACAGCACTCATTGTTATATCAATTTTTTTTTTAAAAA
>Ga0209709_10002140_pt1 | contig 17556 bp, 16 predicted proteins | sample ArcticOcean_MG_C_2_FD_187435 | JGI IMG/M metagenome (GOLD analysis project Ga0209709, IMG submission 187435) | Marine microbial communities from western Arctic Ocean - ArcticOcean_MG_CB4_136 (SPAdes) (version 2) | ecosystem: Environmental > Aquatic > Marine > Oceanic | place: Arctic Ocean... | reverse complement strand
AATAAGTTTAGATATTGATTTTGAACTTAAATATGAAAATAAACTTATAGGAAATCAAAGAAATGTAGTTAAAGTTTATGAAGCAGATTTAACAGAAGTGTATAATTCAAGAACTTTTTGTTTATTTGAAGATGTTAAAAAATTAAAAGAAATGGGTTTAGCTAAAGGTGGAAGTCTTGAAAATGCAATTGTAGTAAAAAATGATAAAATACTAAATGATGAAGGGCTTAGAAACTCTAAGGAATTTGTAAATCACAAAATTTTGGACTGCATGGGGGACCTTTATTTATCTGGTTTTAAGATTATTGGAAAAATAATCTGCTCACAAGGTGGTCATAAACTCACAAATCAATTGCTTAGGAAAGTTTTTGAAAATAAAGATAATTTTTCATTACTCGAGATAAAAGAAAAAAATCTACCTCATAGCTTTATTAATAAAAATTATTTAAAATCTATCGCATAATTTTTTTTGCTATATAAGTAGGCATTAGTAAAAAAGAAAATGAAATTTCTATTTAAATTAGCAGTATTATTAATAATTATAACTCTCAATTCTTGTTCAAAAAATGAAAAAGAAATTTCATTAATCCAAGAAATAGATCAAGAAGATGAAATGATATTAGCCTATAGAGAAGGTATTAAAAACCTTGATGAGGGAGATGCATTTTATGCTGCAAAAAAATTTTTAGAAGCAGAACTGTTATATCCCCAGTCAGATTGGGCTCCCAAATCTGCACTGATGGCTGCTTACTCCTATTATATTCAGGATTACTATTCTGAGGCAATATTTAATTTAGAAAGATTTATCAAAACATATCCCAAAGATAACAGAATGGATTATGTGCATTATTTACTTGGAATGTGTTATTATGAAAATATTGAAGGTGAAAAAAAAGATCTTCAACCATTAATAACAGCCAAAAAAGAATTTAATTTTGTAATTGATAATTATCCAAATACAGATTTTGCTTTAGATGCAAAATTTAAGATTGATTTAATAACTGATATTATAGCATCAAAAGAAATGTACTTAGGAAGACATTATATTAAAAAAGAAAAGTGGATCCCAGCAATTAATAGATTTAAAATTATTTTGAATGATTATGATACAACAATTTATGCGGAAGAGGCAATCCATAGATTGGTAGAAATTCACTATAAAATTGGCCTTGAAGAAGAATCTAAAAAATACGCAAATCTTTTAGGATACAATTATCTTTCAAGTGAGTGGTATAAAAAATCATACAAAATATTTAATAAAAAATATGAAACTCAAAAAATTAAAAAAGAAAAAAGTGGATTAATTAAAAAATTCAAAAAACTTTTTTAAATGAAATGAATAAAGATTTAGTAAGCAAGGATTATTTAGCAAAAATTAAATTATTACAAAATTATAATAAACACTATTATGATAAAAATAAACCGATCATAACAGATCAAGAATATGATTACTTAAAAAAAGAAATAATTGATTTAGAAAAAAAATTTAAATATTTAAAACATAGTCAATCACCCAGTCAAATTATCGGATTTAAACCCTCTAAAAATTTTAAAAAAGTAATGCATAGAGTTCCAATGCTTTCATTGGGCAATGCTTTTAATGAAGAAGATTTAAATAATTTTGAAAAAAAAATATTAAATTTTTTAAGTTTAGATAGTTCAAATAATATTGAATATAGTGTGGAACCTAAGATAGATGGTATTTCCGCTTCATTAACATACGTAAATGGAAAATTTTTAAAAGGGCTATCGCGTGGTGATGGTAAAGAAGGAGAGGATATAACTAGTAATCTAAAAACAATAAAAGATATACCCACAGAAATAAATATAAATAATTTCCCCAATGAAATTGATATTCGTGGAGAAGTCTTTATTGAAAATAATGATTTTAAAAAAATTAATGAAAAATTTGCCAATCCTAGAAATGCCGCATCTGGATCTTTAAGACAGAAAAATTCATCAGCCACTAGCAAGATTCCGCTTAAGTTTATTGCATACACTCATGGTTATACAAACAATATGAATATTGATAATCAAATTGATTTCTTAAATAATTTAAAATTATGGGGTTTTAAAATAAATCCATACAATAGAAAGATTAAAGGTATTAAGAATTTGATCTTGAATCATAAAAACTTAGAAGAAAAGAGAAAAGAAATGGCATTTGATATTGATGGTGTTGTATATAAGGTAAATAGTTTTGAGCTACAAAAGAGATTAGGTTTTGCAGCTAATGCACCCAGATGGGCTATAGCACATAAGTTTTCAGCCAATAGCGGCATATCTGAAATATTGAATATTGAGATTCAGGTTGGCAGAACAGGAGCCCTCACACCTGTTGCGAAAATTAAACCAGTAAATATTGGAGGCGTTATTGTTTCAAATGCAACACTGCATAATGAGGATGAAATAATTAGAAAAGATATCCGTATTGGAGACACTGTTACAGTAGAAAGAGCAGGAGATGTTATTCCACACGTAGTTTCAGTTGATTTAAAAAAAAGAAACAAAAGTTCAAAAATATTTGTTTTTCCAATTAAATGTCCATCGTGTGGTAGCAAGACAGTTAAAGACTTTAACGAAATTACAAAAAAGCAGGACGCTGTTAGAAGGTGTGTGAGTGAAGGATACAACTGTGAAAAAATTGCTATAGAAAAAATAAAACACTTTGTTTCAAAAGAAGCTTTTAATATAGATGGATTAGGTAAAAAAATTGTAGAAAATTTTTGGAGTTTAAGATTAATTAGACTTCCCCAAGATATTTTTAATTTAAATTATAATGCAATAGAAAAATTAGAAGGATGGGGTAAATTATCAGTCTCTAACTTAAAATTTTCAATAGACCAAAAAAAACAAATTTCACTTGAAAGGTTCATATATTCATTAGGCATAAGGCATATAGGACAAGAGAATGCAAAACTTATAGGAAGACATTTGAGATCTTCAGCTAATTTTTTTAAACTATCTATAGATAATGATATAGATAGTTTATTAAATATTGATGGGATTGGAGAAACACAAATTAATTCAATTAAAAATTTTTTCTTAAATAAAAAAAATTTACTAGTTTTAACCGAACTAAATAAAAGTCTTTCAATCTCGAGCGTTGTACCGATTAATAAAGAAGGTTTGTTAAAAGATAAAACATTTATGCTCACTGGTAAACTAAATGGAGTTAGTCGAGCTGAAGCCAAATCTTTAATTGAACAAAACTCAGGAAAAATAATAAGCAATGTTAATAAGAGACTAGATTATTTAATTATTGGTGAAAAACCTACTGCTAAAAAGGTTAATTATGCCAAAGATTTAAATATTAAAATTATAAATCAACATCAGTGGATGAAAATGTTAAATAAGACTAGCTAACCATTTTCTCTCATTTAAATTTAAAAATTTAGAATATGTCTCATAAATTTTTAAATGATATTTAAATAAATAATCTTTTTCATTTTTAGTGAGTAAATTATAATTTATTAAATCTTTTTCTATAGGTGCCAACGTTAAATTTTCAAAACAAATACTGTTTTTCTTTTTTTTTATAAAAAGTAGATTCTCTATCCTAATTCCATAGTGGCCTTTTTTATAATATCCTGGTTCATTACTTAAAATCATACCTTCTTCAAGTGGAACAGTATTAAATTTTGAAATTGATTGAGGTCCTTCATGAACATTTAAAAAGAAACCAACGCCATGTCCTGTTCCGTGAGCATAATCCAAACCATCTCTTTGTAAAAATTTTCTAGCTCTAACGTCAATTTTTTTTCCAGTATTATCTTTTTTTAAATTTGTTTGATAAACAGCAATGTGTCCCTTTAATACCTTAGTAAACACATCTTTAATAGATTTTTTTGGCTCTGAAAAACAAATTGTTCTAGTCACATCCGTTGTTCCAAATTTATATTGTCCACCAGAGTCACATAAAAACAAATCATTTTTATTTATAATTTTGTTTGATTTTGTAGAAACTCTGTAATGTACTATAGCTCCATTAGATCCTGTTCCAGCTATAGTATCAAAACTAGGAAATAAGTAATTTTTATTTAATTTTCTAAATTTTTGTAATTTATTTTTTGCTTCAATTTCTGTTATTTTTTTTTTATTAACATTTTTTATCCAATAAATAAATTTAGTTAATGCTAAACCATCTTCTATATGTGCATTTACAGTATTGTTAATCTCAGTAGCATTTTTAATTGATTTTAATTTATAGCAAGGATCTTCAGTTCCTATAATTTTAAAGTTTGTTTTAATAATTTTTTCTTGAAGAACAGAGCACGATAGAGCATCAATAATAAATTTTTTTCCATATAGTTTTTTAATTAAATCTTCAAATTTTTTAGGATTTATGATTTGTTTTTTTTTGAATTTTTTATCTTTAATTATTTTTGAAGCTATTTTTTCTTCAGCAATTAAAAATATTTTTTTATATTTATTAATTAATAATCGACAATTAGGTATAGGACTGGTAGGATTATCATATCCTCTGATATTCATTAACCAAGCAACATTTTCAGGAGAACTTATAAATAGGTAATCTGCGTTCTTAAATTTTAATATATTTGAAATTTTATTTATTTTAGATTGATGACTCTCTCCTACCGATCTATTAGCTAATGAATAAAACATTTTTCGTTTAGAACTTTTTTTTTGATAAATTTCATCTATCAAATTTTTTTCAATAGGTACTAATTTTAATGAATCACCAAAGTATGAATTGATATTTTTTTTTGTAAATAAACTTGGATCAAACCCTAATTTTAAATTTTTTAAAATTTTTTTAGGTAAAAATTTATGAACTTCTATTATTTTAAATTGATTACCTGATTGTTGTTTAGCTTGAATTGTATATCTTCCATCAACAAATAGAAGGTTCTTCTTTAGCATAACAATAGCTAGACCTGCCGAACCACTAAAATTTGAAATGATTTTTAATCTATCTTTGATAGCATACTCAGAAAAAAATTCATCATTCTTTGGTACTACATATCCATCAATATTATATTTTTTAAATTTTTGTCTTAAAATTTTAATTCTTTTATTAATCATTTTATTCTCTTTTGATATCTAATCCATCCAGGACTTCTAGTCTCTTCGTTAATTTCTAAATCTTGGTTAAACTCAAAATCATTATCATCATCTTTAGTTTCATCAAAGAATGAATTTTTTTCCAGAAACTTTTCTGGTAATTCATCAATAAACCTTGATGCCATGCTATCAATCCAATTTCCTTGATAAAACCTATTCATTGCGAATGATATAAGAGCTTTTTTTTTAGCCCTAGTTATACCTACGTAAGCCAATCTTCTTTCTTCCTCGAGACCATTTTGTCCTTTTTCTTCTATTGATTTTTGATGTGGAAAAAGGCCTTCTTCCCACCCTGGTAGGAAAACGACATCAAATTCTAACCCTTTAGAGCCATGCATTGTCATCATGTTGACTTTTTCTCCATCCCAATCTTGATCAATTGCGGTTGCCAAAGCCACGTGCTCTAGGAAATTTTCCAAACCATCAAACCCCTTCATAGCGCTCAACAGCTCTTTAATGTTTTCTAGTCTACTTTCATTATCAACATCTTTTTTATTTTTAAGCATCGCTGAGTATCCTGACTCATCCAATACTAATTGTAATAGTTTAACATGGTTAATTTTTTTTATAGTTAAATCATTTCTCCACTTATTAATTAAAAACAAAAAAGAGCTAAGACCTATTCTAGTTTTTGGTTTAATCAGATTTTGCTCAATTAATTTTTTTGAAGCAATTTCTAAACTAAGAAAATTATTTTTCGAGAATTCATGAATTAATTTTATTGAACTCTCCCCAATAGATCTTTTAGGATTATTTACTATTCTATCAAAAGCCAAGTCGTCTTTGGGTTGGTGAATTAATCTTAAGTAGGCAACACAATCTTTGATTTCAGCTCTTTCATAAAACTTTGTTCCCCCTAATATTCTATAAGGTAATCCAATTTTTAAAAAACGCTCTTCAAATTCTCTAGTTTGAAAAATAGCCCTAACTAAAATAGCAATATTATTAAAAGAATATTCTTTTTTTAATTTTTTTTCAATTTCATCAGAAACACCTGTTGCTTCATCTTTTCCATTTTTAAAACAATTAAGCTTAACTAGATCACCTTCTTCCATGGAAGTTTTTAAAGTTTTTCCAACTCTATTTTGATTATTTGCAATGAGATTTGAGGCAACTGATAAAATATTTTGAGATGACCGGTAGTTCTCTTCTAATCGTATTACTTTTGAATTTTTATATACTTGATCAAATTCTAAAAAATTTTTAATTTCTGCTCCACGCCAACTATAAATTGACTGATCGTCATCTCCAACACAACATATGTTTTTATATTTTTCTGATAATAAATAAAGCCATCTGCTCTGGATGTAGTTTGTATCCTGATATTCATCTACTAAGATATACTTAAAGTTATTTGAATAGATACTTCTTATGTCTAAATTTCTTTCTAAAATTTTTACAACATGTAAAATTAGATCTCCAAAATCACATGCATTTAAATCTAATAATTTTTGTTGATAAATTTTATATAGAGGAAGTATAGTTTTTTCATATATATCATTTTTATTAATAATAACTTCATTGGGATAAAAACCTTTATTTTTCCACTTATCAATAATAGACAAAATATACTTTGGGGCTAATTGTTTAATGTCTATACTTTCAGCTTTACATATATTTTTAATTAGTCTTACCTGGTCATCAGTGTCAATAATTGTAAAATTTGAAGTTAACCCTGCCGCGGGCGCATGTTTCCTCAAAAGTTTTGCACAAATAGAATGAAAAGTGCCAAGCCATGATAAACCAATTGCTTCAGAATTTAGTATTGCACTAACTCTATTTTGCATTTCTTTGGCTGCTTTATTAGTAAAGGTAACGGAAAGTATTTGATTAGGAAATGCCTTTTTTTCTTTAATAATATGTGCAATTCTAGATGTAAGAACTTTAGTTTTTCCAGAACCCGCTCCAGCGACTATAAGTAGGGGTCCATCTAGGCATAAAACAGCTTCTTTTTGTGCTTTGTTAAGATTATTTAGATATTCAGAGTTTATCATTTTTAAATTTTCATTATAAGTTTATTAAATTTTAGTAGTAAATATGAAACATAAACTTCCCAAAAAAATTCTTAAATACTTTGATTCCTTAGTTGAAAAGACAATATTCAAACTTAATGATAAAACAAACAAATTTTTTAAAAACAATTCTAAAGTTAGTAATTTTAATAAAGTTTTAATAGCCTTTATTTCTTTACTGTTTTTATATCTATTTTATTTATCGATACCCACTTTATATGATAAAACATGGGTGCAAAATAATATTGAGAGCAAATTATATAAAGAATTTAAAATAAATTTCAGTATATCTTCTGATGTTTCATACCGTATTTTACCAACTCCACATTTTCTAATTAAAGATTCTAAAATATTTAAAGGGGGTGCTGAAAAAGAAATACCACTATCTGAAATTAAAAATTTAAAAGTTTTTATTAGTCAAAAAAATTTTTTTGATAAAGAAAAAATCAGTATTAAAAGTGTAACAATTGATAAAGCAAATTTTTCATTATCTAAAAATGATTTTAAATTACTTAATAAAGCTAGTAGTAAAAAATTTTCTGATAAAACTATTAAAGTTAATAATAGTAATATTTTTTTTAAGGACAATTCACAAGAAACGATAGCAATTATCAAAATATCTAAAACACTTTTATTTTTTGATGATCTTAAATTATTGAATATTTTAGATTTAAATGGAAAGTTGTTTAATATACCTTTTGATTTTGATTTAAATAGTGAAATTAAGTACCCAGAATATAAAGAGATTCAAGTTAAAGCAAAAAAACTTAAATTGAAGATTTTTAATAGCTCTAGCAAAAAAAGTGAAGATTTAACTAATGGATTAAATATTATTTCGATTCACAATTCTAAAATTTTTACTAAATATAATATTGAAGATAATTTAATTACTTTTAAGTCTGGCAATTCTAATGTAAAAAATTCTAAAGTTGACTATAAAGGAAGGCTATCTTTTAATCCATTTGATCTTAAGCTAGATATAAAATTAGAAAATTATACTTTATCTCGATTATTAAATATTGATTCAGTTTTAAGTGAATTTATTAAAACTAAATTGTTATTCAATGAAAATATAAGTGTAAGTTCTTCTATTACTGTCACCTCTAAAAATAAAGAAGAAATTTTTGATTCATCGAAAATTAACTTAAACATACTCAACGGAAAAGTTAACCTCAATCAAACAAAATTTATTAATGATAAAATAGGAATTATAGAGCTAGACAACAGCTACTTATTTTTTGAAGGAGATAAATTAATTTTAAACACAGATATTTTAATCAATATTCAGAATTCTAAACATTTATATTCCTTTCTTCAAACTGCTAAACAATTCCGGAAGCCAATTAAGAGTATTTTTATAAATCTTGACTATGATTTTTTAGCCAACCAAATAAACTTTAATCTTATCAAAATAGATAATGCTATCGGCGATAATGAAATCTTAACAATACTAGAAGAATTTAACGATATGAAAAACGTAAATCTAAATAAGAGTAGACGTATAGTTAATAAATTATTTTCAGCTTACGAAGGATAAATCATTTTTCTTGGATCTACTATTCGTTCATAATCTATTTCTTTAATAAGTCCCGTCTTAAGAGTCTCATATTTTAATGTAGTATTATTTTTTAGTGCAGTTTTAGCAATTTTAGCAGCATTGTCATAGCCAATATGTGGAGCCAAAGCAGTAACCAACATTAAAGAATTATCTAAATGTTCTTTGATTTTTTTTTTATTTGCCCTAATTCCTTTTATACAGAAGTTAGCAAAGTTTTTTGTACTATCAGCAATGAGATCTATTGACTGAAGGATGTTGTGAGCAATCATTGGTTTAAATACATTAAGTTCAAAATGACCATGAGATCCTGCTAAAGTAATTCCAGTATGGTTACCTATTACTTTAACACAAACCATAGTTACTGCCTCACATTGTGTTGGGTTAACTTTTCCAGGCATTATAGAAGATCCAGGTTCATTTTCTGGTAATATTAATTCACCATATCCAGCTCTTGGTCCTGAGCCCAAGAATCTTATATCATTTGAAATTTTCATTAATGCAACAGCACAAGTATTTAATGTTCCAGAAAAATTTACAATGGAATCATGTGCGGCCAGTTCGGCAAATTTATTTTTTGCAGGTTTAAAAGGAATCTTAGTATATTTTGCTATTTCATTGACAATTTTTTTATCAAAGCCTTTTTTGGAATTAATACCAGTTCCAACGGCAGTCCCACCTTGTGCAAGAAAATATATTTCTTTAAGTGAGTATTCTATTCTCTCAATGCATTTTTTTAATTGAATTTGATATCCTGAGAATTCTTGACCAAGAGATAAGGGTGTAGCATCCTGTAAATGCGTTCTTCCAATTTTAATAATATCTTTAAATTCTTTAGATTTTTTATTTAATTCTTTTTCTAAGATTTTTAAACTTGGTAAAAGTTTATTAAGAGATTCTTGAGCTACAGATATGTGCATAGCTGTTGGAAAAACATCATTTGTAGATTGAGATTTATTTACATGATCATTTGGATGCACTGGTTTTTTAGAACCTTTTTTTCCTCCCATAATCTCAATCGCTCTATTGGCAATCACCTCGTTAACATTCATGTTGGTTTGAGTGCCAGAGCCAGTTTGCCAAACTTTTAATGGAAAATTTTCATCAAGCTTTCCTTTAATCACTTCTTCAGAGGCTTTTATTATTGAATTAGTTATTTTTTTTTCGATTTGTTTTTCTTTATAATGAACTATCGCAGCGGATCTTTTAACAATTGCAATAGATTTTATTATTGAAATATCAACTAAAATTTTACCAATATTAAAAAACTTATTAGATCTTTGTGTAGAAGCGCCCCAGTATTTGTCATCAGGTACATTGAGACTTCCTAGACTATCAAATTCTTTTCTTAATTTCATTGATTTATATATAATTAATAATTTATTATACTTATACATTAAATATTAAAAAACTTACAGGAGCTAAATGTCAAATTTTAAAAAAGTAAAAACTTTTATGGAAACTTTTGGTCAAGAAGTTAAAACCCAACCCTCTTTTAGCACTGATAAAATCAACAAACTCAGATATGACTTGATTAAAGAAGAGTTAGAGGAACTTAAGTTAGCGCTCGAAAATAAAGACCTTTTAGAGGTAGCAGATGCCTTAACTGACATATTGTATGTAACCTATGGTGCCGGCCATGCCCTTGGTGTTGATCTGGATAAATGTTTTGAAGAAGTTCAAGCATCAAATATGAGCAAGTTGGATGAAAATGGAAGGCCTATCTATAATGAAGCTGGAAAAGTTATGAAGGGCCCTAATTATTTTAAACCTAATTTAAAAAAATATTTAATTTAATAAATAATTACTATTAATAATTTATTAGATTTAATTTTTATTGGTTTATGTAAATTTTAAATTTATTTATGTGAAAAACTATCTTTTATATTTTTGTAGTTTTTTATGTACCAATCAATTGTAAGTTTCAAACCAGACTCCATGGATGTAATTTGTTTCCATTTAAGTTCTTTTGAAATCTTGTTAAAGTTTAATTTTTGAAATTTAATTTCTTTCTTTGAGTAGTTAAGTATTTTAGGTTTTAGGTGAGATTTATTCATTAATTTTAATATTAGTCTAGCCAATCTAATCACTGATAAATTATATTTTGATCCAACATTGTAGATTAATAATTTCTTTTTTTTATTAATTAACAACTTATTCATAATTAAAATATAAGCTTTAACAGCATCTCCTATAAACAGATAATCCCTGACTAATTTTCCAGAAGATCTAATTATTAATCTTTTTTTTTCAATCCCGTTTATTATTGTTTCAGGCACTATTCTTTTAAAATTAAAATCACCAGGACCAAATAGATTGCCACACCTTACTACAGCCACTCTTAAGTCGTAAACTTTGCTATAAGATTGACAAATTAAATCAGAACAAGATTTTGATAAGTCATAAGGGTATATCGAGCTTAAATTATCATTTTCAAGGTAATTTCTTGATTTTAATTCACCATAAGCTTTATCTGAAGAGCAATAAATTAATATAATATTTTTGTCTATTTCTTTAATCGACTCCAAGATGTTCAATGTACCCATTATATTTGTTTGATAGGTTTCGCGAGGATTGTTCAAGCTCTGTAGAACTTGGGTAATAGCCCCAGTATGAAATATTATTTTTATTCTTTTTTTTTTAATTATATTAAATATAAAATTTTTATCATTAAAATCTCCATGAATAATATTCAAATTTTTCTTGTATAAAAATTTATTTCTTTTTTTGTTTTTTATTTTATCTAAAACAAATATGTCAAATTTTGTTTGGTCTAAGTTTTCAGATAAAGCTTGGCCCAATAAACCAAACCCACCAGTTATTAAAATATTTTGTTTCATATTTAATCTATTTAAAAAATTTTTTAGCTCTTAATACATCTTTTTTATCATCTATGCTAAAAAAATATCCCTTGTGAAGATAGCTTTTTAATGTGTTATTTTTAATAAGTTTTGGCAAAAAACCACCTTCTAATTCAAATTTAGATTTGTAATTTTTGTTAAAAATTAATTTATTAAAAATATAATAACCAATATTAACGGGGTCATTTAAAATAGGTTTTTCCTCAAAGGTTTTAATAAAATTTTTGTTATTAATTTTAAGGTGGCCATATTGAGATCTTTTTCTACACGATGTTAAATATATTTTCTGGCATTTATCTTTAAAGTAAAGAGAAAATAATTTTTTAAGGTTTACATTTGCTAGGCCGTCACCATAAGTTGTCAAAAAATTGTTCGATTCAATTTTTTTAAAGGATTTTAAAACTCTATCTAATTTTGAAGTTTCTTTCCCAGCATCGAAATAATTAATGTTTATTTTATCCTGCTTTATCTTGTCAAAATTTTTTACAATATTGAGGTTAAATCTTTTTATATTTTCTTTCGAATTAAAAAATTTAATAAAAAATTCTTTCTTGTGTCCCAGGGGGAATATAAAATAATTAATTCCAAATTTTTTTAGTTGTTTGATAATTTTAATAATAATTATTTCTTTATTAATTTTTGCAAGTTGTTTTGGATATTCATCAATTTTTGAAAATCTTGATCCAGTGCCACCAACTAAAATGATTGAAGTGTTGATTTTATTTTTTTTTGTCATTAATTTTTGTAAACATTTTTATACTTTTTTTAATTATTAAATAAGATTTATTAATACCAATTTTAGAGTCAATAATTAAAATATTTCTTTTTTTAAGTTCAGACAAGGTAAGTTTAAAAATTATTTTTTCCTCATTTTTTTCCATCTTAATTCTATTTTTTTTATTTATTATCTTTTTATCAAAAAAAACCATTATTTGAGGGATTTCTATTAAATTAAGGTACTCTTTAATAATCTTATTTTTATTTTTTTGTTTATAACAATAAATGAATAATCTTTGAATTAAACCCTCACTGTCGATTAATATTTTTTGTTTCTTGATTTTATTTCTTGCATGGTGGTTTACATGAACCTCTTCATTAGCCCAATTTTCAAAATTTTTTTTATTATTATTTGTAAATTTGCTTTTTAAGATTAATTTTTTGATTAGTTCTATTTTCTTATGTAGCTTAGAACCTTTTTTGGTTGACTGACTATTCTTAATTTTTTTAATTTTTATTAACCCATAAAAATTTTTTTTTATTTTACTTATAATAAAGTTATCTTTTATTTTTTGTAAATAAGGTAATTTAATAAAATTATAAAAAAGTTTTGAAACTAAACTTCTATCACTAATCAAGTTATATACTGACTTGTAGTCTAAAATTTTAATGGGGAAATTTTTTACTAGTCTTTTTTTAAAATAGCTTTTTCCTGAACCTGATGGCCCAAAAAATTCAATTATAATCATCTGTTTTTTATTTATTCTTGGCATTTATTTTTACAAGTTGATTGGTTATTTGTCCACAAAACAAAGAATAATAGTCACATACTATCTCTTGTTTTTTGTGTGTATAAAATTATATATTAGCTAATCTCATCATATGAAAAAATATTACAACATTGGTAAAAATATTCTATTTCCCATTTGTAGAAGCTTAACAGGAAAAGGTGTTGTAAAAACTTTAAAAATTATTCAAAAAGAGTTTCCAACTTTAATAATAAAAAAGATTATATCAGGTACAAAAGTATTTGACTGGAGTGTTCCTCCTGAATGGAATGTCTCTAATGCTTATATCTCTGACAAAAATAATTTAAAAATAATTGATTTTAAAATAAACAATCTTCATTTACTTGGGTATTCTGCATCAGTCAAAAAATCTCTTTCGAAAAAAGAGTTAATTAAATATTTATACTTTTTAAAAAATCAACCTAAGGCAATACCATATGTTACATCATACTATGAAAAACGATGGGGTTTTTGCGTCTCATATAATCAATTTAAAATGATTGAAAAAAAATATTCATCTAAAGATAAATTTAATGTTGTTATCAAATCTAGTTTTAAAAAAAGGGGACATTTAAATTATGGTGAAGTTGTTTTGCCAGGGAAATCTAACCAAGAAATATTAATATCTACTTATATTTGTCATCCATCAATGGCAAACAATGAGCTTTCAGGGCCTATAGTTTCCATGGGTTTAATTAATTACTTTCGGAAAAAAAAATTATCTAAAACATTGAGATTTATTTTTATTCCTGAAACTTTAGGATCAATTGCTTATTTAAGTAAAAATTTAATCAATTTAAAAAATAATGTTATTGGGGGATATAATCTTACTTGTATAGGTGATGAGAGAAAACACTCCTGTATGTTTACTAAATACCAAAACTCTCCATCTGATGAAGCAATCATTGAGGCATATAAAAGGTTGAATATCAAAAACTATAAAATCCACTCATTTTTGAAGAGAGGCTCTGATGAAAGACAATATAATTCACCAGGAGTGGATTTACCCATATCATCCATTTTTAGAACAAAATACGGTGAGTATCCTGAGTATCATACTTCACTAGACAATTTTGATATTGTTACTTTAAAAGGAATAACTGGTGGATTTGAGGTAGCCAAAAAATCAATTGAAATATTATTAGAAAACATTTACCCGAAATATAAAATTATTTGCGAACCACAAATGGGTAAAAGAGGTTTATATCCAACATTATCCACAAAAACAGAAAAGAAATTAACAAGAAGTTATATGGATTTTCTCCAGTATTCTGACGGCTCCAATTCTCTTAAAAAAATTAGTGATCTAATTAATTTAGATTATAAATCTACAGAAAAAATAAATTTAATTTTATTAAAAAATGGTTTAATAAGAAATTAAATGAAAACAGACGCTTTTAAATTCTTTAACAAAGAAAATTCGGTAGATGAATATTCCAATCATTATAAAAAAGTCAAATTAAATTTGAGATACCCTGCCAATATAAAAAGATTAGAAATTTTTGAAAATCTTTTAAAAAAATATAAGCCTAAAAAGATTATTGATGCAGGGTGTGGTGCTGGAATGCCTTTAATAGAAATAAAAAATAAAGGTTTTAATATATATGGATACGATAAGGCAAAAAATATGGTGTTAGAAGCAAAACAAAATCTTAAAAAAAATAAATTACCAACTAATTTAGTGTTTTATGACGATTTTGAAAAACCAAAAAATATTAAGAATAACTCAGCTGATTGTATTCTTGGAATGGGAACATTCTTTTATTCAAAAAATTTTAAAAAAACTATTTTAAATCAAAAAAGTAAATTAAAGAAAAAAGGAAGATTAATATTTTCATTGAGAAATAGGTTATTTGATATTTCTACTTTAAATGATTATACAAAAGACTTTTTAGACGAAATTTATGAAACAAAAAATTTAAAAAAAGAATGGAGAGCAAAATATAAAAATTTAACAAAAAGTTTTACAGTTAGAAAAAAATATAAAATCAAAAATATTGATGATGAGAAAGTTCATAGTCTAGCTCACAATCCACTAACAATTACCAATGAATTACTAAAACTTGGTTTAAAATGTGAAGGAATTTATTTTTATCACTTTCATCCACTTCCTCCAGTATTTGAAAATTTTGACCAACTTTATTATAGAAAGCTATCTTGGAAAATGGAAAACCCAACCGACTGGAGAGGTTTTTTGTTAGCATCTGGTTTTGTGGTAGATTGTCAAAAAATTTAAATCTAAAAAATGCTCTATACTGTGTCTTATAGATTGTTCATCCCAGAACTTAATTGTATAGTGCTTATTTTAAGATAAGTTTACTTTTTTATATACAACCTGGTCCAGAATAAAATTTTAAATTGGACAAGATATAATTAAAAAAATCCATTATATTTTATCCATGATTATATTTGGAACTAAAGGAAGATCTATTAAAATGGATAGTGGAGAATTTCATTGTCCTAATTGTAACACTCCAAGAACGTATAATAAGAAATATGTCCAAGACTGGTTTACATTATATTTTATTCCAACATTCCCGGTCGGAAGTAAAAAAAATGAACATATAGAATGTGAAGAGTGTTCAAGCATTTATCATCTAGATGTAATAGATCATAAACCAGGATTAAATGACGAGGAAATGGCTTCAGAGTATGAAAAAGCGTTACAAAATGTTCTGTGTTTAATGATTATTGCAGATAATAAAGTTGAAGATGAAGAGGTCAAAACTGTATCTGATATTTTTAATAAACTTACAAACAATAAAAAATTATCAAAAGTAAAAATAGATAAGACAATTGTAAAACTTAAAAAAAACGACCTAACAGTAGATGAATACCTTAAAGATATAAGGCCCTATCTCAATGCTGAACACAGAGAGCTTATCATTAAAGCAATGTATTATGTTGCTGGATCAGATGGTCATTTAGATGATAGGGAGTCAGAACTGTTAATGTACACTGCAAAAGTACTCGAGATGACACCAGCACATATAAAAGGTGTGCTTAGTGAACTAGATAAAGGAGCAGTTAACTAATGATTAAATGTATGAAGCATAGACTTATAAATATATTTTCTTTTTCAGACACAGCTGGAAGATTAGACTATTTCTGTACATGGTTGGGTATGTGGGTATTGGTTATTGGAGTTTTTATGATTATAGCTGGCAGTACAGTTGATCAATTTCTACCCATTCTTATAATAACTCTTTCTGTAATAAATATTGCAAATGCTTGCAGAAGATTGAATGATATCGGTAAAAGTCGATTACTTGTATTACTTCTATTTATCCCAATAGTTGGATTAATCTTTTTTATATATTTATTAGCAGTGCCCGGAAAAAATTAAATAATTATGAAAAAGTTTTTATCGATTGTGGTTCTGGGTTTTATGTGCTGTGGTCTATCACTAGCTGAAGCTGAGGATATAAGAGATTTTGAGATTGAAGGGATAAGTGTTGGGAATAGCTTGTTAGATGTAGCTACCAAGAAAGAAATTGATAAAGCAAAAAGTTCCACACAATTTCCAAATGATAAATTTACCATCTATAAATTAGAAAAATTAAAATCCTTAAAAAAATATGATTGGGTTAGCGTAACAACAAAAAAAAATGACAAAAATTATGTTGTAACAAATATTGGTGGGGCAGTAGGCTATAAAAAATTAGATAAATGTTTAGAATTAAAAAAAGATATTCAAAAAGATATTGAAAGATCATTTAAAATTATAGATAAGCAAGAGACAAATTATGCGTCGAAACAAGATAAAACAGGCAATTCAATAATATATGGGATACAGTATTATTTAAAACCTTATCCTTCAAATGAATCAATAGTTATTAATTGCTATCATATGACCGATGCATCCAACATAACCAGAAGTTTAAAAGTTACTGTAAACCCAGAGGAATATGCCTATTTTTTAATTGAAGAAGCATTTAAATGAAAAAACGTTTAGCAAGTTGTGCAGATTGTGGGGAAGATAATTCCATTTTAACGCAAGTTAGTAGTACTGTAGAAATAATATTTCTTTGTAGTGATTGCTATAATCTTAAATACTCAAAAGAAGTGCAAAATGAAATTACTTATGTTAAAAAAAAAAGCTAAAAAGAAAAAGGCTAAAAAGAAAGAACCTAGTTTTTATGGGCTGGGAAAATTTAACTACTTCATCTTTAAATTTCTTTGTTCTCGTTTTCGTCTTTAACAGCTAAAAAGCTCCAACTCTATTCAAATTATTTTAACTCTAAACGATAATTAGGGTTACAAATAATGAGAAGAGGTGTTCTGTAACTCGGTCGCTCTATTAATAACCTTTATTATTTTTTAATATTGATTGGTTTTCCAAATTTATTATTTTTCTTATTTCCATCAGCAACCCACCACACAATAAGAATAATAATCCCTATAATTGTAAGATATAGAAGTTGCCACCAACCAGATCTACCAGTGTCATGAAGTCTTCTCGCACCAACTGCTAAACTTGGTAAAAGTATAACTATGTATGCTACCCATTCAAACGCTCCATTTTCACTATAACCAAA
>Ga0209709_10002138_pt1 | contig 17559 bp, 17 predicted proteins | sample ArcticOcean_MG_C_2_FD_187435 | JGI IMG/M metagenome (GOLD analysis project Ga0209709, IMG submission 187435) | Marine microbial communities from western Arctic Ocean - ArcticOcean_MG_CB4_136 (SPAdes) (version 2) | ecosystem: Environmental > Aquatic > Marine > Oceanic | place: Arctic Ocean... | reverse complement strand
AGTTAAAATTTATAAATTTAAACTAATTAGCAATAATGTAAAAAAAATTGTTACTAATTATGATTATATTGTTGATGGTTCAGATAACTTTAAAACTAAATTTTTATTAAATGATTTTTGCTTAAAGTTAAAAAAATTTCTTGTTACTGGTGCAATAAGTAAGTTTGATGGACATGTTTTTACTTTTGATTTTAAAAATAAAAAAATACCATGTTTAAGATGTTTTTTTCAAAAATTAGAAATTTCTGATAATGTATTAGACTGTGAATCTGAAGGTATTCTTGGAACTGTTGCGGGGATAGTGGGCACTATTCAAGCAAATGAAATATTAAAAAAAATATTAAACATTGGAGAAAACCTTAATGGTTATATTTTGATTTTAGATTTACTTAATTTGAATTTTAGAAAAGTTAAAATAAAAAAAAGAAAAAAGTGTTTGTGTAATTAATGCAAAAAAAAATCATTTTTAGTTTATTAGTATTTTTTTTATTAATTTTTGAATCTACGGCTAAAGACACTTTCTTCTCGCTAAAAAATAATAAAGTTAATGTGAGATATCAACCTACGCTTAATTCTCCGATTAAATATATTTACAAAAAAATTAACTTACCTGTAAAATTAATAGACAAAAAAGAAAACTTCAGAAGGATTATTGATTTAAAAAATAATAGCGGTTGGATTCATCGGTCTCAACTAAAGGAATCAAATTCAATTATAAATCTTAAAAATAAAGTTTTATTTAAAAAACCATCTAATTTTTCTAAACCAATTTTAAAGTTAGAAAAGGGTAGATTACTAATTATAAAAAAATGTCACAATGATTGGTGCTACATTAATACGGGTGATTATTCTGGCTGGATAGAAACTGATAATATTTGGGGTTCTATTAATTAAAATCTGAAGATAAAGATTTTATATTATTTTCAGTTAATTTGGTTATGTGAGAATATTCTTTATGATCAATCCCTATTTCAACAATTGAATTATTTGACTTAAATTTAATTATTTGATCATCATTTAAATTAAAATGAATAAATTGAACAGATGAAGCTTTTCCTTCTGTAGAAGTTCTATCTACATCTTTTTCCGGTAACGCTTTAATCACTTGGTTATCAATTCTTATAAAAATTTTTTCTTCTATTCCACCAACTTTACCTAAAAATGTAGCTCTAGAAACTGGATTATCAATTTCAAACATCAAAGTAGCTGTAAGTTCTTTTCCATTGGGGACCAACGGATTATAAGCAGTTAACTCATCATTTAACTGTTCATCTCCACCTTTTTCAATATAAAGCATTTCTTGGACTTGTGCCAACATAGTTTCAAAACTTTCAAAATAAAAAGTTGCATAAGGTCCAAGAGCAACTCTTCTATTTTTTTTAAATTCGATAAGCTCTTTTCTTATATGTTTTCTAGTCTGTACATAAACTTCGAGAGCCAACAAATCTACTTTTTCAATTTTTTTGTTTTCTTTTGACACAATTAAATCTTATAACTTTTTGCCATTAATTCTATAGGGTGTAATGCCTCATCGTTAACAATATTTGTATCTGACTCTAATTGTTTTAAATGTTTGCCTGCTAATGGACAATCCGAAGCCATATACTTATTATTTTTATTTTTAATTTGTCTTGCAGTGGGTCTTCCAACTTTTATTGCAAGATCGTGAGTTTCTTTCATAACTCCAAAAGTGCCTCCATGACCAGCACATCTTTCAACAACATCCATTTTTATATTTGGAATAAACTTCAGCATATCTCTAGCTTTAATACCCATATTTTGAGCCCTAGCGTGACAAGCATTATGAACGGTCACTCCACCATCAATTTCTTTTAGGCCTTCTGCCAGGCCTTCGTTTTGTGCTATATCAACAATATATTCATCAATATCACTAACACTTTTTGCAAGTTTTTTAATATTTTTATCATTTGGTAACAATAACGGCCACTCAAATTTAAGCATTAAGCCACAACTAGCCGTAAGAGTTATGACTTGATAACCTTTGTTAACCCACTCTAATAATTCTTTTGATACTTTTTTAGCTTGTTCGACAACTTTGGGAAGGTCTGCTTGTTCTAAGAAAGGCATACCACAACATCCGGGGTAAGCTTCCTGAACCTCAACTCCATTTTTCTTTAAAACTTTTAAAGCCGCTACACCTGTGGCTTTTTTATTAAAATTAACAAAACATGTTGAATAAATTACAACTTTTCTATTTTTAGATGGCGCATCACTATTAACTGGCTCGTTATTTTTTTTAAAATAACTTGTGAATGTCTCTGAATTATAAACTGGTAATTTAACCCTCCTATCAATTCCAGTAACTAGTTCTAGTATTTTTCTAAAAAATTTATTTTTAATATTTGATATCCAGTTTATAACCGAAGACAACATTATACCAATCTTAGCATTTCTATCTATTTGAGCTAATTGTGCTGGTACTATTGGTAGTTTATTTAATTTCTTTTGAGCTGTTCTATACCTCAGCATTAAATGAGGAAAATCTAAATCAAACTCATGTGGTGGTACATAGGGACACTTGGTCATAAAGCACATATCACATAAAGTGCACGCATCTACTACTGGTTCAAACTGTTTACTTGATAGACTTTCTACATCCTCATTTTTTGACTCATCAATCATGTCAAATAATTTTGGAAACGAGTCACATAAATTAAAACATCTTCTGCATCCATGACAGATATCAAAGACTCTTCTCATTTCTGCATCTAATTTTTCTGGATTTAAAAAATCAGGATCCTCAAAATTTATTGGGTGTCTTATAGGTGCTTCTGTCCCGCCCTCTTTACTCATACATAAAATTTTAGGATTTAATGGTGGAGTTATCTCCACCATAAACTAAGTCTTATTTACGCTATAGATTCTAATGTTTTTTGAAATTTACCAGCATGTGATTTTTCGGCTTTAGCTAAAGTTTCAAACCAATCAGCAATTTCAGCAAAACCTTCTTCTCTCGCTGTCTTTGCCATACCTGGATACATGTCTGTATATTCGTGTGTTTCACCTTGAACAGCTGAAGCTAAATTATCTTTAGTTTCACCGATTGGCAATCCTGTAGCAGGGTCACCAACTTCTTCTAAATATTCAAGATGTCCATGAGCGTGTCCTGTTTCACCTTCTGCTGTAGATCTAAATACTGACGCTACATCGTTATAACCTTCAATATCTGCTTTTTGTGCAAAATATAAATAACGTCTGTTTGCTTGACTTTCACCTGCAAATGCGTCTTTTAAATTATCTTCTGTTTTACTACCTTTTAATGTCATATTTTTCTCCTTAATGATTATTCTTAATACATAATCATTCTAAACTATATGTCAACAGTTTAGAATTATTTTAATGTAACCATTAAGTTATTGAAATAGTTCAATTAATTTTGATTTTGATTATCAGTTGCAACTTTAACCAAAACTTCTATGGACTTTATTTTTTTACCTGTGATATTTTTTTTTATATTAACTGCATCGATTTCTTCATCACTGCAGTCTATTAACTCACCTGTATCCTCGTCAAAGAAATGATGATGATCTGTAATGTTAGTATCAAAATAGGTTTTGTCACTATTTATTGAAATCTCTTTTAGATATCCTTTTTTTTTGAAAGCATGAACTGTGTTGTAAATTGTAGCTAAAGACATTTTTTCATTTAGTTTTTTTTCTATAATCTTTACAAGATCATTTATGGTAAAATGAAAAGTTTTTTCATTGGAGAACAAGGCTTCACAAATTTTTATTCTCTGCTTGGTTGGTCTTAAACCAGATTCTCTTAATTTTTCTATAAAATTTTTTAAATTACTCATTATTCTTTATAATAGTTCTAAACTATTTCTATATTATAATCCTGATAAATCAAGTATTAAGGGTGTTTATATCTATGAAAAAAAACTCATATACATATGAAGAACTAATAAGTTGTGGAAATGGTGAACTTTTTGGTCCAGGTAATGCTAAATTACCTCTTCCACCTATGCTTATGTTTGATAGAATAACTGAAATCAAGGAACACAATGGTGCTTTTAAAAAAGGTTCACTAAAAGCTCAGCTTGATATTAAATCTGATCTTTGGTTCTTTGATTGCCACTTTAAAGGAGACCCTGTAATGCCAGGCTGCCTCGGCTTAGATGCAATGTGGCAGTTAGTAGGTTTTTACCTCGGGTGGCTAGGTAACCCAGGTAAGGGAAGAGCTTTAGGAGTTGGCACAGTTAAGTTTATAGGTGAAGTTTTAAATAACGTAAAAAAAGTAACATATGAAATTAATATGAAAAAAATTATGGCTCCAGGAGGCACTACTGTTGGTCTAGCAAATGGTGTTGTATTGGCAGATGATAAAAAAATATATTCTGCAGAAAGCTTAAAAGTCGGATTATTTAAATAATGAGAAGAGTGGTAATTACAGGATTAGGAATTGTTTCATGTCTAGGTAATAATCAAGATGAAGTTCATCAATCTCTTCTGAATTCAAAATCAGGAATATCATTTGCTGAAGAATATAAAGAACATAACTTGAAAAGTCATATTCACGGTAAGCCAAATATTATAATTGCAGACCATATAGATAGAAAAACTATAAGATTTATGGGATCCGGTTCTGCTTACAATTATATAGCGATGAAAGAAGCTATTAAAGATTCAGGTTTAGAAGATAACGTTGTTAGCAATTTCAAAACTGGAATAGTTATGGGTTCTGGTGGTCCTTCAATAGAAAATGTTATTTTAGCAGCCGACAAAACTAGAGCAAAAACTCCGAAACTAATGGGACCTTTTATTGTTCCAAGGACTATGGCTAGCACTTCTTCTGCAACCTTAGCCGTACCTTTTAAAATTAAAGGTGTTAACTATACAATGAGCTCAGCTTGTGCAACTAGTGGACATTGTATTGGACACTCTATGGAATTAATACAAATGGGAAAACAAAGTGTTGTTTTTGCTGGAGGAAGTGAAGAATTGCATTGGGCCCTAACTTCGATGTTTGATGCAATGACTGCACTATCTTCTAAATACAATGATACTCCTCAAAATGCTTCAAGAGCTTATGATAAGACTAGAGATGGCTTTGTTATTGCTGGAGGTGGAGGAGTTTTGGTGCTTGAAGAGTATGAGCATGCAAAAGCAAGAGATGCAAACATTTATGCTGAATTAACTGGCTATGGCGCGACTTCTGACGGGTACGATATGGTAGCCCCATCAGGTGAAGGTGCTGTTAGATGTATGAAGATGGCTTTAGCAACTGCAAAAAACAAAATGGATTACTTAAACACTCACGGAACATCAACTCCAGTAGGGGATATGACGGAATTAAAAGCAGTTGGAGAAACATTTGGTACCGAGGTACCAAAAATTAGTTCTACAAAATCGCTTTCTGGCCACCCACTAGGTGCAGCTTCCGTTCATGAAGCAATTTATAGTTTAATAATGATGAAAAATAATTTTATTACATCGTCAGCTAATATTACTGACATGGACGATGAAGCTAAAAAATTTCCAATCATTACTAAAACTGAAACAGATGTTACATTGAACTCTGTTATGTCTAACAGTTTTGGTTTTGGTGGAACTAACGCAACTTTAATTTTTGAGAAAGTTTAGTTTATGAGTTTAATGAAAGGTAAAAAAGGATTAATCATGGGCGTAGCCAATGAAAGATCTATAGCTTGGGGTATTTCACAAAAACTTGCAGAAGCTGGAGCAGAACTTGCATTCACTTATCTTGGTGATGCATTAAAGAAAAGAGTAATTCCTTTAGCTGAAAAATTGAATTCAAAAGCAACATTTAGTTGTGATGTTGCAATCAAAGAAGATGTAATAAAACTTTTTCAGGATATAAAATCACAATGGGGACAAATTGATTTTGTTGTTCATGCGGTTGCCTTTTCAGATAAATCAGAATTATCAGGTGAGTATTTAAATACGACCAGAGAAAATTTTTTAAAAAGCATGTTGATTTCATGTTTTTCATTCACAGAGGTTGCAAAAGAAGCTTCTAAGATAATGAAAAAAGATGGAAGCTTGCTAACTCTAACTTACGAATCTACTAAAGCTATTCCAAACTATAATGTTATGGGTGTTTGTAAATCAGCTTTAGAAGCAAGTGTTAAATATCTTGCAAGAGATTTGGGGGCAAAAGGAACGAGAGTGAATGCAATAAGCGCGGGACCAATTAAAACTCTAGCAGCGTCTGCCATTGGAGATGCAAAATTCCTTTATAAATGGAATGAAGATCATTCTTTTTTAAAGAGAAACGTAAATATTCATGATGTCGGGAATTCAGCTTTATACCTTCTGAGCGACCTTGCAGCTGGTGTTACTGGTGAAATTCACTATGTTGATGCTGGATACAATAAAGTTGGAATGCCAGACCCAAAGAATATTACTTAGTTTGAAACTAAGATTATTTTTAAGATTTTATATAATTTAACATGATCAAAGATTTAGAATTTTTTTTAAAAAAGACATTTGTTAGTCAGAAATATCTACTTAAAAAAAGATTAAATAGAGCAATAAATAAAAATTATGAAAAAGAATTATCTATAATAGATAAATTTAGTAATCAAAGTAAATCTGCTGTGGATGTTGGTGTTTATAGAGGTGTTTATAGCTATAAATTAGCTCAAAAATTTAAGCATGTTTATGCTTATGAACCAAACCCTCTTATTTATCCTTTTTTAGAAAAAAATTTAACAAAAATTGTTAAGAACTTAACATTAAGCAATTATGCTCTCTCAGATAGTAATGGGGTCGTTAATTTGAATATACCAAATAGATCTAAATCAATATTTAAAAATAATGTAGAAGAATTATTCAAATTAGGTTGTGCAAGTATACATGATGAAAATCTCTTCGAGGGTTACAAATCAATTGAAGTAAATAAGACTACCTTGGATGAAACCTTAAAAGATCCTAACATAGGTTTTATTAAAATTGATGTTGAGGGACACGAAAGAGAAGTTGTTGAAGGAGCAAAAAACTTAATAAAGATATGCAAACCAGTTCTTCTAGTTGAAATAGAAAAAAGACATAATAAAAAACCTGTGATGGAAACAATCAATTTTATAAACCAGTTAGGATACTCAGCTTTTTATTGTAAAAATAATGAGCTTAATAGTATAGAAAAATTAAAAAATTTTGATCAAGAAATCAATTTTTATTTTATACCTTTAAATTTTAAAAAATTATAAATTCTATAAAAAAACTCCTAAAAATATTACCTAAAGTAAAGTTAAATTTAGTTAAAAATAATTGATTCTTTTGATGATAAACCTTCAATAAAAATTGGATCTGAGGCTGTTGGACCTCCAGGACTTAAATTAATATATCCTTTTTTAAATTTTTTTTTTACAATTTTTTTATGTGCGCACGTGTCACCAATAATTGCTATTTCAAAATCTACTTTTTCCCAATCATTATAATTTAAATTATTATTTTTTTCACAAATTGGTCTATAAATTATAGAATCTTCTTTAATCTCAATTTTAATATCTTGTGTTTGATGTCTTTTAATTCGTATCAAATAAAAATTTAAAAGTTCCGCATCATTTTTTTGGTTATAATAAATTCGATCAGCCCAAATATTTTTTTCATTAGAATACTTTATTACATTACGTTTTTTGTTTTTAAAATCTGGATATTTTTGCTGATCCTTTTCAAGTAAAATCTGTAACTTCAGGTTTAATGGATTTTCCTTTACTGCAAAAAATTTATCATAAGTTTTATTTTTTATTTCTTTAATAATTTTGTAAGGAAATACTTGACTGTGACCTATATAAACACTCCCAAAGAAAAAAAGTGCTAATATAATTAAATTGAAGACAAATTTTATTTTTATCATTGATTGATAGTTAAATTATATTCTTAAAAACTTATTTGACAACAAATTTAATTTTGCAAAATATAAGTGAACACAAATATGTTTTATTATTTAGTAAATAAAAAACCCCAAAAAAATTTCATTCTAGAGGTTTTTGAATTTTAATTTAAATTATTTTGCTGTAGACTCTGTCTTAGTTGTGGCTTGTTTCATAGAAAGTTTAACTTTTCCTCTATCAAAACCAATCACTTTAACTGTAACTTCATCACCTTCTTTTACAACATCAGTAACTTTTTCTACTCTTTTAGCAGCAAGTTCTGAAATGTGAACAAGACCATCTTGTTTACCTAAAAAATTAACGAAAGCACCAAATTCCATAATCTTCATTACTTTACCTTTATAAATTTTGTTCATCTCAGGTTTTGCAATAATATCCTTGATCATGGCCATTGCTTTATTTCTAGATTCTTCATCTGGAGCGGCTACAGTTACTTCACCTGTATCTTTAACATCTACTTTAGCTCCCGATAGTTCAACAATTTCTCTAATTGTTGCACCACCTTTTCCAATTACGGCTGCAATATCTTTTTTATCAACAGTGATTGTTTCAATTTTCGGAGTGTATTTAGAAACGCTTTCTCTAGAACCAGCCAAAGCTTTCGCCATCTCAGCTAAGATGTGAATTCTTCCGTCTTTAGCTTGTGCTAAAGCTTGTTCCATTATTTCAAATGTTATTCCAGTTATTTTAATATCCATTTGTAAGGAAGTGATACCCTCTGCTGTTCCAGCAACTTTAAAATCCATATCACCTAAGTGATCTTCGTCACCTAAGATATCTGAAAGAACTGAAAAATCTTCTCCTTCTTTAATTAATCCCATCGCAATACCTGCAACAGGAGCTTTCATTGGAACACCAGCATCCATTAATGCTAATGAAGCACCACAAACAGATGCCATTGAAGACGAACCATTTGACTCTGTAATCTCAGATACGACTCTGTAAGTATATGGAAATGCTTCTTGTTCAGGCAGTGAAGAATTAAGTGCTCTCCAAGCTAATTTACCATGACCAATTTCTCTTCTACCAGTTCCAATTCTTCCTGTTTCACCAACAGAAAAAGGGGGGAAGTTGTAGTGAAGCATAAATCTATTGCGTTTTAATCCATCAAGACTTTCTACTCTTTGTTCATCTTCAGAGGTTCCTAATGTTAAAACAACTAATGCCTGTGTTTCTCCTCTAGTAAATAGAGCAGAACCATGAGTTCTTGGTAAAACTCCAACTTGACAGTCAATTTGTCTTACATCTGTTAAAGAACGACCATCTATTCTAGACTTGTTTTTTAAAATATCAGTTCGAACAATTTTCTTTTCAACTTTTTTAAGCATCATAGAAACATCTAGATCAGAACAAGTCTCATCTTCCTTAAACATTTCTTTACATTTTGCAGTGATTTCACCTAATAAAGTCGATCTTTTTTGTTTATCTTTAATAGCAAATGCTTTTTTTAAATCAGCATTGAAATTATCTGAAATTTTTTTCTGTAATGCAGATAAATCTTTCTTCACAACAACCCATTGCTCTTTTCCACAATCTTTAACTAATGCTTCAATAGCTTTAATAACTGGAACAAATTTTTCATGTCCAAATTTGACTGCATCTAACATTATTTTTTCAGATAAACCTGAAGTTTCAGATTCGACCATTAAAACTGCATCCTTAGTTCCAGCAACTACTAGATTTAAGTTTGATTTTTCAATTTCTTCTTTAGTAGGGTTAGATATAAACTTATCATCTATATATCCTACTCTTGAAGCACCAACTGGCCCTTGAAAAGGCATCCCAGATATTGCTAAAGCTGCTGAACAAGCAATAATAGCTAATACATCAGGCTCATTAATACCATCATAAGAAAGTACTGTTGGTAATACCTGTACTTCATTTCTAAATTCTTCTGGAAATAAAGGTCTAATCGGTCTGTCAATTAATCTAGAGATTAATGTTTCAGCCTCAGTAGGTCTTGCTTCTCTTTTGAAATAGCCACCAGGAATTTTACCTGCAGCATAGTATTTTTCTTGGTAACTTACTTGTAGTGGAAAATAATCCATGTCTGGATTCACTTTTTTTGCACCAACTGCAGTTGCTATTACCACTGTTTCACCACACGTTGCAATAATTGCTCCATCCGCTTGTCTTGCGATCTTTCCCGTTTCCAATATTATTGTTTTTCCGTCAACTTCTACTTCTTGTCTTGATACTTTAAACATTTATTTCCTTAAATTTAATTGTGTTAATACATTTTTGTAAGAATCTATTTTATTTTTCTTTAAATATTCTAACAATTTTTTTCTTCTATTTACTGCCCTTAACAATCCAACCGAAGAGTGTTTATCTTTTTTGAATTGCTTAATATGTTTTGAAAGTGTTTCAATTTTTTCTGTAAGCAAAGCTATCTGGACTTCTGATGATCCTGTGTCTTTATCGTGCATTGCTAAGTCTTTTGCTTTTTTCGTCATACTATTTATTTTCCTATTTGTTTGTTTGTTTTATTAAATTTTCAATTTTTTCCGCATATTCAAATGACTCATCTTTTGCAAAAAGAATTTTGGGCAAAAATTTGATCGTAATCTTTTTCGATAAAGCTTTTCTTACCAAAAATGAAAATTCTTTTAAAATTTTTATTGTTTCTTCCGCATTTTTACCTCCCAAAGGTAGGACAAATGCCTTAGCAATTTTTAGATCTTGACTCATTTTTACTTCTGTTACTGTAATACTATTTGTTTCTATAGGAACTTTAGCTTCATTTTTTGCAAAAATCATTCCTAGTGATTGTTTTATCATTTCACCAACTCGGAGCTGTCTTTGAGATACTGGTTTTCCTAATTTACTGCTCATTATATCTTTCTTTCGGTTGATGTGGAGTTAAATACTTCTATTATGTCTTTTTTTTGATAATCGTTATAGCCTTTTAGCGTAATTCCACATTCCTGGCCTACATTTACTTGTTTGGCTTGGTCTTTTTCTCTAAAAATTGTTCCTATTTCGCCAGTGTGAATTATTGCACCATCTCTTATTAATCTTGCATTAGATCCAGTTGTAATCTCTCCATCAACTACTTTGGAACCTGCCACTTTTCCGGTGCCTGAAACTTTAAATATTTCTAAAATTTCTGCTGATCCCATAACTTTTTCTTGTACATCGGGAGTAAGTAATCCTGACATTCTGTTTTTTATATAATCTAAAACTTCATATATAATATTATATGATGAAATCGTAATTTTTTCATTTTCTGCTAGTTTTTTTGCTTCTTTGCTAGGTTTGACATTGAATGCAATTAAAATTGCATTTGAAGCTTTAGCCAGCGTTACATCTGTTTCAGTTATCATCCCAATATCGGATAAAATAATTTTTGCTTTAACTTCATCATGTTTAATTTGTGAGATTGCGTTTTTGATGGCTTCTGATGAGCCATGAACATCCGATTTAATTATTATACTCAAATCTTCAGAAATTTTATCTTTAAAAGCAGATTCTTGAGTTGCAAAAGTTAATGGATTTTTATCAATAACAGTTTCTTTTGCTCTAGTCTCACACAATGTTTTTGCTTCTTTTTCATTATCTAATACTACAAAGTCATCTCCTGATTTTGACGCACCGTTTATTCCCAAAATTTCAACTGGTGCAGATGGAAGTGCTTCATTTATATTTTTTCCTTTATCATCAATTAAAGCCCTTACTTTTCCCCACTTAAGGCCACTAACAAAATAATCACCTTTTTTAAGTGTACCCGATGTAACAATTATAGTTGCTACAGCTCCTCTACCAATATCAATTTTTGACTCGAGAACTATCCCAGTTGCTTTAGATTCATAGTCTGTCTTTAGATCTAAAATTTCAGCTTGTAACACTATTGATTCAATTAATTTATCTAAATTTAATTTTGTTTTAGCAGAAATTTCAACCATTAAAGTATCTCCTGATAATTCTTCAGCTATTAGTTCGTGGGTTAAGAGTTGGTTTTTAATTTTTTGAGGATCTGCATCAGGTAGATCACATTTGTTAATAGCAACAACGATTGGAACTTTTGCTGCTTTAGCGTGTTTAATTGACTCGATAGTTTGTGGCTTAACACCATCATCGGCTGCTACTACTAAAACAACTAAATCAGTTAATTTCGAACCTCTCGCTCTCATTTCGGTAAAGGCTGCATGGCCAGGTGTATCTATAAATGTTAATTTATTTAAATTATGTTCTATTTGATATGCTCCAATATGCTGTGTAATGCCTCCAAATTCTCCTGAAACAACATTTGCACTTCTTAATACATCTAATACTGATGTTTTGCCGTGATCAACATGTCCCATTACTGTTACTATGGGAGGTCGATTTTTTAAATTTTGCGATCTAGATTCTTTAATTTTTTTAATAATTTCTTCAGCTTTAGTTTCACGAATTGGATTATGTCCAAATTCTTTTACTAAATATTCAGCTGTATCTGCTGCAAGGCTTTGATTAATGGTAACTGTGACTCCCATTCCAAGTAAATATTTTATTACATTACTTGATTGTTCTGCCATTCTATTAGCTAACTCTCTTACAGTAATTGATTCTGGAATTTTTATGTCTCTTTTTATAGGTTTTAAGTTTTCTTGTATTTCTTCTTTAGTTAAATCTCTATTTTCTTTAAGTTTAGCTCTCTTGAGAGATGCCAAGCTTCTTGCTCTAGTTTCAATTTCATCACTTAAAGCTCTCGATACAGTTAGTTTTAATTCTCTTTTTTTTGTACCTATCTTTCCTTTTACAGCTGATTCATTTTTAAGTCTTCTTGTGGCTCTTTGTTCAGCGAGCTTACGTCTTTCAAAACTATTTGTAATTGGTGGTGCTGAAGGCTTTGAAAAAGTATTAACTCTTGGAGTAAAAGATGAGGTATTGCTTTTAAATTCTTCTGGTTTTTTATTTTGAGGTCTTGATCCGGTAGATCTGTTGAAAGGTTTTTTTCCAGCAAATCTGTTAGGTTTTTTTTTAATTACTACTGAATCTTTACTTTGTGTTTTTGCTAATTCAATATTTTCTATAGACTTTTTGGCAATTCCAGAAAGTGTTAGTTTTGTTTTTTTGTTTTCCATATCTCATTACCTAATCTTTATAAATTATACTTCTCGCAGACATAATTAAATCATCTGATTCACTTTTAGACAAAGCAAAATCCTCTAAATAACCTTTAATCTTGATTCTTTCTCCTTTAACTATATCATATCCACCTGTTAACTCATCAGAAGCTAAATCTGCAAAATCTGCAAGACTTAAAATTTTTTGTTCTCCAAGAGTTACTAACATACCAGGTGTAAGTCCTTTGAGATCTATTAAATCTTTTTTTACGCCCAAATCTTGAATTCTTTTAGAAATTTCCTCTTGGTCTTTTAGATAAAAATCTTTTGCTCTTTCAATTAATGCTATTGCTGTATCATCTTCAATTCCTTCAATTTTTGATAATGCTTCTGAATTACTATCTTTAATATCATCTATAGAAGAAAAACCTTCTGCAACAAGTAGCTGACCTAAGGTTTCATCTAACTCTAAATTCTTCACAAAATTTTCTGTTTTTTCTTTAAATTCTAATTGTCGTCTTTCAGAATCTTCTTGATCAGTCATTATGTTAATTTCATAATTAATCAATTTAGTTGCTAGTCTTACGTTTTGACCTCTTCTACCAATTGCTTTACTTAAATTTTCTTCTGTTAAGATAACATCTAATTTTTTTGCTGATCTATCAATATTAACTCTCTGAACTTCTGCAGGAGAAAGTGCATTTGAAACTACAATAGCGGGATCTTCTGACCAATTTACAATATCAATTTTTTCTCCTTGAAGTTCATTAACTACAGCTTGAACTCTTGACCCTCTCATTCCTACACATGCTCCAACTGGATCTAATGAAGTGTCTACTGCTTTAACACAAATTTTTGCTCTACTTCCAGGGTCTCTTGCTGACGACTTTATTTCAATTAATCCATCATAAATTTCTGGCACTTCTTGTATAAATAACTTTTCCATAAATTTTGGATGCGCTCTTGATAAAAATATCTGTTGTCCTCTTGTTTCTCTTCGAACATCATAACAGTATGCTTTTATGCGATCACCAGCTTTAATATTTTCTCTTGGTATCATTTCATTCTTTTGAATAATTGCTTCTGCCTTACCAAGGTCAACTATAACATTTCCAAACTCAAGGCGTTTAACAATTCCACTTAAAACAGAATCTTTTTTTTCTACAAAGTCATTATATTGGCGTTCTCTTTCTGCTTCTCTAACATTAGTGCTTATAACCTGTTTTGCTGTTTGGGCAGCTATTCTACCAAAATCAAATGAGGGAAGTACTTGTAAAATTTCTTCTCCAACGCTTTTAGTATTATTTAATTCATTTAGTTCAATTGCATCTTTTAAACTTATTTCAATATTTAAATTTTCTGGCTTTTCAGCAATGATTAATTTTCTAAAAATTCCAATATCTCCACTATCTCTATCAATAAGAACTTTTATTTCATTTTCTTGTCCAAATTTTGCTTTGGCAGCTTTTGCTATTCCTGTTTCCATTGAACTTATAATTAATTCTTTATCAATAGACTTTTCTAAAGCAACAGCTTCAGCTATTCTAAGTAATTCTAATTTATCCGCTCTTTTATTTAGCATATTTTATCACTTCCAAAAAAAAAGAGCCTTAGGCCCATTTTGAATTTCAATAATGTAAGGGCAATATATAAAGATTTTTTTTTAATACAATAGCAACTATTTAGAAAAAACCTTTATTTTATCAGTTTTTTCCCAAGAAAATGACCCGTCCCTATCTGGTTCTCTGCCAAAATGACCATAAGCTGCTGTTTTTTCGTAAATTGGTTTATTTAGAGCTAACATTTCTCGTATACCTCTTGGACTTAAATCAAAATTTTCAGATATTTTTTCTGAAACAAATTTATTTTTATCTTGGTCACTATCAAATAAATCTACGTAAATAGATAAAGGTTTAGAAACACCAATTGCATAAGCTAATTGTATTAAACATTTTTCAGAAATTTTTGACGCAACGATATTTTTTGCAATATATCTTGCTGCGTATGCTGCAGACCTATCAACTTTTGTAGGATCTTTTCCCGAAAAAGCTCCACCGCCATGTGGTGCTGCTCCTCCATAGGTGTCTACTATAATTTTTCTTCCCGTTAAACCACAATCTCCATCAGGACCACCAATCACAAAATTACCAGTCGGGTTAACGTAAAATTCTTCTTCATTAAAATCTTTTAAAAATTTTTCAGGAATAGATTGTAACATATACGGTCTTAATAGTTCTTTAACTTTTGCTTGGTCAACATCGGCAGAATGTTGAGAAGAAATTACAACTGATTTAACTTTTGTAGGTTTGCCATCTATATACTCAAATGTCACTTGGCTTTTAGAGTCGGGTTCTATATTTTTTAATTTACCTGATTTTCTGTCCGCGGCCATTAATCTTAAAATCTTATGTGAATATTGAATTGGTGCTGGCATTAACTCATTTGTTTCATTACACGCATAACCAAACATTATTCCTTGGTCTCCTGCACCTTCATCCTTATTACCTGTTGAGTCAACTCCCATTGCTATATCTGCTGATTGTGAATGTAGATGACTTTCAATTTTTGTTGCATCTCTCCAGGTAAATCCTTCTTGGTCATATCCAATATCTTTAATACAATTTCTAACTTTTTGAATTAAGTCTTCTTTTTTAATTTCTGGTCCTCTAACTTCACCAGCCAAGACAACTTTGTTAGTAGTGGTAAGTGTTTCACACGCAACTCTTGAATAGGGATCTCTCGATAGGTAACTATCGACTACCATATCTGAAATACGATCAGATACTTTGTCTGGATGACCTTCAGAAACTGATTCGCTTGTAAATAAAAAATTTTTTAAATTACTCATTTTTAATTTTATTAAATGAAAAAATTAGAATAATATATAGTAAAGTTATAAATATAAAAATTTTATTACCAAACATAGAAAATAGTGTTTTCTCTACAGATTTACTTTCTGTAAAGTCAATATATCCTGTTTTTTCAGATTCAATCTTTTCAACAATGCCCCCCAATGGATTGATTATGGCCGAAATACCATTGTTAGCTGATCTGATAATATAATTTCCACTTTCAATCGATCTAAATATACTATGTGCAAAATGTTGTTCTGGGCCAATTGAGTTACCAAACCACCCATCTTCAGATATATTAAGAATGTAGTCAAATTTTTGCTTACCTGAAATTTGACCTGAGTAAATTATTTCATAACAAATTAATGGTAAGAAACTAAAATTAAATTCACTAAATTTTATATTGATGGATTTTCTTTCTTCACCTTTACTAAATGATTGGAAGTTATTGGTGATAGTTTTTAATCCTATCTTACTTAAAACTTTTTCAAATGGTATAAACTCTCCAAATGGCACTAATTTATTTTTATTATATGAGCCTAATAAATTTAAATTATTATCAAAAACGCCCAATGAATTATAATATAATTTATTTTCATTTATGGTTTTTGAGCTATTAACACCAAGCAAAATTAAATGATTATTACTAAAGCTGCTTGAAAATAAATCTTTATAAATTTTTACATCATCTAAATAAGTTTCAGTGATAATTCCTTCTGGCCATATAAATATTATTTTTTTATTATTTTGTGGTTTACTCAAAAAAATTAATTCCTCAATTATTTTTGACTCATCTTGCACTTTATAAAATCTTTCAAGTTTAATATTTGAAGAGATAGATCGAACTGTATATTCGTGTTTATTAATTTTTTTCAAATCAAATTTATTATTTTTTATATTTCCAAATATTAAAAAAATAATACTAATTACTGTAAAAAAAGAAAATACGATTACTTCTTTTTTTGATTTTCTTAAAAGTATTAACGCAGGGGAAGTAAAAATAGATATACATATTAAATTAAATGAATATGTGCCTGTGATTGACAATATCTGTATAAAATTTTTACTATCTAAAAAACTAAATGCAATTAAATTCCATGGAAAGCCAGTAAAGATAATCCCTCTAATAAACTCAATTAAACCAAAGATTAATGAAAAAATTAAAAAAGATACAATAATTTTTTTTGAATATAAAATTGAAAATAAATATGTAACTAGTCCATAAAAAATTGCCAAGAATGAAGGAACTAAAATTAATGAAATTGGTATTAAAAATGTGAAATCTTCATCAAATGTCAAGGCTATTGAAATCCAATACAAGCTAAACAAAAAATATCCAAAACCAAAATACCATCCATATTTAAAAAAAGAAAAATTATTTTTCTTTTCTGACTTTTTATTAAAAATAAAATAAAAAAATAAAGTAAATGTTATAAAATTAATTATAAAAAAATTATAGGGTGGCAGACTAAATGCACTAAAAGCCCCTAATAAAATTAGATATACTGCTTTAAAAAAATTTTTTTTATAAAAGTATTTCAATTTTTTTTTTTAATAAATTAAAAATTTTTACTTCTTCTTTATGCATTTTTTTATAGTCCTTTAACTTTATATGATTATAATTTAAAAGATGAAGAAAACCATGTATAAATATTTTTATAAGTTTTTCACTAAATTCTAATTTTTTTAATGACTTAGGTTTGTTCATAAACTCATAACTAATAATTATATCACCAAGATATAAAATATATTTTTTTTTTATATTGTTTTCATAAGG
>Ga0209709_10002135_pt1 | contig 17568 bp, 13 predicted proteins | sample ArcticOcean_MG_C_2_FD_187435 | JGI IMG/M metagenome (GOLD analysis project Ga0209709, IMG submission 187435) | Marine microbial communities from western Arctic Ocean - ArcticOcean_MG_CB4_136 (SPAdes) (version 2) | ecosystem: Environmental > Aquatic > Marine > Oceanic | place: Arctic Ocean... | reverse complement strand
CGGTACTTCACACCCAATGGGTTCATGTACAACAATTCTCCGGGAGAAATTGTACCGTCAGATAAATTCGTGATTGTAAATACACCACCCACACATGCCACCAAACCTTGTCTGTCCCTAGGGTTTTTGACATACTTATGTTCAGTTTGAGCCACACCAATGAATTTATAATCTGCCATCATTTGTGTTTCATTATCAAATTGAATGCCATTCAACGCCGAAAACACTCGAGCACGACCACACGGTTTGAACATACGCCTTGATGTACCAGTGTACGTAACAAGGATTTCTCCCTCCTTGACATCAAACAAAGCACTGTCAGACTGAGATCCGTACCCTTTAGTTGTATTAGGTAGTCTCTCATGTTTGTGCATCGTTAAACGCTGATCGTCAAAATCACAATTGACATAAAAAGCCGGTCCTGCTAAGCGTTTGACGGACTTCATTTGTACAATCTTTCACACTAGGTTATAGTGTCGTTTTTTTCTTTACAACATGAGTACTTCTATTTGTGGTTGCTGTTGGAGTGTATCTCTTGATTCGAGAGACTTCTCAATCATTGTTGGCACAACACTTTTTCCACTAAATGAAACAATTCCAATAGGTACAATTCCTAATAGATTGGTACGTTGTGGTTGTGTTCTGCCATTAATTGGAACAATATGATATACCCATCGGTTCAGCGACATTGAATATTTACAATAAAAATATAAACTGACCAAATCTCCAGACACAGTATTTCTTCCAAATATATTTGGTACATTTGTTCTTCCGAACACATCGATATTTATCAACGCTTGCTGTGTGCGTCCAACCGATCTGAGCGAATCAATGTTTGCCACATTGCGGTAAATACCAAAAAAATTATGCTGATGAAAATGCTCGACCAGCTCATTTTTTTCTTCAAACTTCATTTGTTTGAATTGTTGAAGATCAATGACAGTCTGTAGACTACTGCTTGCCCCCTTTTGACAAAACATAAAATCACCGCTGAAATATGTGTGATGGTCATTGTCTTTCCAAGGACGAATCAACAGAGGGACCGACGCAGTATTGTTGGTTGGTTGTGAAATCTGACTGTTTTTGAGTTGAATTGGGATATTACCACCAATGACTGGTACTGACGAAGGACCTCGTGGGTGGACACCACCAGACCGAACCGAACCAGGTTCCCGCGATTGATACGCTCTGGACAAAGTTTGACTGTATAAAGAATTACCGGGTAAGGTACCACTGGGGCTCGAATCATAACTGGTTCTTGCTTGCTTAGACATATTTACACATACATTAATGTATTTATATACTACACTTTTTTAGTTAAAAGCATATGGTTGAACTGTTAGAGTTGAATCGTCCGTATTTTTACGACCTCTGCTGAAATATTTGATCAATTCCAACTTGTGTTTAGAAATCTTAACGTACTCGGTAACACTTTGTGGGTTCAACATCACCGTTCCACTGTTATTGTTGCGAAGGGCAATGTTTTTCTTGTAGTGGCGTTGCATTTTGGAACAGTATAAAATGTCGTCAGCCACTTGTTGGACTGGATTGACCACGTGCCTTGTGAAGTGTTCGGCGCAAGTTCTTTCATCCAAATCCAACAATTCTTTACCTTGCTTCCGCAGAGGCGTCACATGTTTGTGGTACATCTTACAAATAACAGTATAAATTTCATTAGTGTCAATCTGACCAACAAGAGACGCGTGTACTTTCCCAATGTTGGTAATCACATTGTCGTTCTGGTAGGCACACAGTGGACAGAAATCAACAGCACTCTCTTCGATTTCACAACTGTCTTCTTCTTGAACAAATTGTGCCGCGTATGCCATTTATACATCGCAATAATACTATATATAGTATCAAAGTCGTTCGCTGTAAATCACTGCAAAATGTTCAATGTTTCAACAGCAGCGTTGTTGAACAGTAGATCGGACAACACTTCAGTAGGACAACCGTACGGTTGTTCGGCGAAGTGTACCCACAATGGGAATATTTCAGAAATATCTCCATTTCCGTATACAACACCGTTGTGCAGTACAGAAAACGATTTGAACCGCTCCAATATTATAGGAACAGAAGCCGACTGAAGTCCTGCTCGATGCTTGTGTTGGTCAGATTCCCAACACACGAAAAATTTCATGAAATCAATTTGTAAATTGTTGACAAAGTAGACATGAACAAGTAGAATCCACAACACATTTTTAAAACGGACACACAATTCATCGTATGTACCATACATCAACACGTGTTGGTATCTCTGCATCAAACATATTGGACGTCTTTTGTACAGACAGGAGTACGGGGATAAAATATCACCCAGCTGGTCGTGTGTGGCGATTTCGAGGTCACCGTAACATAATTCGTGCCTCCAAGCCAACTTGGTCAACTTGTCTCGGAATTTGGAGATCTTCAGGTGCCTCTTTTGTTTGCCAATGAATCGATTGAAATAGTGTTTCAATGGAGGTGCAACACACAATGGAAACCACTTCAGTTGAGCAAGAGTCTGGTTAAACCAGTAGTACCTGGACATCATTGCCATCACAGATACCGGTTTGAGTGCAAACCACTCCGTGTCCCTGACACTTTCAAATGCAGAACCACCAACTGTAAAATGGTGAAGAGTGAAATGTCTGCACCTTTGCCAAACCACTTGCAGAAATGTATACAGCTCTTGGCAGGGTTTCATGTGCTGCCAACGCATTGCCAGTGCGTCCAACAAGATTAACATCTCCTCAGCAGTCCATTTTTCGTTCACCGACGGCAACAAGTTCACTGAACGAGCCCATCCCGTGTTCAGCACAACATCTGATACCGATTGACAGTGCAACAACGTAACCCATACCAACATCGACTTGGTCCACCTTGGTAAAATGCCAGGCACCCGCTCCTGTTCGTTGTGGTATACACGCATCAACACATTGTGTACAGCAGGTTGGCACCCATCCTTTATGTCATAAACGTCAATCAACCACAACATCAAGTCTACTGTATCTTCAGCCACAATTTGATTTGCCTCCTCCGCCGTATGAACTCGGTGTGTCAAATAAGTACTCTTGTACATCTTTACCATCTACCGTATGTCATTAATAGGTAAGTTCTAAGAAGCCACGAGATCGCAACACAACTACCACAAGTGGCAACACAATCATCAATGTGTTCATGGAACCTCTGGCAGAATCTTCGTAGCATGCATTTCTACTGCAAATGTCAGTGGGGTCGTAAGGCAGACAATCATCGCAATCGGTTGCAACAAACCGGAGCACAGACGAAAGCAGACACACCACAACGACAGAGATGTCCAGCAGCACTTCGCGAGTAGACATCTCTATCAACGCAGAAACGACAACAGAACACAGGTCGGACACAATTGTAAAACCATATATGTTCTCAATCGACACCGGATTGCACATATACAACCAAATTATATAAATCAATATCAAAACATAATGGACAATCAACAATGTAAGTCTGAACATTTGTATATTGGTGAAACCTATTTATATATTATTAATCATTACAAATGGACAATGATGATGTAGAAATGACTCACTACGCAGACGACGAAGAAGACGAAGAGATTCTGGAAAATGTTAGGGAACATAAATCATTGTTGCATCGCGCACAACCTCCAAAACGGTCGTGCATTGCTTCGTGTTGTTGGATATCACTGGTGATCACAGCTATGGTCATATTTGTATTGTTTTTTGTACAGCTCTGGACACAGTACGGCGAGTACATTGAGAACAGGGTCATGGCGCCAAGCATTGCTGGGTTGGGTGAATTCAACAGAACAGGGTACAAAGAGCAGTTTGTTGTGAAATACAGCCACTGGGACAACAACACACTTTACCTGGACATGGAGAAACCCAACAAATACATGGTCGTTACATACCCAGAGGTAGAAGTTGAGTGGGTGGATACAATATTAACCCTGACAACCAACAGTGATAGAGTTAAACTAGTTGTGTACTCTGTATAAATTACAATAAATCTAAATGTTTCTTTACGTAACAAGTCTCACTGCTTTCCGAGTCATCTTTCCATTTATAAAGTTCGGGGTCACCGACAGCAAAACAGTCAGGGTGAGGGTTAGAAGTACTGGGTGTAACACCATTACCCGAAGATGACGTAGCCATATAACACGTAGGTGTTGTACCAGTAAAACTTATTTCGAATCCCTTGCAGACAATTTCCGACCATGTGTACGTGGTCGATGTCCTCAGTTCTCCATACGGTGAGGGACGTGCCAATGAACGACACACCGCAGCACATTCGTCAAAAATGTTTTCCGCCGTAAATGGTGGGGGGGAGATCGGTACTCCTAATTCGTTGTAGTAAATTGTAGTCCCTGGTGATTTACTAGATGGCAATGCAAGATAAATCAAAGGGTGGCTGCAATACCGTCTTAAACCCAACACGTGGATACTCGAAGTCGTGAAATTTTTTGTAACAAGGGGGTCACTCAAGAGGGAACTTCTTGGAAACGTGTAGTCGGGAACAAGGATCGTGTGGGTGGACAAACTGGTCAAGTGCATGTTGCCAATGGTCAGTTCTGTAGTATTGAACACCGACGAAAACTTGGACGTACTCAACGTGACCCCGGTGCAAACGTCGTTCGCGTAGTGGTACGCTTGGCACACTTCCAGTTTGGCACACATGTTCCCACAAGTGTCGTCCCCAACAATTGTGAATTGGTACGGTGTATCGTAAGTGTCGGGTTGTACACCGGATGGACGAGCCTCGAGTTCCTTGCAATCACCCCCGATCTCCTCGTATTCGACCATCTTGTACCCACACTCCGAACCACGCATTGCTATGTTGTACGCCGGGACCAGATCCGGCTCCTGAGTCTCCAAAAACTTGTCGCGGATCTGAGTGGCGGTAAAGCAATCGTTTGTCGTTGACCTCGAAGAAAGGGTGGACTGACCGGATGGGCAATCATTACACGATGTATGACCTTCTTTGTCCTGGTAGGTAGCCAGTGGGCAAATTTTGCATGATTCACTGCTTGTTGCGTCCTGGTAGGTACCAACTGGGCAAATTTCACACGATATTTGTCCTTCAGCATTCTGGTACTTGCCAAACGGACAATCATTGCATGACAACTGGTCCGCTTGGTCCTGGTAAGTGCCAACTGGGCAAATTATACAAGGGGATACGTCAGGGTCGAATGCCACGTCCGGTGCAGTTGCCCAGTCAACGTTCTTGTAGGACCCAGCGCCACAGCCACACGTGAAAGATTGGACATTGGCATGTGGATTATCATCAGGGTAGACGTTGTCAAATCCTCTTTTGCATTTCATGCTGTTTCCTGTACACCCACCACTGAGACTGGGACAGTACTGGCAATTTTTGTATTTGCTGACTTGGGAATCAGTCATGGTGCAAAGCGTTATGTCATCGTAGACGAAGCTTTCACCCATCCCGCTTGGATTCCACGGTTCGGTTACCTGTCTCATAAAATGTTGCGAATGTATCACTTTATTGATGTTCCATCTAGAAAGGTCAAACCCTACAAACCCAGTGATTCTATCGGGAGAGGTATAACTGAACATCTCATAGATCCAAGTTGCTTCACCTACGTCCCAATTTGACAGGTCTGAATTGAACCTGAAACATCCGTTAAACGCACCGCGCATATTAGTAACACTGGATACATCCCATTTTGAAAGGTCAGAAACAAAGCGGGACGGATCGGCAGCAGACGCAGACGCAAAATATTCCATGGTGGTGACACTGGACACGTCCCAATCCGAAATGACAGGGTCAAACATAATGCTGTCGTCAGTTTGACCAATTGAGTGCCCTGCACCACCTTTAAATATCCCGTACATGGTGGTGACACTGGACACGTCCCACAAAGACAGGTTAGTGTTGAAATACTCCGCTGCTTGAAACGTGTTTTTCATGTTTGTGACACTGGATACATCCCAATTGGAAATGTCCCATTCATCATCTTCAAACCGACAATTTCTCAAATATCCAAACAAATCTTCGAAGCTGGTGATGTCGGAAACATCCCAGTCGCCAATGGTACCGTACGTATCATGAGGGGTTGACTTGGTACACAGGTTACATGTCCCTGAGTAGTATGATGTACCGCCCACACATGCCCTAACAGCAGCCTTCAAAGCAGTATTATCTGCCGGTTTGTATACTACGGCTTGACATCCAATGATCCCAAATAGAATCACAAGCAATCTCATTTCTGTCACAATCAATCTCATTTTGTTAGTAAAATACATCTACTTATATACTTCTTTTTCTAGAACTGCTTCGCATAAATTCTCCGGTGCAATTCTTCGGCGACCGGTTTCCACTTCTGTTCAAAGTTTCTGTAGACCCAGGGCACTTCGACAAGGACATTGTGTATCTGTTCCGACGCCGCGTCCCACCGCTGTGCTTCCGCCTCGGACGCAAACGTTATTTCCAGGTACTTTGTCCCCGTTGGCATGTCCGCCTTTGCCACCCTGCTGTACCCATGGTAGAGGTAGAGCGATTTAAAAAGGGTGTGTTCCTTTTCAAGGCTGTAAGCGTACGTCTCGTGTTTGAATCTTGCCATGTCATTGCCGTCCACCGTGTCGTAAATCGTTTGGTATTTGTCGTTGGTTTTGAGCCTGCCAATTATATTCGGTTGTCCCATTTGATGTTCGTGTCACCACTATTTATACTTTATGGATTACAACAATGAGATTCCGACTTTTGCATTACACTTCATTTGTGCCCATTGTGTCGCGCATCATTGTGGACCCCATTGGTTTGAAAATGTGCTGGTCCATGTATTTGTTTTTTACCTACCTGCTCCTCGAAAGACACTGCTGGAATGGACATCCTCTCAAGACCTGGTTAAACTTGCAGCGCGCTGCCGAGTCGTGCATGGTTCTATCTTTGTCCGTCGCGCGCGTCTCCCCGTGGTTGTCGCCACTGGTATGGCTCACCATGAAGTACCCCAAGCGCCCCTGGTTCGTCTACGGTCTGTGCTGCTGCACGCTGTTCGAACACAACCTGTTTGGCATGTGGTGCGTGGGGGGGATGATTATGGCGGAGTACTCTCCGGAGTACAAGAAATGGTCGTTGTCGGCACTGCGCCGTGTAGTCGTATCAATGGTGCAGTTGGCAGCAATGTTGACCGCGTTCCAGACCGAATACCATCGTATGGTCATCGTGGTGTTCATGGTGGTGTTGAAAAGTGTGCACTTTATGCCCAAGGACGACACCAGCATGGAGAGTGAGTGGGACGGTCAGACCCCAACAACACTAAGCCTGAACATAAAACCACACACCATATAATCACATCAAATTACTTTGTATGATGGTACAACAAACTAAATGGGGTTCATGCCTCTTTGTGGATCGTTGTGCACTTAAATCTGAGTACTCCCCCCACCCAGCAACATTTCTGAACCTTTTTCATAAATGCAGGTGTCAAATCACCTTGTGTACTGGACAACCCTTGATTGGTGAATATTACCATCAAGAAAAAAAGAGTATAATAGGGCACCCATGTTCCAATTAAATGGTCGAAGCATCCGAGTACGAAACATCCGACTACATAAAAATCATTAGTGGAATTTTACAACTTATTGTTGGATTGTGGAGTGTGACACAATGGTTTGTTGTACAACACGATAATTTTTCTTACCTAAACAGTACAGAAGTCAATCTCCCCCTAACATTTACGGACCATCACCCCAATGGCACGTTCATCAATTGTACACTACAAAAAGATGGAAGATGGATGTCGTGGGGAAACACCTCGGTTAAACCTATTGACCTTGGAAAAATTGATGCTGAGGTGCATTTGTGTAAACCCCCAATGGACGTGTTCAATGAGTTAACAGCATTTAACCTTGTTGCATTAAGTGGAATTATTGTGCTTATCAGTACCATGGGTACGTGGCTGTCTTCGTATTTTGCTGAGAGAGCAGGTAAAGATAGTGCAGTTGAATATGCCAAAGAGCTTATGGAATATTTGTTCCCTGTGCGTTTGCAACTGTCATTGGTCACATTTGTCTCCACCGTCGTTCTTCTTGAATCAAGTATTGATGATATGTCCTACAAATGTGGTACAGAATTGTGCCCATCTTGGATGTTTTACACATTGACGGCTATTTCGGGAGCGTCTTGTTTGGCAATATTTTTTGATCTTTCGTATGCTGCCGCGTCAGGCAATGGGTATAGTGCCTTGGCAGGTGGTGGCAAAAAAAAGTATTCAAACGCTGTGCCACTCACCGCGATGCTTGCAGTTCTTGTTACAGTGGTGGCATTGGCATTCGCTGGGAAATTCAATGTACACAAAGTGGTACCCGAATCTTCCACATGCACCAGTATGGGTTCAAATGATGCCTGTGCTACTGTATTAAACCCCACGCTTGCTACATGTCTACCCTTGAGAGATTCAACGTGCACAACTAAGGCGGGTGGTACAAATGATGCCTGTGCTGGTAAAGAAATTGTGCAATCGTGTGATGCTGCCGGTGCTGGAAAAGCTGAAGCCGACAAATGCGTGTTTGTGGAAAATGGAAAAGGCAACCCTGCCAACGACTGTGTGTTCAAAAATGTTACAGAATCAAAACCGATGCTTAGCTTTTGGATTTTAGTAGGTATGATTGTTGCCAAATTTGTTGTATTTGTTGTTTCTATTGTGCAAAAGACACAATGTTTCTGGATTTGGAACACAGACGCAACCCAACAGCAGGATAGGTGGTGTTTCTTGGTGTACAAGATTTTGGATGCATTAGCCATTATTGCCTTGCTCGTTGCAGCGGGTGTAGATATCTCCCGCGAAGGACATGCCTATGCTCCACTCATTGTTTTGGCTACACTGTTAATAACTTGTGCCTCATATGTAACCACAGAGCATGACAACTTTAATAGTTTGGGATTGAGTATTACCACAATGATTTACGTGTTGCCCACACTCTTGTCAGGGGCTATAATTGTAGCAAGCTTAGTTGACGACAAGTTTGAATACAGCACATACAATACTACGGAATTTGCAAAGTTGGGAAATTTGGAAAAAGTAAACAGTCACGAATTCGTAGAGATAGTGCCTCTGTTTCAGATGTTTATATTGTTATTTGCATCTTGGAAATTTTTGGCTTCATTGTTGTCTATATTAACAAAGAAGGATAATCAGGGACAACATCAGGGAGAACTGCCGTATTCGCGGTTCTCATCTTCGGCACTTGCAGTTGTCTCAACAGCACTGGTGTACGAAAACGTTACTGTCGCCTCAGTGGTGGTCATGGTATGTTCTTTAGTTCTCAGATTGTCTGATGCATATATTGCATCTACACATGAACAAAAATCCTATTTGTATTATCCGGTTGAGAGTGAGGCAAAGGCTATATATAAGGCTACAATCGACAATGTCAGAATGTATTTAGTTTTGGTGCCAATAGTATTAAGTTTTACGTTATTATGTGTGGTTCTGGGTACCGATTCTAACGACAATAAGATGCACGGGTTTGTAATTGTTGCATTTATATTTGTCCTTGTTCATTTATTTGTTGTAATTGCTGCAATATTGAATGATAATGAAAATTTGCCAAACCAATTACAATTTAGCAAGAGTCCAGCAGTTCGGTTTGTAGTGACCTCAGCGGTGTTGTGTTTTCTTGCAGTAGCAATCCAAAAACAAGGATTTGACAGATGGACGATTGGGAAAGAAAACGACTACACGGAGAAGTATCTTATCCAAGCATTTTTTCTGTATGGAATTGCCGATGCCGCTGGGTTCTTGTTTATCTAAATGTAGTATATAGTGTAACCGATTGTAAACCAAAATGATTCTTCCTAACCTTTGTTGTTCCATTCGTGTAGAACCGGACATGCGGTGTGTCAGTGTAGTTGTCCCTCACCCCACTTACCTCCCGGAAACGTCTTGGAAATGTATGGATACGAAATGTGGACGGTTGGTAGTTGATTGTTACACACTAGAGTTGATGCAGCGTGGGTATCTCATGCATGAGCGCGGACCAATCATTATGTCAGTGGAGGTCGGTGGGTCTGACACCACCATACAAGACTACATTGCCTCGCTCAAGTTAGATATGTAATTTGGTTCTTGATAAAATATCCGTCCTATATAAGTAAGCATAAAACCTCTAAAATGCTTAATCCATACGCAGAATATTTTGGAGCCAACAGCAAATACGAACGTGAGGTTAATCCAGACGATCAACTGTCTCACGAAACTTACAATTTGCCAGATGCATACAAGGGATCGAACAAACACTTGGCAAATGTACTTGACTTTATGATCCGCAAAGAGGACGAATTCTACACGTCGAAATTGCTGCCTTGGTCGTACACCGACGAGCTTCATGTGCAGTGGGAAATTTTTAGATTCAACCGCACCCTGATGGACGTCGAACCGGAACAGGGTATTCCACGGCTCGTTACCGCCGAAACGGAGGCGAGGTCGGACAGTTTGCTCCGGAGAGGTCTTGCGTTCATCATTGAACACGGGTTCATGACAACCGAACGTGGTCGTCGCCACTTCATGTTGAATTTGCAACAAATTACGGACGCCGTCCATACAACCGCGTACTACGGTGTCCTGCACGCACTTTTGACCTCCGAACGCCATTATAAACAATGGAACCGCGAGAACAGCCGTCTTGCCAGGAGACCTCGAAACCTTCGCAAAGAGGAGCGTAACCGATGGGCAATGGTACAAAAGTCACACAAAGGTCTCTACATTCTGGACGCCGACATCAAGCATCAAATGCAACAAAACGGTGTCACGCCAAACGTGTGGGTCTTCCCGTCGAAGATGTCTATTTATCTGGACATGGTACCGACAGAACAGACTGAATACCGATTGAAAGGTCCAAAAGCAGCGGGCAATCTTGAGGAAGACAGATCGCAGTCGGGGATTCGTTGGCGTGGTACGGAAGTCTTCGAAGCGGAGAGCTTCGACATAGATTTTGTCAACGAAACTCAAGATCTTTTGCAACGCCCTCGCCAAATTGGAGAGTTTTTTATTATGAAACACACCGACGCCGCAATCAAAATATTTTCAGCAGACCACGACGAATTCAAGCAGATCACCTATGCCGATGCTAGATTTCATTGTTTAAATTCTGGCGACAATTTGTTGAGCACATTGCCCGATACAATTCAAACATTATATAAAGGATATGTTACACTAGATTCTGACAATAACCCTTTTTTGTCGGATGACTCGACTACCGGAGTTGAAAAAAATATTTCCGGTTTTACGAAAAATTTGCAAGACTTTTCAGCATCAAATAAATTTAAAGGGATTGTGGACTTAAACAATCTTGCCAATGCCATACCGTGCAGACTCAATGATAACGACGAGTTGGTGATTGAAAAAACTTGGTCGAAGCTGTTCCAAAATGTTTTTGCAAAATTACAAAAGATGAAGATCCCCCTCAGTTCTGATCAAAAACAAACTTTGGAGAATATGGACGTGTTGTACAAAAATTTTACATCTTACAATTATGTTGGACCTAACCAATTTGAGGCGGCAATGAATTTTTATGCTAACCCTGAAAAGATAATTGCTGATGTATTGTATTATTTGGACAGAGTTAAATCTGACCTCAAAAAGATTGAAGAAAAAAAAGCGGTAACTCCCTCTGAAATTGTTGATACTTTTGATATATTGTCTGAGGTTGTTGCTAGCATCCCATACATCTACTGGTTCATTCATCATTCCGACCAAAAACGTGACATCGTAATCTTTCGTCCATTTCAGACGTACCGCATGAGTTCTGCCATCCTGGCTGCCGGTGGTGCCGACCTTGGTGAAACTTTCCACGGTCACCATGATTTCCAACTCTCTGACGACATTATCCGGAAAGTGCACGTTGGTCATTACACCCACTACAGCAAATCTGTCGTGAAAAATCCCAAGAGATTTGCGATCGCGGAGGATGTCTTTTCCCAGGGGTACGTATCTGGCGAAGGCATTGAATTCTTCTCTAAAGATTCACTGGAATGTGCGATCAACGAATGTACCATTGGAGACAGTGAATTGTCCCATTCTCTCATTGCATGGTCGGTCCCGATCGGTTCGGCGGACGACTTGGTTGCTTGCGACATTACTGGAAAATTCCAAGGCAGAGATGAGGCTTTCAATGGTGGTGGTGAGGATGGTCATTTTTATGGTTCGGATGATTTGAAAGAAATGATTAATGGCAATCATGGTTCAACGCCGGAGGAGGACGATCGTTTTCTACAACACGGCACCGACAGAAACACAGTGTGTTTCCGTGGGATGCAATTCAGTCAAACTCGTCCAAGAAAACGTACGGACGGCGATTACGTCAAAACGGTTGATCATTTTAGACTGACACATCTGGGCAACGGTCATTGGAAAAATTTGACGTATGGTGGATGTATGGACGTACGCGAAGGATCGATGATGAACAAACAGGAGAAACTTTTTAAACTGGGAGAGAAATTGTAGCTAGAGTGGAACTAATCTTTGTGTTTCTTCGTTGTTTGTATCCAAATCTACGTTTAATGGGAACTCGTATGTTTCACATTTTCTACCAATGTCTTCTTTGTTTGCCGGTTCTATGTGTTCTATGTTGTCCGATTCGATGTGGTTTTGACGTATCAGTTCTTCCATCTCTTCTTCAACGTCGATCTCGTCCAAAAGTGGGGTCTGCACAATGTCGGATATGTCCATCATGTTGTCGTGCAACACCTCCATGTCGTCTTGCAATCGTTGTATTTTATCAATTGTGTTTTTCTTGCTGAATCGTTTGAATACATTGCTTGTATTTTTTATGGCTTGTAGTTGCATGCGCGTAATTTCTAATTGTTCAAGTGCACATTGTTTCTGTGTACATATGCCCATATGCATTTCACACGTCTCAATGTACTTTTGGATAATTTTGCGTCGTCTCAGCACTGACATGATCCTTGGTTTGTCACATTTTGACTGAATTTTATGTGTAAGCTCAACGTTGATCCGTTCCAGTTGTACTTCGTACTTTGTCACCATTTCATTTTGTGATGCGTATAATTGTTTTAACTCGTGAAGGACATCGACGGTGGTTATGTTCGAGATGAAACACCCCATTATATTAAATCAGAGAATGCACTTATATGTGTACACTATTGTAGACGTTGCAAGACGGATTTTCTTACAATCTTGAACGTACGCCCCGACCTGGCTGCAACTCGAAGTTGATCTACAGTTTGAATACCGTTTCGATTCAACTCTTCTACACTTTTAGGTCCTACTCCGTACAGACTGAGAAGGTCGTTTGCACCATTTGCCTTACTTGTCTTCTTTGTATTACCATTATCCTTTTCATCAGTTTTACACAGATGTATTTTGTTCCATATTTTTTGAAGTGCCTGTGCATCGTCCAATGCGTGGTGTGCGTTGTACTTGTCATGGAACAGATGATGATATACAAATGGCTGTGAATGTGTACATAGTGATAATTTTTTACGTACAATTGGCAGTGAATCCACAAACAAGGGTAGTTTCAGTCCCAGCTTATTGAGGTGTGCCCGGATGATATGGAAGTCAAAACTCTTTCCATTGTGAGCTACCCATGTTTGATGGTCTTGTGCGAAAGAATGTGCCTGACGCATTGCGGTGTCCGGTGGTAAGAATATAGACGTGTCGCTTGTCAATTTTCTGATAGCATTTGCTTGGTGTTGTATGGACTTGCGTTTCACTGCAGTGTTGAGATATTTTTTACCAATCAACAGCTTTGTCCAGAAGCGGATGGTCTTCACGGGGTCTTGACCCATGTTCTCCAGTTCAGCGATGATTTCATTGTCACCACAAGGATTCACCAAGCGTTGGAAAGTTTTGTTCCCAACACACATTCCGATTTCTAGGATTTGTTGGTGTCTTCGCTTATAACCTTTCTGGAGGAAACATGCTTCTAGATCTACAAACAACATTGTTTGGTGTGAGAAGTGTGTGACATAAATAGGTATAAATAACAGTCATATTATTGTAAATGTATTTCGTTGGCAATGTACTAAGTCCCACTCTCACGCAGCCTGAACAATACGACAAGACCTTTGCGTTTACAGCTGAAGAGACCCAAAATCTGGATTTACATGGTGTACCCATCAGAATGGAACACCATGATCAAATGGAGGTAGGTAGTGTGTGTTCCTCGTGGACCGGCACGGATGGGTCCAAGTGGATCATGGGGAAACTGAACCAAGATGGGTTTGAAAGTATCTTTGCCAAACACGCCATCAACGGTGAACAACCGTACTATACCGGTCTATCTCTTCAACATACACATACACAATACGCAAGTGGAAGAACACACAAAGAGGCTGTAGAAGTGAGCCTGTGCACTGATCCACGGCGATCGGATTGTCGCATTATATTTGTATCTAAACTTCCATCAGAAAAACCACACTATAAAACAGCACACAGTGCTTCCAAAATGGTAGCACAAGATCCAATTGCAGAAAGTACACCAATCTCAAACACTACAGAAGATACCGTTTTGGAACCAACTCCAGATCCTAATCTTCCCACCAATGTACCACCGACGGAGTTAATTGAACTTATTGTTGCTCAGGAAAAACAAATCGTGGAACAGAACAGTAAGATTTCATCTTTTCAAAAGGAGGCAGATTCAAGAAGGAAAGTATTAGAATCCAAAAATAAAGCCATGGCTGCAGCTTTGGTGGAAAATTGGTCGAAAACGCTTGACCCCGCCGATTTCACTGAAAACAGTCGCCACAATATTCTAGAATTGGCAGCACAGTACCCGGAGGAAACTCAAGCTTTGTTTCGCGTTGCACACCACGCGTCTCAAAAACACGCCAGCGAAGCCAAATTGAAAACCAAAACAGTAGAAAATAAACAGGCGTCGGAGTTGCAGAACTCGTTCAATAAAGTGATGTCCAAACAGGTCCATGCCGCCAGTGCCAAAGCAAATACTACCAACAGACATTTCATGGACGCACTTAACAAATACAGAGTGGCAGGAAAGGGGAGAGATTTGATGGAACAGGTGTTAGAAACACAACAACCCAAACGTAGAAGAATGTATTAAATCTTAAAACTCTATATTGCTCTCGAAGCGTTTGTATTTGTACTGTGCTTTATTACTACCCGCTAAACCCGCTAAACCATAACCTTTCTTCCGCATATTGAAATATATAAACACAATCAAACCAACCCCAAAAAGCCCACCAAATGAAATTGCAACAATCGCTCCCATGGACAACCCTTCAGATGTTTTCTCTGTCAGCTCTTCAGTATATTTATCACCGTCCATCCGCTGGTCCACGTGCTCCACGTGATCCTCTTGGTCCACTTGGTCCGCTACTAAGTCTTCCTCCACTTGAACAGTGTCTGATAAAATAGTTATCGTAACGGGGGACGCTCCTTCCTGCGAACCCGCTCCCAACACATATTGCACCGTCCGCAACCTTCTTGTTGTTTCAAAATTATATTCCCACGGAATGCTTATTCTTAATTGTTCTGACGAAAAACTTAAGTCGTCTATTTTGAAGTAAGTGAAAAGTTCATCGGTGGATGAAGGACCAGATTTCAATGTCATTTTGCTACTAATGTCCTTCCAAGTGCTGCCCAACAGAGTTTTTGTTTCAAAAGTGGCATCCTCACGTTTTGTCGAAAACGCGTAGTCTGAAGACGATTGTTCGAGTTCCAGGCATATGATGTCCGAAAGTGTTGCGTTCACGTTGGAGCCGTAGCCCAAGGAAGTGGTGCATGCTCTGCCATCGGGTACCGCCACGAGTAGACTGGCACTAAGTGTAGTGTCTCTAACCGTCTGGTCACAAGGGTTGCCAGAGATCGAAGCACTACCGGATACTTCTGCGTAAAAGTCTTGTCCCTGGTTTGAAGCCTTTGCTACAAACTGAAACCCAATCGTGCGTTTAGCACTGGTACAAACCGATTGACACGGAGACTCCATCGTAATTGCATTGTTGGCAGATGTTTTACCAATCGAGGTTGGCGTACCACCGTCTACACTAAAACCCTGAGTGTGGGCTTCGGTGCTGAACGCTGTGGAAGCATCGGCGGAATCCATTGCTGAACCAATGATTTTCAACAGGATTTGTTGACCGTCGATTCCGTCACTGTCCACACATGTTTGAAACTTTAACTCGTCAGTGCTAAACATAAACGTAATTTCTCCTTCGTTTTGCACTGCGATTGTTGCACTTGCCGAACCCCTTGTCAATACTTCCAAACTAATTGCATTCGTCTGGCAGAATGATTTACTATTCTTCTCAAACTCACGCACTGCTTGCATTGTCCAGGAAACAATACCGCTGTCACTTGCTTCATCTTGTCGTTCACCACACTTTTCAAATTCCTGCACGGACGCAGTCAGTCCTGCGGCAATCACTACGTCTGTATCTGTCAAATCTTTGGCACATTCGTCATTTACGTCATTTACGTTGCCGGTGACTTGTCCGTTTGCCTCACACGTGCCTCCCAAGAACATATCACCACCTTTCTCACTGACTTTCAGACCGTTTGCCACTGTGTACTCAAAACCATAGTCTAGCTCAATGTCTAAATTTGTTTGTTGGACAGTACCATGTCGTTTGCATTCAAACATGATCTGGTAGCACTTAGAATCGTAATTGAAGGCAATTATACCAAATTTACGACAGAATGGTGTCGTCACAAACGAGAACACAGTACCCTCGCCATTGACCGAGGACAATGTATTGTCCGGTTCAACGCCAATGCTTTTGCATGACCCGTAACTGTCACTGCTGACGAATTCAATCTGAACTCCGGCAGGGTCCAGTCCTCCCATTGCACCTCCCAACTCAGGGTCAACAATGCTTTTGATAGGAAACGATACCTCCTTGAAGCTGGTGTACATTCCCTTGCCCACAAGAGTTAACATGTTGTCGACAAACATTACCATTTCGTTCGCTCCGACTTGGTCGAATACCGCTGGTACAGATTTATCTGGGGTACTCTTTACACTAAACTCAACCTTACGTTCTGGGTTGCCAGGAAGGTCCTGTATCGAAAAAACAAACATTTCAAAAGCAACTCCAGGACCAACACCATCTGAGTTTTCGTAGGGTTCCGTCGGGGTCAACTTAATTGTCACATGTCCGGTGCCGTCCGGTGTCAAATACCCGGAATCCGTTGTACCCGTCTGGCACCACGTTTCATCAGTGTTACATGTCATGCCGGCATTCCAACCAATTTTAAGAGCAACCAATGTGGTCACTTTGATTTCTAACTCTGGACTTTTGTTGATTTCGGATAGCGGAACGGTGTAGGACAGTCCTTTGCTACCTGTAAGATCTTGGACAAAAGAATCGGATTCCGACGCAGTTGAACGTGTCATATCAACACCATTCACACCAGCGTTGGTTGTATCGGTAATTTGGATCTCTCCACCAAATTTATTGTTGACCGCTTCAAACTCCATGTATACCGTACCTGGTTCGGTGTCTTGCATCTGAAGGTCAGTCCCACAATCCTCAAACGTTGGTGCGTACTTGTATTCGATTTTGACGGTGATTTCATCTTTCACAGTGACCCCATCACCAATGTCAACTCGGTCACTTATTTTTGTTACGTTTAAATCACAC
>Ga0209709_10002134_pt1 | contig 17570 bp, 22 predicted proteins | sample ArcticOcean_MG_C_2_FD_187435 | JGI IMG/M metagenome (GOLD analysis project Ga0209709, IMG submission 187435) | Marine microbial communities from western Arctic Ocean - ArcticOcean_MG_CB4_136 (SPAdes) (version 2) | ecosystem: Environmental > Aquatic > Marine > Oceanic | place: Arctic Ocean... | reverse complement strand
ACCTGTTCTTTTTGCAGCATCTAAAATACCTAATCTCACGTCTTGAGAAAATGCATCTTGTTCAAATGCCATTGCAACTTTAACCGGTTTTCCACCATTTTTTTCAACTGCTAAATCAATAGCTACGTCTAAATATAAATTTGCTGGTGCTAGTACTGCAAATAAGTATTTGTAACCTTTAGTAAATAACGATCTAGATGCACCGTTGGCTTCTACCATAGGTATTTTATATTTTTCTGTAACTGGTGCCATAGCTTTTGTTAAACCTGAGCTGTATGGTCCAAGCATATACTTTACGCCGTCTTGTTTGATTAATCTTTCAGCTAACTGAGCAGCTCTACCAGAGTTTGATTCATCATCATAATAGATAATTTCAAACTTATATTTTTTTCCACCAACTTCAACTCCACCCATCTTGTTAATTCTTTCAACAGCTAGATTGTAACCGTTTTGAGTGTGTACTCCATTCGAAGAATACTTGCCGGTAAGAGATACTGCAGCACCTAACACTATGTATTCGCCTTCAACTTTTGCAAATGAAGATGAGATACTAATCAATGTTAGAGTTATTGCTGTTATAAATGTAACAAATAACTTTGTTAATTTATTCATATTGTTCCCCTTGTTAATTAATTAATTAAAGATTTATTTAAACAAGAAATGAACCTTATGACAACAGTAAGAATTAATTAATAATTTTGTGTTATCGCCACATATAAGGCAATAATTAATAATACACACGCAGAAATTGTATTTAAAATTTTGGGATTACTCTTTAACCAGACTGAAACTTTTTCTGCTGCAAATCCATAAATCATAAGCGTGGTAAAATCTAACAAGACGTAGGTTGTCATTAAGATTATAAATTGAGCAAAATAGTTTCCAGAAAAATCTATAAAAGAAGTAAAAATAGTTCCAAAAAATATAATTGCTTTAGGACTTAAGCCAGCTACTAAAAACCCATCACGATAGAAAGAGAATTTTGATTTTAAATTTTTAGATTTAGATTTTATTGAAATTGATTTAGTCGTGTAGGTGTCATAAGCCAGATATACGATATAAAGAATTCCAGCCCACTTTATTAAATTCAAAGCTTGAGGATTGTCTTTTAGAAAAGTTCCTATAACAAAAACAACTAATATTCCTTGGCAGATGTTGGCCGATATATCTCCAAATGCAGTCCAAACTGAGCGATTTAACCCATAATTAAGAGAGTGAGAAATTATTACAACTCTCGGAGGACCTGGTGTAATAAATAAGAAAAGAATAATTTGTAAAAAAATAAAAAAATCAACTGGAAGCATTTTTTAAATATATAGATATTAATGAAGAAAAAAAGTTTAATTCCCCAAACTAAAGTTAAAAATCCAGAACCAAAGAAAATAGATGAAAACTGGATTGTTTGGGCTGCTTGGGCAGATCGTATCACCTTTGAAGAAATTAAAGAAAAAAGTGGTAAGAATGAGTCCGAGGTAATTAAGATAATGAGAAAAAACTTAAAGCCTGCGTCGTTTAGGCTTTGGAGAAAAAGAGTTCATAATAAAAGCATAAAGCACCGCAAAAAATTTAAGTTAGAAAGAAAAAAAATGAGAGAAAAAGTAAGAATAAATGATATATAAATAATCATGAAAAAAGTAACTCTTTATTCTGGGAATCCTTGCCCTTATTGTAATGCTGCAAAAGCTTTACTTAAAACCAAGGATGTAGAAATTGAAGAATTTGATATTTGGAAAGATCCTTCAAAAGCAAAGGAAATGTTACAAAGAACAAACGGCGCTAGATCTATTCCTCAAATTTTTATTGGAGATCACTATGTGGGTGGCAATGATCAGCTTCAAGCAGCTAACAAAAGTGGTGAGCTAGATAAACTTTTAAAAATTTAATGAAAAGAAAATTTTTTTTAAAAGTTTTAGGATTTTCTATAATTTCAAGTTTTTTTTTTCCTGTTAATCTAATTTTAGCTGCATCAAAAAAAATTTTAAATCAAAATCTGACTGATGAACAAAAAAGAATTATGTTTAATGAAGGTACAGAACGTCCATTTTCGAGCCCCTTAAACAAAGAAAAAAGAAAGGGATTTTATCACTGTGCAAACTGTGGTGCGAAACTCTTTGCTTCAACATCTAAATTTGATAGTGGAACAGGTTGGCCCTCGTTCTCAGAAGCCTTACCCGATGCTTTTATAACTAAAGTAGATAATTCATTTGGTATAGCGAGAACAGAATACCGTTGTGCAAATTGTGGAGTTCATCATGGACATGTTTTTATTGATGGACCAAAAAAAGAAGGTAAACGTTTTTGCAACAATGGCCTTTGCCTAATATTTAAACCTGATAATTAATTTATCCTAAGTCTTTTAAAAAAGGCATTGCATCTCCAGCTCCTAATTTGGTAGTTGATATTCCAGCAACTTTATTGGCAAATTCCAGACTTTCTCTTATTTTTTTTCCTTTTAATAACGCGAAAGCAAAACCACCGTTAAATGCATCGCCTGCTCCTGTTGTGTCAATTGCTTTAACCGTATTTGCTTTTAAAAAGAACTCTTCTTTTCCATCAGAAAAAAATAATCCTTTTTCCCCTAAAGTAATAATAATTTTTTTGACTCCAAGTTTTAATAGCTTCTCTGATGCTATTTTTGCATCTCCTTCATTGATTATTTTAATTCCTGTATAAAATTCTGCTTCGGTTTCGTTGGGAGTAAAATAGTCAATTAAATTAAAAAATTCTTTTGAAAGCTCTAATGCTGGTGCTGGATTTAAAATTGTTAATACACCGTTGTCTTTTGCTGTTTTTAAACAACTTAATGTTACTTCTGTTGGTACTTCTAATTGTGTAAGAAAAATTTTGGACTTTTTGATTATTTCAAAATTAATTTCTTCTATTTTTAATGAAGAGGGTGCTCCCACAATAACATTAATTGCGTTTTTGCCTGTATTTCTATCAACCAAAATTCCCGCAACACCTGTCTGATGTTTTTCAGAAATAATTATATTTGATGTATCTATATTATTTTTTTTAAGTTTAGTTATAGCTAATTTACCATACTCGTCATTTCCTATCTTTGAAATAAAATTTACTTTACCACCTAACCTAGAAACTGTTATTGCTTGATTGCAACCCTTTCCGCCTGGTCCAATGTTGTAACTGTCTCCTAATATTGTTTCACCCGTGACTGGTATCTTGTTACCAGAAAAACTAATATCTGCTACAAATATCCCAAGTATAGAAATTACACTCATTAACCAAGACTAGTAAGGAAAGGAAAGGTTGTCAAAATATAATAGCTTATTACTTGAATTTGATTAGTAGCTATTAAAATACCGGTAATTAATAAAATGATACCGCCTGTTTTGGTTATTATATTGTAATATTTACCAAAACCTTTTTTTGAAATTAAAAACTTACTCATAAAATAACCTGATGCTATAAAAGGAATAGCTAGTCCTAAAGAATAGAAAGAAAGTAATAGAATTCCTTTACTAACTGAAGCTTCTGTCGCTGATAAAGCTAATATTGAGCCAAGGACCGGCCCTATACAGGGTGTCCAGCCAAAAGCAAAAGCTGCGCCAACTATTAAAGGGAATACATAATTATCTTTATAATTTTTTGTTTTAATTCTTTTTTCTTGATTTAAAAATTTAAAGTTAAACAAACCTAACATTTGCATTGAAAACAAAATAATTAAAATTCCAGCAGCAATTCTTAGTTCGTTTGAAAAAAATAATAAAATATTACCTAGTGTGGATGCCGCAATACCTAGTGCAATAAAAACTAAGGAAAAACCCAAGGAAAAGAGGACCGTTTTAATTAAAACGTTTTTTTTATCTCTATCTATTTCTCCTAGATTTTTACCGGTAATATAAGAGATATATCCAGGAATAATTGGTAGCACACACGGAGTTAAAAAACTAATAAATCCAGCTCCAAATGCAAAGGCTAACTTAATGATCATAATATCTTTATATTTGCCTTTAATATCTTACGCAATTACAATATTAGCACATGATAATTAAGTATATTGGGTTTTTGATTACTCTTTTGTGGTCCTATACATTCATAAAGTCTCAAAGTATTTTTAAAAAAGGCTCAGGAGTTTTAATAACTTTATTTGTGTCAAATATATCTTGGTTTACATTTTTAGCTGCTTGCTATTATGGAGTAAAAAACTTTTCTATTTATCAAGTATTACTTGGAGTGGGATTAAGTGTTATTTTAGTTCAGTTATTTTTTTCAAGATTAAAACTTTATATAAACTCTAGATTTAATAACAAAAGTAAATTAATAAAAATTAAAACTTTAATAGAGTATCTAATTATAGCCATTATTGGTTATTATATTTTTTTCTAATTTGTTGAAATAGTAGTTAATACATTAAAATTTTTATCTGTCACAACAATCTCACCTGAACTAGATGCCGTATTTGTGATTGCAATTATGATACTGTAATGAGTTATTAATACTAAATTTTTTCCTTTGCCATCCCATTTTTTAACAAAATTTTTTATTTCCTTTAATTGCTTTGCTTTATTTTTATCATAAGGAGATTGAAAAATGGAATTTAGTGCAGAAAATTCTATAAATTTATTAAATGCATATTTCGCTGTATCTTTACATCTGCACCATTGACTAGAAAGTACTTCATCAATTTCAACTTTATTTTTTTTAAATAATTTTCCTATTCTTTTAGATTGAATAATACCTTTTTTATTTAAATTTCTTTGTGTTTTACAATCGTTTATTTTAAAGCTAATAGGGTCTCCACTACCGGGTGCTAATGAGTGTCTAATTAATATTATCTTATTTCCTTCTTGAGCTGGTATCCAGTTTGCTTCTAGTGCGTGAGAGTTAAGAGAAAATAAAGATAAAGCTAGTGTGAGAATTACGTGGGGAACAATTTTTTTTATCATGGTGGATGAAATGATAGTTTAACAAATTTATGTAGCCTTGGTCTAGTGGACATAACAGATCAATTATAAGCTTCTGGTAAGTTGTATTCAAAACACTTTTTGAGAGAGTGTATAACTTTTAGTTTTTGGGTTTAAAAACTAAACACACGCCATTGTTGCAGTAACGTTTTCCAGTAGGTTTAGGGCCATCATCAAATATATGTCCGTGGTGTCCACCACACTTTTTACAATGATATTCTGTTCTAGGGTAACCCATGTGCATGTCTTTTTTTTCTTCAAACACATCGGGTAAAGATTTAAAAAAAGACGGCCATCCAGATCCACTATCGTATTTCTTAATAGAATCAAATAATTTAACTCCGCAACCTACGCAGTGATAAGAGCCTTCACGCTTTTCACTATTTAAGGAACTCGATCCAGGAGATTCTGTTCCCTCTTGTCTTAAAATATAATTTTGTTCAGGGGTTAATTCTGAATTCCAATCTTTATTTTTCATCTTTTACTTTTTGATCAACGCCATATGGTCTAAATTTACCTTTGTTGCCAACTCTAATTGCTTTTGCTGGAACCCCTACCATTGTTGTGTTATCAGCAACGTCATTTACGACAACAGCATTTGCTGCAATTCTTGCTCCCTTTCCTACTACTATTGGTCCTATTATTTGAGCACCAGAACCAATAACTACATCATCACCAATTGTTGGGTGTCTTTTTTCATTTCTTTGTAAATCAGATTCTATACTTGGAGCAATTCCACCAAGAGTTACCGCATGATAAATAGTTACGTTGTCTCCAATTGTAGAAGTTTCACCAATAACCACTCCCATGCCATGATCAATAAATAAATTTTTTCCAATCGTAGCACCCGGATGAATCTCTATACCAGTAAAGAATCTTATAGTCTGAGAAATGATACGTGCGACTAAATCAAATTTAGCTAAGTAAAAAAAATTTGCTATTCGAAAAAAAAATACCGCTTTTACTCCAGGGTATGTGAGAATAATACTCAATATTGATTTAGCAGCTGGATCTCTATTTTTAATAGAATTTAAATAATTATTCATAATTAACTATATAGTAATTATTTATAAAATTAAAAGCATGTATAAAGTGACTACTTGTAAAAATAGTATAATTGTATATATCTCATCTTATGAGCAATCCATTTCATTTAGCAATACCTGCAGGAGATTTAAATATCGCGACTAGTTTCTATACTGATGTTTTAGGTTGCAAGCTAGGCAGCGGAGAAGAGGGTAAATGGGTGGATGTAGATTTTTGGGGTAACGAACTGACACTTCATAAGACTCAAATGAAATTGCCAAGAGAAAGACATGATGTCGATATGGGAAACGTTCCAGTACCTCACTTTGGAGTTCATTTAGATAAAGAGATATTTAATAAGATAAAAAATAATTTAGCAGCAAGAAATATCAAATATTTGGACAAGCCTTACACTAGATTTGAAGGAAAAGAGGAACAACAAGAAACTTTTTTTATTGAGGACCCTCATGGGAATGTTCTAGAACTAAAAACATTACAAAACTAATAATAATTATCTAAGATTTAAGTCTTTTGTTTTCAGGATCTAACAAAGGTTCTTTTGTAACTTTAATAGGATATCTTTTACCAAAATAACTAACTTCTAATTTTGTTCCTTCTGCCGAATGTGTGGGTGGCAAATATCCGTACAAGATATGTTTGTCTACATAGTAGCCGTAATTTGTGCTTGTAACGTAACCAACTGGTTTACTGCTTTCGTCATAAATTGGCTCTTTACCGAGTGCCATACCCTCGTTATCCTCCATTACCATGCAGCATAATTTTTGTTTCACGGGTTCTTGCTTTAACTTAGATAAAGCCTCTTTTCCTATAAAATTTTGTTCTTTTTTTAATTTAACTGTAAATCCCAATCCAGCTTCATATGGATTAGAGTTAGTGTGAATATCTGTACCTAAAGATCTGTATCCTTTTTCGAGCCTTAAAGATTCAAAAGCTCCAGCTCCTGAACAAATCATGTTAAATTCCTGTGACTTTTCTTTTAATTCATCCCAGAGTGTTAAGCCATATTCAGTCGGGGTGTAAATTTCCCATCCTAATTCACCTATATAGGAGATTCTTACCGCTATACAAGGCACATGACTTATCGATAAATTTTTGATTGAAAAAAAAGGAAACGCCTCATTAGAAACATCGTCATCCTCACATAGGCTCTCTAAAACTTTTCTTGAATTGGGCCCCCACATCCCAACGCCTGCGAATGCTGATGTCCAGTCAATAATGGTTACACTTCCATCTTTTGGTGCATTTTCTTTAAACCAAGATAAATCAATCATTCCATTTCCAGCGCCGGCTAGAATCCAAAACTTATCTTCTTCTAGTCTACTGACTGTTAGGTCGCTTTTTATTCCGCCATAAATATTTGAAATAACCGTGTAAACAACTTTGCCCACCTTAACGTCTATGTTGTTCGTGCAAATCTTTTGTAATAATGCTAATGCGCCTTTTCCACTAACCTCAATTTTTACAAAGCCTGTAATATCAAAAAGCGCTCCTGTTTGTCTCGTGGTCAAGTGTTCGGCAGCTTGAATCGGAGACCAATATTTTGCAGACCAACCTGCTCTATTTGGAAAATTTTTACCTTTAAGTAAATCTTTATTTGTATCGTACCATTGTGGTCTTTCCCAACCCATTACTTCAAAAAATTTAGCTTTTTGATCTCCAAGCCTTGAATAAAAAGGACTCCTTCTTAAAGGTCTTGGTTGGTCAATTTGTTGCAAAGGATGAATGATGTCATAAACTTCTTTATAATTTTGTTTGCCTCTAGCTCTTAAATATTTTCTTACATGGTGATGCTTGTGAAAACGATTAATATCTCCTTCACGCACATCTAGTTCAGGTTCTCCATTAACTATCCATTCGGCCATTGCTTTTCCAACTCCCCCTGCATGAGTAATCCAAACAGCGTTTGCTGACCAAAGGCCTTTAATAGATGTTTCTCCCATTAAAGGATTTCCATCATTAGTAAATGAAAATATTCCATTAATTTTTTTTGTTATTTTTTTCTTAGCGAACGCAGGAAATAACCAGTTTGTTTCTTTGTGAGCACCTACAAAATCTTCTGGACGAAAATCTACTAAGGACGGCATCTCTTCAGCTTCTTCGGGTTTGGCTAATTCTTCTGACTCTAAAATTCTTGGTTCGTGACGATAATTTCCTATTACATATGTATCATTCCACTGTCTAAAGTATAAACTATAATCCTGATGTCTTACTAGCGCATGTTTTACTAATGCTTCTTTTTCATCAGCTTTAAATTCTTTCAACTCTTCAAAAGGTTCTGTCCACACCATTTGATGTTCGCAGGGAACAAGTGGCAGAGAGATACCTGCAAGTCTTCCTATTTTAGGAGCCCAAATTCCTGTTGCAACTAAAACAATATCAGATTCGTAAATTCCTTTTTCAGTTTCAACGCCTTTGATTTGATTGTTTACAATTTTAAATCCAGTTACAGCAGTATCACCAATAAATATTCCAGCTTTTTTATCTTTCACATATTTTGCCATTGCTTGAACGGCTCTTACTGGTGCGGCTAAGCCATCATCAGGAACATAGTATCCACCGTGAATTTTTGAAGAGTCTATATAGGGGCTCATTTTTTGCACTTCTTCTGGTGAAATAATTTTAGCCTCTGTTAAACCATAGCTATGGGCCAAACCCATTTTACGATATAAATCTTGATGACGTTCTTTGGTTTTAGAAACCTCAATCCCTCCAACAGGATGGTAGCAAGGTTTACCTTCGTACTTTAAAGAATTCAAAAATTTTACTGTGTATTGAGCAAACTTGCACATCATCCTTGAGGGATTGGTTTGAAATACTCCACCAGGCGCATGTGAAGTTGAGCCTCCAGTTTCAAATAATGGCCCTTGGTCTAATACAGTAATATCCTTCCACCCAAGTTTAGCTAAATGATAGGCTGTACTAGCGCCGGTAATTCCACTTCCTACTATTATAATTCTAGAATTTTTCTTCATTTTTAAAGACTTAACTCTACCAATAATGACCAAATACGAAAATGTAAATATGCTAAATTATTAGGTTGCATTTCCATATAGAAAGCATACTGGCTTGGGTAATGGGTAAAATTATAAAAAATTCTTGGGCTCTATTTACTGGATTTGGTATAATAATCATTTCACATGGATTCCAAGGTAATCTATTGGGGATAAGATCAGTTATTGAAAACTTTAATTTTATTGCAACAGGCACGATGATGTCTGCCTATTTTATTGGATTTTTTGTTGGCGCAACTATGGTTCCTAAACTTGTGTCTAAAGTTGGTCATATTAGAGTGTTTGCAGCTTTTGCTTCAATGGCATCTCTTAGTTCATTGGTTCATGTTGTTTTTGTTGACCCTTATGTATGGATTTTAGCGAGATTTTTAACAGGTTTCAGTATGATTGGGATATTTATAATTGTTGAAAGTTGGTTAAATGATAGAGCCAACAATAAAACTCGAGGAAAAGTTTTGTCACTTTACATGTTAATTACCTATGTCGGTATGGCTTTAGGAAATTTATTGCTAAATGTTAGTGACCCAAAAAACTATGAGCCCTTTATATTAATTTCTTTATTATTCTCAGTAGCATTAATTCCTATACTTCTTACCAAACGTAAACCTCCAAAATTTAAAAAAACTAGCTCTATTAAATTTAGAGAGCTTTTTAAAATTTCACCATTCGGAAGTTTTTCTATGATTTGTACTGGTTTTATTTTTGCTCCTATATTTAGTCTTTTATCTGTTTATGCAATTACGATGAAATTAACTATTTTTGAAACCTCGTTGTTGTTGGTAGGTGTAATGCTGGCTGGTGCACTTTTTCAATGGCCGATAGGATCTCTTTCTGACAAATACGACCGAAGAAAAATTATAATCGGATCCTCTATAGGCGCAGCTATTTTTTCTATCTTAGCAATTTTTGTTTCAGGGGCAGGTAATTCATTGCCAAATTTGTTTATAGAGTCGACTGTGAGTTTTAATTATTTTTCAACCACTATGGACAAAACAAAACTTTTTATATTTATAATCTTGTTGTCAGGTGCTACTCTTCCATTATTTGCTCTTAATCTTGCGCTTGTTAATGATTATATTCCAAAAGAAAAATTTGTTGCGGCAGGTGGTGGATTAAATATTATATTTGGACTTGGTGCGATGGCTGGTCCTATAGTGTGCTCAACATTAATGCGTTTTTTAGGACCTAACGGTTTTTTTGTTCACCTTATCATTTTTCTTTTTGCAATAATTATTTTTGGATTTTATAGATTAAGTCAAAGAGAAATTGAAGATAATCCAGAGTCAACTTTTACACCTCTGCCTACAAGTATTACACCTTTGGGTATAGAACTTGATCCTGATACTGGTGTTGATTTATCTAATAACGATGAAAAAAAAATTAATTAAATAATTAATTTATGTTTTTAAAAATTAAAAAAATTCCAAAAGTTTCATGGAGCTCGACTAATCCTTTTAATTTAAAACCAAAACTTTCTACTTTATTCTTTTTATGTTTTGGTCTTACTTTGTTTGGTCTCGGTGAGGGTTTATTGATAGTCTCATTTACTGGTGCCTCCCCCTGGTCTGTTTTAGCTCAAGGTATTTCATTAAATGTAAATTACTCTATTGGGGTTATTACTTTTTTTTTAAGTATTGCTGTTTTATTTTTTTGGATTTTTTTAAATCAAAAACCTGGTATTGGAACAATTCTTAATGCTCTAATTATTGCTGTAATGATAGATATTTGTATTAAGTTTGTGCCCACTCCAGGTAATTATTTGACTCAATTATTGTTAGCTATCTTGGCAGTTTCAACAGTTGGGTTAGGTGCTGGAATATACCTTGTAGCAAATTTAGGTCCAGGACCAAGAGACGGACTAATGATAGGGCTGCAACAAAAAACTAATTTGCCCATAGCTTTGGTTAGGGCAGTTTTAGAAATTACAGTTGTTTCTATTGGATGGTATTTTGGTGGAACTGTAGGATTTGGAACTTTATTATTCGCTTTTGGTATTGGGCCGGCAGTAGCATTTGGACTATTTATTGTAAAAAAAATTATTACTTGATATATAGTTAACTAATGACTGCCTATTTAGCTTATTCAATTTATTCATATATGGCATCATTCGCTAGCTGGAGAATAGAAAAAATATATAAAGAACAAAACGATGAACAGAAGGTTAAAATATTTTTTGTCTTAAAACATGGTTTTAGAATTACTGGTACCGTTCTTTTAATCACTCATTTTTTATCCTAAATACAATTAAACTAAAAATAAAAAAGTTACAGTATGTCCCTGTGACAATCGTAAAATATATAATTCCCCCAAAAACCATTAATGTGATTGTTAACCGAAAGGAAAATTATGAAACAATTCTTAATTTTATTAACATTAGTCCTTTTTACTAGCTCAGCATATGCTGGCTCTTGCCCAATGATGGCCAAGAAATTAGATAGTAAAATAGAAGAAGCTTCTAAAATGCGTGAAGCAGGTATGAAAGCTCACGAAGCTGGAGATCATGCCAAATCTGAAGAATTACTAAACAAAGCTATGGAGCTTTTTAAAAGTTAGTATAATATTATAGGGACGCCTAAATACTAGGCGCCCCTAAATAAAATGAGCTCAAAGATATCGAAGATAAACTGGAATTGTAAACATACTTGGGGAAAAAGTACTAAGAATACATTTTGGTGTTTATTAGGTTGTTCTATTGGAGATTTCGGAACTATACTTTTCTTTCAGATTACAGAAATAACTTTTCCTGTTTTAAGTATAATGATTTTAGCAATTATAAACGGTTTGCTTACTAGTATCTCTCTGGAAACATTTATTTTAATAAGACAAAATTTTAAATTAAAAAATGCAATCAAGACGGCATTAGGAATGAGTTTTATTTCTATGATAAGTATGGAAATAGCTATGAATTTTACAGACTTTGTTTTTACAGGTGGGGCAGTATTAAATTGGTATGTTGTGCCTGCAATGCTATTTGCAGGGTTTATAACGCCTCTACCTTACAATTATTACAAATTAAAAAAATATAATATAAGTTGTCACTAAAATGATTGAAAATTTAATACAAAACTTGATTGCCATTAGCCTTGGAGCAATGCTCTTTTTTTCATTCGTGATTGCTCCTATTATATTTAAAGTCCTTGATGTTAAAAATGCGGGTATATTTGTTAGAAGAATATTTCCACATTATTACTTTATTAATTTAGTAGTTTTATCGATTGCAGTAATGCTGTTCTTGTATATCCACTCTATCAATCTAGATTTTTATATTACTCTTATTATTGCAATTTTATTTGCTTTTTCTTTGTTTATTCTCATGCCTTTAATAAATAAATTAAAAGACAATAAGAAGGAAAAAAAATTCAAATATTTACACGCTTTATCTGTGATTATAAATTTTATTCAAATGGTAGGCTTGATCTACTTGATAATTTAATTGTAGTTATTAAATTTTAATTTTTTTATTTACCAAAAATACCTAACTTAACACCATAATCAACTGCCATACCATAATCAGGGTCGTCATCACTATCAACAACTAGCTGGCCAGCTCTGCTTAATAATTTATGACAGTCACGAGTTAAGTGTCTAAGCTTAACTTTTTTTCCAAAACTATCATACTTTTCAGCAATATCTTCAATTGCTTTTAACGCAGATTGATCAATTACTTTTGATTTAGCAAAATCAATAATAATTACCTTGGGGTCTTTGGCTGGATTAAAAATTTCTAGAAAACTGTTTGCTGAACTAAAAAAAAGTTGACCTTCTATTTCGTAAACCTTTGCACCTTTTTCTGACTTAGATGATCTTTCAGTGGCTCTAATTTTTGACGCTGACTTCCATGCAAAAACTAATGCGGATACAATAACACCAACTATTACTGCAATAGCTAAGTCTGCTAAGACAGTTACAACAGTTACAAGAATGGTAACCAGTGCATCACTTCTTGGAACAAAAAATAAAATTTTCAACGAATTCCAAGCAAATGTTGCTATCACAACCATAAACATAACACCTACTAAAGCAGCTATAGGTATCATTTCAATATATGAGGATGTATATAAAATAAAAATTAATAAAAATAAAGCAGCTGCTGTTCCTGCTATACGTGTTCTGCCGCCAGATCTCACATTAATCATTGACTGTCCAATCATTGCACATCCACCCATTCCTCCAAAAAAACCAGTTACTGTATTAGCTATTCCTTGTGCTACGCATTCTTGGCTAGCTCCACCTCTTTTATTTGTAATTTCTCCGACTAAATTTAAAGTCAATAAACTTTCTATTAAGCCGATCGAGGCTAAGATAAAGGCATAAGGGAAAATAATTTTTAATGTTTCTATATTTAAGGGAACAGATGGGATTGAAAATTTAGGAAAACCGCCCTGCACGCTAGCAAGGTCGCCCACGTTCGGAATATCAATTTTAAAAACTAGAACTACGATAGTTGTAAATAAAATAGCAACTAATGTAGATGGTAAAGCTTTTGTTATTTTTGGTAATAACCATATTATATACATAGTTAAAATAACAAATATAATGGAATACATTAGTGTATCTCCAGCAATCCAAACAGATTCACCGATAGAATTAATTGTTTTAAATTGACTAAGTTGAGAAATTCCAATTACGATTGCTAACCCATTAACAAAACCTAGCATCACAGGTTGAGGAACCATTCTAATAAATTTTCCAAGTTTGCTTATTCCTGCAGCCAATTGTAAAGCTCCCATTAGGACTACAGTTGCAAATAGATATTCTGCACCATGATCCATAACTAGCGCTACCATAACAACAGCTAACGCACCTGTTGCTCCAGAGATCATTCCAGGGCGGCCTCCAATTAAAGCTGTAATAAGCCCGACTATAAAGGCGGCGTATAACCCTGATAGAGGTGCAACCCCTGCAACAAAAGCAAATGCAATAGCTTCTGGAACAAGTGCTAAAGCTACAGTTAATCCTGCTAAAATTTCAATTCTAAACAAAGAAAAAGAAAATCCATCCCTGGGAATATAATTCTGTGCATTAAAACTAATAGAGTCTGCAAAATTTAAAAGTGCCTGTGATGATACTTGTGATGGTTTTCTTCCTTTTTTTAAAATTTTTTTCATGAGTTAAATGAATATACTAAAACTAATAGACTAACTAATATATATTCGTCGTATCCCTAATACGTTCTGAAAAGCAATATTCAAATGATTTATTGATAATTAAAATTCTCTTTTTATTGGCGAGACCAATATCCGTAAACACATCTTGTGCCATTTCTTGAGCAGTCATAAGTATCATTAAGAACTCCATTTATGACTACCGTTATATGTTTGGAGCAAGATACAATAAGTGTATCGTTCGGTAGTTCTTCTTTTTTTAAATGAACTTTGCAACCTTGTCCTATAAACATTGTGGGTGTCCACTTCCAACCCAATTGTTTTAAATACTTCTTAAGAACAGCTCTATGCGTACCTGTTCTTGGACTATCATTTTTTTTTATTAAGCTTTTAGCAAGTTTTGATCTAGATTTAATTCTAAATTTTTCATTAGCGTCATACAAATCTTGATAAATTTTCTGATAACTTATACCCGTTGCAATTGCTATAGATCTTACCACGCAATCTCCAGTCCTCCCTTTGAAGCCAGCGGCTTGTCTACCACCGTCATTTACTTTGAGTTTTAAATTACTTCTTGAAAATAATCTTTTAAAAAACATCTATTTTGTTTACAATAGTTGTATTGTAGAAACAAGTTTGAATTAAAAAACATAATATTCTTTACTAATAATTCTTATAATTAATTTATGAAACAAAAATTTGATGTTATTATAATTGGCGCTGGTGCAGCTGGGTTGATGAGCGCTATTGAGGCTGGAAAAAGAGGTAGAAAAGTACTTTTGATGGACCACGCAAAAAAAATAGGGGAAAAAATTCGTATATCAGGTGGAGGAAGATGCAACTTTACTAATACTAACACCCATCCGAGTAAATTTATTTCAAATAATCCAAAATTTATTATTTCTGCGTTAAGTCAATATACTCAAAATGATTTCATCAAGTTGATTAAAAAACATAATATTAAATTTCATGAAAAAAAGTTAGGACAACTTTTCTGTGACGAAAGCGCTCAACAAATTATAGATATGCTGCTTCTAGAATGCCAAATGGCAGATGTCACTTTAAAGAAAGGAGTTTTTGTTACAGATATTGATAAGCAAGATAGTCAATACTATGTTGCTGTTGGCTCTGACAAATATCTTTGTGATTCATTGATTGTTGCTACAGGAGGCTTATCTGTTCCTAAAATTGGAGCAAGTAAATTTGGATATGAAATAGCTAAAAAATTTAACTTAAATATTATTGAACCATTGCCCGCCCTAGTGCCTTTGACTTTTAGTGAAAAAATACTCTCTAAATGTAAAGAACTTAGTGGGCTATCATTGGAAGCGCTTGTTTCTTTTAATAAAACTTTTTTTGAAGAAGGAATGTTGTTCACTCACAGAGGTTTAAGTGGACCTTCTATATTGCAAATCTCTTCTTACTGGAAATTAGGAAGCGATATTAAGATTAATCTTTCGCCCAAACAAGATATTTTTAAGTTCTTAGAAAATAAAAAAAAAGAGAATCCCAAACAAGATATAAGTATTTTAATCTCAGAAATTCTTCCTAAAAGGTTGGCTTTCATGATCTGCAAAGAAAATGGTGTTAGTGGTAATGTGTGTGAATTATCAAATAAATTACTAAAACAATTAAGCAGCTCAATAAATACTTGGCTTATAAGTCCAACAGGTTCTGAGGGATATAGGACGGCCGAAGTTACACTAGGTGGCGTAGATACTGATGAGATTTCTTCTAAAACAATGATGTCATTAAAAAATCCCGGTTTATTTTTTATTGGAGAAGTGGTTGATATTACTGGCCACCTAGGTGGTTACAACTTTCAATGGGCCTGGTCTTCTGGCTTTGTAGCTGGTCAATACGCTTAATTAATTTATATTTGCTGTATCTAGTAGACGTTCTTTAAAATAATCTTCAAATGATCTGTTGCAGGTAATTAAGTATTTATCTCTCAGGTTATAAATTGAACAATCTATTCTGGCAATCAAAGTTTGGGCCATTGTTAAATTGGGAAATTTTTTATTTCGTAAATCAAAATGTGTTAATTTATTTAAAAATTCATTTTTATTCTCCCCTGAAATTTCAAAATAAACTTGTCCATAAGAATAATCCGAAGCAAGAATTTCATCATTGGAATTAATATTCGATATAAATTTTAAAACATCCTTGTAGTTCTGTTCTTTTAAGTAACATAGGCTCCATTGATTAAATGAATGTTTAGCAAATAGAAACTTATCATTTAAAGTTATTTCCAGGTTTTTTGATGGAGGAATTATAGATATCTCTTTATTAATTGTTTGATTGAATTGTTTTTCTCCGTCACCTCTGATAATAACTTGTTGGAATTTCTTTTGAACAATATGAACTCCTTCTAATGACAATACAGTTGTCATGATACCAGCCTTTTATTTTCCGGGTCAATAAAAACAGGGTTAACAACCTCAACCGGAATATTTTTAGTTCCATTAGATGTAGAAACAAATAGTTTGGCTCCCATTAATTTACTACCCTCTTTTATTAATGCCATTGAAATACAGTAACCAAGATTAGGACTGTGATAACTTGATGTAATATGACCAAGATAAGGAACGGGTGTTTTTATTTTTTTTGGTAAAGTTTTACATTCAACAATATGTTGACCCTCCTCGATGAATTCAGATTTATCTAAAGGAACAATACCAACTAACTGTTTTCGATCTTCTCTAGATGTATCACTTCTGGTCAAAGATCTTTTTCCAATAAAATCTTTTTTCTTTTTACCTATCATCCATGTAAAATTAATATCTAAAGGTGTAACGGTTCCGTCTGTTTCTTGTCCAATTACAACATAGCCTTTTTCCGCTCTTAATAAATGCATGGTCTCTGTTCCATAAGGTACAAGATTAAAATCTCTACCGTGTTCAAATATTTTCTCCCACAATTCTAGAGAGTGTTTTGGAGAAATATAAATTTCATAACCAATTTCACCTGTAAAGCTAGCTCTCATAATTCTAACTTTGGTGTCTAAATAGTTAAAAATCTTAAAAGTCATAAAAGGAAAGTTATCATTACTAAAGTCAATATTACTAAATACTTTGCTCATAATATCTCTAGATTTAGGTCCACTGATATTAAAAGTTGAAAATTGTTCAGTAGTTGAGTTCACGTAAACTTGAAGGTGTGGCCACTCAGTTTGAAGATATTCTTCCATGTCAGCTAAAACTTTTGGGGCGCCGCTGGATGTGGTTGTCGAAATAAAGTGAGTATTACTAATCTTACAAACAATACCGTCATCTTTAATCATTCCATCTTCACCCAACATAAGAGCATATCTTGAGGTCATCGGTTTCATCTTAGTAAAAGGATTTGTGTACATGAGGTTCATAAATTCTAATGCGTCTTTACCTTTAATTTCTATTTTACCAAGAGTGCTTCCGTCTAAAATGCCAGCTGTTTCTCTTGTTTGTTTGGACTCTCTTTGAATGGCTTGATGCATGGTTTCA
>Ga0209709_10002131_pt1 | contig 17586 bp, 15 predicted proteins | sample ArcticOcean_MG_C_2_FD_187435 | JGI IMG/M metagenome (GOLD analysis project Ga0209709, IMG submission 187435) | Marine microbial communities from western Arctic Ocean - ArcticOcean_MG_CB4_136 (SPAdes) (version 2) | ecosystem: Environmental > Aquatic > Marine > Oceanic | place: Arctic Ocean... | reverse complement strand
ACAGCATTTCTGGCATCTACGACACGCTAAAGCAGTGTGCTAAGATTTCTCAAAGTGCTGGAGGTATCGGTTTAGCAATGCATAATATCCGAGCCAAGGGATCCTACATCAAAGGGACAAATGGCACCTCGAACGGAATAGTTCCTATGTTGAGAGTGTTTAACGATACCGCTAGATATGTTGACCAAGGTGGCGGTCGTAGAAAAGGTTCTTTTGCGATGTACCTCGAACCGTGGCACGCTGATGTCTTTGACTTCCTCGAAATGAGAAAGAATCATGGAAAAGAAGAGCAGAGGGCGAGAGATCTCTTTTACGCTCTTTGGATTCCAGATTTGTTTATGAAAAGGGTTGAGGAGAATGGGGATTGGACTTTAATGTGTCCCAACGAATGTCCTGGCTTGCCTGAGACACATAGCGCTGAATTTGATGCGCTTTATACCAAGTACGAGAAAGAAGGAAAGGGAAGAAAGACGATTAAAGCTCAAGACCTTTGGTTTAAAATTCTGGAGAGCCAAGTTGAGACTGGAACGCCTTACATGTTATTCAAAGACGCGGCTAACGCTAAGTCTAATCAGAAGAATCTGGGGACAATTCGCTCGTCAAATCTCTGTACTGAGATCATCGAGTACACGGCTCCAGATGAAATCGCTGTATGCAATCTCGCTTCTCTTGCACTTCCTAAATTTGTCAAGTCTGATGGATCATTCGACCATGATAAATTATTTGAGATAACCTATCAAACGACGAAGAATCTGAACTGCATTATTGATAGAAATTACTATCCAGTCATTGAAGCGCGCAATTCAAATATGCGCCACCGTCCAATCGGAATTGGTATTCAAGGATTGGCTGACGTATTTATTTTAATGCGACATGCATTTGATTCTGATGAAGCGCGCACGCTGAATAAAGAGATTTTTGAAACTCTTTACTATGCTGCTTGTACCGCATCTAAAGACCTCGCTAAAATTGACGGTGCGTATGAGACGTTTGAAGGATCGCCTGCTTCAAAAGGAATTCTTCAGTACGACATGTGGAATGTAACTCCGTCAAAACGATGGGAGTGGGATGTTCTTAAAGAGGAAATCAAGAAACATGGAATGCGCAACTCTCTGTTAATAGCTCCTATGCCTACAGCTTCTACAGCTCAAATTTTAGGGAATAACGAATGTTTCGAGCCTTACACTTCTAACATTTACACTCGACGTGTATTGTCAGGTGAGTTTATCGTTGTAAACAAGCACCTACTTAGAGATTTAGTCAAACTCGATCTTTGGGATGATGATATGAAAAATCGTTTGATTGCAGCCAATGGGTCAGTACAAAACATTGATGAGATTCCTGACAATATCAAGTTGCTTTACAGAACCGCCTGGGAGATTTCTCAGCGTTCAATTCTTGATATGGCAGCAGATCGTGGTGCTTACATATGCCAATCACAATCTCTAAATATCTTTATGGAGAATGTGACAAATTCTAAGCTCACCTCCATGCACTTTCACGCTTGGAAAAGTGGTCTTAAGACAGGAATGTACTACCTAAGAACTAAGGCGGCCGCTGATGCCATTAAGTTTACGGTAGACAAGAAGTATAAGACAAAAGATTCACCTAAAGTCCCCGAGTTTACTCAAGAAGAGGCCATTGAAATGTGCAGCATAGAAAACGGTGATGACTGTGACATGTGTGGCAGCTAAGACTCTGAAATCCCCGCAACTTTTTAGACCTTTGATGCTATTAACGCTCGGAAGTCTATGAGGATTAGGGCGAACCCTAAAATGATATGAATGGGCTGAGCGAATGCTGGAAATCCCATTTGTGTGAACAGTAAACCTGTTAGGGTTTGGCCTAAAAGGATCGCTATGGTGATTTTAGCATAATTCCTGAAGTGCTCATTCTTCAGCATCGGAATGGCCCACATCAAATGAATTGCAATGATTCCCCAAACAGCTGAGCGGTGTAAAACCCACCATCCTGGGAGTGCATCAATCAAGTTCGCTCTTGATACATTAGACGCAAGAGCAAGGTCAACTGCCTCACGGATCTGAGTTCCGAAAATCAATTGCATGAAAGCAATCAACAGTGAGATGAAGATCCAGTTTCTGGTGGCTTTTCTAATGAATGTTTTTGTGCCTTCAAGGTGTTGGATTAACCCCACAAGTAAAACGAGTATTGCCAAAGCACTCACCATGTGAATGGTGATTGAGAATGGAATCAAATTCCCTTCCACAACAAGTTTTCCAAGCCAAGAAACAAACAGCACTGACGCTACGGTCGCTGAAGTAAGAAGTATCGGGATGATTCTTCGCGACCTTATCGCAAGAACAAGCAGAATAATGATCGGGATTCCCGAGAGCGCCCCGATAAGGCGGTTAAAGTATTCTATCCAAGTATGTAAAGCGTTAAACTCCGCATAACTGTGCTTGGCATATGGCTCCCAATTAGAACTCTCAAATTCCTCTCCAAATGACAAATGATCTTCCGTTGACACCCACAGTGTGTCACGCTCAATCACCATTGTTCCCTCAGAATACTCAACTCCAACACTCCATTTTATTTGGTCTTCAGAAGTAGGAGGTATGAGTAGGCCAAAACATTTAGGCCAGTCTGGACAACCCATACCTGAACCCGTCATTCTAACCACAGAACCAGCAAGTACAACTAAATAAACCAGTACAAATGCTATCTTCGATATGCGTTTCAATTTGAGGTACTCGGCGCGTAATTTGTCACCAATGCAGAGGTTACACCATAAAGCTTGCCGTCAGCTATCTGAGTAACAACAGAGGCTAGAGATTCTACCGTCTCTATGTTAGGGTCATACTCTATGGTTGCAAAATCAAACTCTCTGTCGCTGTCAAAATTTACTGTAACATTGGACACCCCTTTCTGTTCTAAAAGCTCCTTCTTGACTTTTGCAACGCAACCTACCTCACACATCATTCCTTTAATTTCAAGCCTTGCAGTTGTTTTACTCAATTCCCCTACCTGATTAACTTCTGTAATTACCAATTCATAAACTTCAATATTCCGATCGCAGCCTGTGATCATAAAAACGGCAATTACTACGGCAGTAGATAAAAGTGTGGCAAATTTACTCATGACACAAATGTAGGGTTGAATTGCGGATACAAGGTTGGTGTACATTTGCCAAACTGTGCTAAATCAAAAATCAAAAATAACAATCTGGGGGATGCTACTTCTCTTAGCATTTGTTTGGGGCAGCTCATTTATTTTAATGAAGATTGCTATTTTTGACACTTCCGGGGAGATGGTTTACACTCCTTTAGAGGTAGCTGCTTTGCGTATCGCTATCGCTGGAATCGTACTCTTGCCTATTACAATAAAATATTTGAAATCGATAAAAAGATCTCAAATACTACCTCTTTTAGCAATTGGCACATTGGGGAATTTGTTCCCCGCGTATTTATTTACCTCAGCTGTAAGTTCTATCCCATCAGCAATCGTAGGGATGTTGAATGCCCTTACGCCTTTGTTTACTATGATTGTGGCCGCGGTTGTGTTTAAAACGGCTGTGACTAAGATTCAATTTTCTGGGCTAACGATAGGGCTTGTTGGGGCCTTGTTACTTGCCGCCGGTGACTTGGGGGTAACTTCGGCAAGTGGAGATATTGAATGGTGGGCTTGCGGCAGGGTCGCTTTGGCTACACTGTTTTATGGAATTAGCGTCAATATCCTAAAAAACAAACTTGATGGTGTTCCTTCTACAGCAATTGCTTCAATTGCTTTATTTATGGTACTTCCAGCAGCTGTAATTGTGCTCTTATACTCTAATGCATATTCCACCCTTACAGAAAACCCTCACGGAGGAAGTGGAATGATCGCTATAGCCATTCTAGCAGCCATAGGAACAGCTGGTGCGTTGATTCTATTTAATACTCTTATAAAATGGACAAATGCATTAACGGCTAGTTCAGTAACATACATCATTCCTTTATTTGCGGCAATGTGGGGATGGATGGATGGGGAGAATTTGACAATCGTCCATCTTGTAGGTGGAGTGGTGATATTATTAGGCGTTGCACTCGTCAATGGAGTGAGGAAGAAAAAAGTTGGGAATTTCTAGTGAAAGCCGTATCTTTGCGCCCCCTTTATATCTAATTCTGAAGGGTAAATTTAATTTCCATGTATGCAATCGTAGAGATAGCAGGGCACCAGTACAAGGTACAGAAAGACCAACAGGTTTTCGTAAACCGCCTAGACGCTGAGGAAGGAGCGACGATTAAGTTCGATCGCGTTCTCCTTACAGACAAGGCCGGTGACGTAACAGTTGGCGCCCCAGCTATAAACGGCCTAGCCGTTCATGCCACCGTAGAGAGGCATTTAAAAGGAGACAAAGTTCTTGTCTTTAAGAAAAAACGTCGTAAAGGATATCAGAAGCTTAACGGTTTCCGTCCTTACCTAACTGAGATTCGTATTACGGATATCAAGAAGGCGGCAGCAAAAAAAGCAGCTCCTAAAAAAGAAGCAGCGGAAACTAAAGCTAAACAAGAAGCGTAATCGGCCACTAGCCGAAAAACTCATATATCATGGCGCATAAAAAAGGTGTAGGTAGTTCGAAGAACGGACGTGAGTCACAGTCGAAACGACTTGGCGTAAAAATCTTCGGTGGTCAAATTTGTATCGCAGGCAACATTATTGTTCGCCAACGCGGAACAGCTCACCACCCAGGGAGCAATGTAGGAATCGGTAAGGATCATACCTTATACGCCCTAACTAACGGAATCGTCGAGTTCCGCAAGAAACGTAACAATCGCTCCTTCGTATCCGTAGTTTCTGCGGGAGGCGAAGCGTAGTAGGAATTTATTCCTAAATAACTCTTTCAAGGACTCCCGTCCCCTTTTCGGGGCGGGAGTTTTTTTTATTCAATTTTTAACCCCAATTCCGGCATATTTGTCCGAAATTAGACTTTATAAATGCTTACTCTTACCAACTTACGTGAAAGACGCGACAGCGTTATTACTTGTCTAGCAAAACGTGGCATCGATGCTGCTGAAAGTGTAGACCGCATCCTCTCGCTCGACTTGGATCGAAGAGGAATTCAAAAAGAATTAGATGACACCTTAGCTCAAAGCAATATCCTCAGCCGTAAAATCGGAGAGTTTATGAAAGAAGGCAAGCGTGAAGAAGCGGAAGCTGTAAAACAAGAGACCTCCGGTCTTAAGACGCTCTCGGTCGAACTTAAAGAAAAGATGTCCGAGCTGGAGAAAGAGGTTCACGACATCCTTTCTCACCTACCTAACACTCCTTGTGATCTCGTCGTTGCTGGTAAATCTGAGGAAGATAACGAATTGGTGTACAGTTGGGGTGATCACCCAGATTTAGGGGAGCATAATAAACCCCATTGGGATATCGCAAAAGAAAAGGATTTAATCGATTTCGATTTAGGTGCAAAAGTAACCGGGGCTGGATTTCCTTTTTACAAAGGCAAGGGAGCTAAGCTACAGCGTGGATTAATTAGCTTTTTCTTAGATAAAGCTGATGAAGCTGGATATACGGAGTACATCCCGCCACTCATGGTAAATGCTGAAAGTGGATTTGGCACTGGGCAGTTGCCGGACAAAGAAGGTCAGATGTACCACATGGCAGAGGATGATTTATATATGATCCCAACGGGTGAAGTGCCCCTCACGAATATCTTTCGCGACACTGTACAAAACGCTATGGACCTTCCTATAAAGCTTTGTGGGTACACGCCTTGCTTCCGCCGTGAAGCGGGCAGTTACGGCAAGCACGTAAGAGGGCTTAACCGCCTCCATCAGTTTGACAAGGTTGAAATAGTCCAAATCCAACATCCCGACAAATCTGCTGAAACCCTAGATGATATGGTGAATCACGTCAAGGGATTACTCGAAGCTTTGGAACTCCCATATAGAATATTGAGACTTTGTGCAGGGGATATGGGCTTTACAGCTGCCATGACTTATGACTTTGAGGTTTGGAGTGCTGCACAAGAAAGGTGGCTAGAGGTGAGCTCCGTTTCTAATTTTGAGACCTTCCAGGCGAATAGGCTTAAGTGTAGATTTAAAGACTCCGATGGGAAAAACCAACTGGTCCATACATTGAACGGTTCTGCACTCGCTCTACCAAGAATTGTCGCCGCTCTTCTTGAAAATCATCAGGATGCCGATGGCGTTAAGATTCCTAAGGCGCTCGTACCATTTCTCGGATTCGATAGAATATAAAAATCTAGAAAATGAAAAACTTCCTCCAATTGTTGGTGTTGTACAGCGGCTTGAGCTGTTTTCTATCTGGGTGTAGTGATCATAAAACGGAGCTTTCTTTACATGCTGCTTTCACCGAATTAGAAAGCTTGGAAGAACTGGTGAGGGAAGCCCCTCTTGATTCAATCAATTCTGTAAGAGATTGGTTGCTAGAGGCAAAAAAGGACTTGGTTTGGCTGGGCGCGGATAGCAATGTTGTGTTTGTCAGATCCGATGCGATGGTGATTGAGGAACTCTCGAAAGCAAATCGTTATCTGAAGGATTCGCCAAATAGGTTTGCTGGGATTTTTCAGGAAATCGAACGATGTAAAACACAGGTTACTGGATTAATCGATGTTATCGAATCCGGCGCCGAGCTTGATGCTTTAGGTGATTCTATTGATGATATTTACATAAAAAGGAATGTTGAGATTGAACTCGATGCGGTTTTAAAACTCGAGGATGTTGTTACAGAAACGCTAAGACTTGCTCGATTGGGGCTTGAAACGGATTTCTCTTCACGTGAAGCCATCGACAGCTTGCTAGAGGTGAAAAGAGGTCAGTGGGCAAGAGGAATCGCTAAAGCTGGGGAAGAGATATGAGGGGGCTTATATATACAATTTCCCTTTGTATTCTTGGGGTGGGGGTGAATCATGGGGCTCAAGCCCAAACAGATTTGGAGCTCGCCGAATTCTACTACAACGAGGGGAGCTTTGAACAAGCAAAACTATACCTTGTAGAAATATATAAGAGAAACAAGACCAACGCCGTTTATCAGATGTACTACAAATCTCTCTTGGCAATGGAGGATTTCGAAGCCGCTGAAAGTCTTGTAAAAACAAAAATCCGAAGAACTCATAAAAACAGCAAAGCAAACGTATACGTCGATTTAGGCTCTCTGTATTTAAACTTTGATATGACAGAGGATGCGCGAGCCGCTTTCGACAAAGCCTTGGAGCTTCTTCAGCCAGGTAGGAGTCAAGCGGTGAGATTAGCGAATGCTTTCATTAAATTAGACGAATTAGATTTGGCATACGCAACGTATAAGAAAGCTCAAGGCCTGGGAACCACCGATTTTCATTATGAATTCGCGAACCTACAAGGAATGAGGCGCGATTTTCAGGGAATGGTAGAGAGTTTTTTAGAGCTTCTACATACAAAACCAAATTATCTACGTACAGTTCAAAATAGTTTAAACCGGAATCTGAGGTTGCAAAGTGAACCAGAGAATGGTGAGCTCGTTAGAATTGCGCTTTTGCGAGCCGCTACAAAATATCCGGAGGACAATATTTATCCCGAGATGCTTGTTTGGCATTTTACACAAATAAAAGATTTTGCATCTGCTTTCATACATGCGAGAGCCATTGATTTGCGACTTGGAGGGATTGGCGTGGGCCTTATGGAATTGGGGAATACCGCCGCCTCGAATAAAGATTTGACTACCGCCGTTGAGTGCTTCAAATATGTAGCTTCAAAGGGTGCAGGCACAGCCTATTTCTATATCGCAAGAAACGAACTTCTGCAGATTAGATTCCATGATCTAACAACTCAAATCCCTGTTAATATTGAGATGCTCGAATTGCTTGAAGAGGACTATTCCGCAAGTATCATAGAGCTCGGAGTCATGGCTGAGACAGCTGTTTTATTAAAAGATCAATCACACATTCTGGCCTTTTTTCTCGACCGAGGAGATGAAGCAATCAAGGTGATGGAGGAAGCCTTGGCAATTTTTGGGTTAAATGAGCGAGTCGCTGCAGCTTGCAAATTAGAACTCGGAGATATCTATGTCTTTGAAGATTTGGTTTGGGATGCGTCGCTCTTGTTTTCTCAAGTTATACTTGATTTTAAGGATGACCCTATCGGCCATGAAGCAAAGTATAGAAATGCTCGGATAAGTTATTTTACTGGAGATTTTGCTTGGGCCCAAACACAATTGGATGCTTTAAAAGCCTCAACATCTAAACTTATCTCCAATGATGCGATAGACCTGAGTTTGTTAATCACGGATAACTTCAATTTAGATACAATTTTCGAACCTATGGAAATGTATGCTCGCGCTGATTTACTGATCATGCAGAAAAAAAATCACGCAGCAGTTTTAACATTAGACACAATTTTAACAACTTGGCCTGGACATTCCCTCGAAGATGAAATCTTAATTGTCAAGGGGGATTTGGCTCTTTTAGATGGCGATATTGAATCCGCACTACAGTTTTATTCTGAAGTTGCAGAACTCCATTTCGATGATATAACCGGGGATGATGCTTTATTTAAACTTGCCGAGATTTATGACTACGAGTTAAATGATCCTGTAAAAGCGAAGGAGTTGTATGAGAGGATCGTCTTTGAGTATTCTGGATCTCTGCATGTAATTCAAGCTCGAAAGAGGTTTAGAGAGATGAATGAAGATGGAATTATTGAGCAATGATCTTATATAACATTACCGTTTCTGTTAATCAAGAGTGTGCAAAAGAATGGCTCGAATACATGATTAACGATCACATCCCAGCAGTGATGATGACAGGTCATTTTCGCGACTATAAATTATGTCGGGTACAAGGTGATGAGCAGGGAGGAGAGACCTACGCAGTGCAGTATTTGGCTTACTCTACAGAGACATTCAAAGCTTACACTTCCGATTGTGCCCCAGCTCTTCAAGCAGATTTCCATAAAAAATGGGGAAGCAAAGCCGCCGCCTTTAGGACCATCCTTCCCGTTATATTCGAAGGGCAGTATACACGCAAGAAAAATGGTTAAAGCAAAAAAACACTTAGGCCAACACTTTCTAATAGGTCCGGGAATAGCCGATAGAATTGCTCAATCTATTACATGCCACAACGGATGTAATGCTGTTTTAGAAGTCGGGCCCGGTACAGGGGCTCTTACGTTGCCGCTTCTTGAAAGGGGGGATTTAGATCTACACGTCGTAGAATTAGACACTGACAGTGTAGATTTTTTAGTTACTGAGGAGTTGTTGCCTTCCGAGAGAGTTCATGGGGTTGATCTACTTTCATGGAACCCTGACATGGCTTTCCCAAACAACCAGCCTTTTATTGTAGCCGGCAACTTCCCCTACAACATTTCTTCTCAGATTCTATTCCAGGTAATAGATTGGCGAGAAAGGGTTCCCGAGCTTGTAGGGATGTTTCAAAAAGAAGTAGCCCAGAGAATCGCTGAAGGTCCGGGGTCACGTACCTATGGTATTTTAAGCGTCTTACTCCAAACTTATTACGATATAGAATACCTCTTCACAGTTGACGAGGACGCCTTTGATCCACCACCAAGAGTAAAAAGTGGCGTTATCCGACTACTTAGAAACGATATGATAGATCCGGGGTGTTCATTTCTACACTTAAAAAGAGTTGTAAAAGGCGCTTTTAACCAAAGGCGTAAAACACTTAGAAATGCATTAACTAGTGCTGGTTTTGCTGAAGAAATGATCCCTAAAGAGTTCTTGAAACAACGGGCTGAGCAACTCAGTCCCAAAGAATTTCATATACTCGCTATCGCACTGTTACCTACATCATCTTAGCTGGCGTAACTTTACATCAGATTTATTTAGTTATTTGACTCGAAAAAAAGCACTTGAAATGAGCAAGGCAACAACTTTTGGGGAGTTTATTATGGATGGTCAGGCGGAGTTCCCGTTTGTCTCAGGCCAACTTACGAGACTGCTAACAGATATCGGAGTTGCTTCGAAAATTGTAAATCACCAAGTAAACCGCGCAGGATTAGCAGGTATTTTAGGAGATGCGGGTTCCACAAATATTCAAGATGAAACTCAGCAAAAACTAGATGTTTTTGCCGATGTAACTTTTATGAGGATTCTTACTGCTGGTAAATCCGTAGCGGGAATTGGTTCCGAGGAACAGGAAGAACCCATTTTATGTGGTGACCTTGGAAAAGCCGGTAAATATATCGTGCTTATAGATCCTCTTGACGGAAGTTCAAATGTTGACGTTAACGTTAGTATAGGTACAATTTTCAGTATTCAACGGCGCAAAACACCAATGGGGGAACCTTTGACCAAGCAGGATTTCCTTCAAGCTGGGACTGAACAAGTTGCTTCGGGGTATGTTTTATATGGTTCTTCCACAATGTTAGTTTACACAACTGGCTCAGGGGTTAACGGCTTTACACTAGACCCTGCGGTAGGTGAGTTTTTTCTATCTCATCCAGGTATGAAATTTCCAGAAATCGGGAAGATTTATTCTGTGAACGATGCGCTTCTGAGTAAATGTTCAACCCCAACTAAATTATTTATTGAAGTGTGTCGAGAAAATACGGATACTGGTTTCAGAGCCCGCTACATAGGTTCTTTGGTTTCTGATTTTCACAGAAATCTTATTCACGGTGGAATCTACCTATACCCTTCTCTCAAAGATAAACCTGAAGGAAAGTTAAGATTGCTATACGAGTGTTCGCCTTTGGCATTTATTGCTGAACAAGCTGGTGGTCTTGCCATTGATGATCATGGAAGGATTTTAGAAAAAACGCCAACAGATTTGCATCAACGGGTGCCCTATTATGTTGGAAATAAAAACTTAGTTGAAGCGTTTTTGAAGTTTCAACAAGCGGAAAAGTAAGCTTATCTTTATCTTTCTTAAAACGCTTAATGAGAACGGACGACCTTCTAAATTTTTACCGCTGTGATAATCGTACTGGCACATTACTTCGTGCGCTAAAGGATACATCTAACAAGATTGAATTAAAAGGAGTCGTGGGCTCCGGTCTTGCATTGATTGCAGCTGGAGTACTAGAAAACGAGCTGAAAGAAGGCGTTAAAAAGAGACCTCATTTATTCGTGTTTGACGATAAAGAGCAGGCCGCATATTTTATGAACGACTTAGAGCAAATCTTAGTCGAAAATCCACGTCCTGTTTTTCTATTCCCCCGGTCAGCAAGGGTGCCTTATCAGGAAGAAATAACTGAGAATGCCAATATCGCACAGAGAGCAGAAGTTCTAAATGAAATCAACAGAGGTGGAGAAGGGTGTATCATCGTTAGCTATCCTGGCGCTTTAAGCGAAATGGTGATTACCCAAAAGGAGCTGAGTGCCCAAACCTTTTCTATTCATGTAGGAAACTCATTTACGCTCGACTTCTTAGATGAAGTATTCTTAGAATATGGATTTGAAAAAGTAGATTTTGTTTATGAGCCTGGTCAATATGCCATGAGAGGTGGGATCGTTGATGTCTTTAGCTATTCTTTCGACCACCCTTATCGAATAGAGTTTTTCGGAGAGGAGATAGAAAGCATTCGTAAATTTAATCCCGTTTCCCAGCTTAGTGTAAGCAAGCTAACGAGGGCTACAATCGTTCCCAATGTGGGTAAGAAAACGCCTCATGAAAGCTGGGAAGCCTTCTTTAGTTTTATTCCTGAGGATTCTGTGATTTGGATGAGCGATGTGAAGAGTTGCGAACTAGGCCTGCAGAAAGAACTAGAAAAGGCAACTGCTCATTTCGAACGCCTTGTGGGAGAGACGAAAAGAACTCCACCATCTGAGCTGTACTTAGATCCTGAGGTTTTCAAAAGTCTCATCGAAGATTTTTCTGTTGTTGAATTCGGTGGAGGGAAAACGTTTTCCGACAGGGTGACAATTTCCTATGGAATGACTGAGCAGCCTGCATTCAACAAGCATTTTGACATGATCGCAACGAACCTCATTGCAAACAATCGAAATGGATATGTGAATGTAATCGTGTCAGGACAAGCCACTCAACTTGAGCGGCTTCATGATATTTTTACTGATCGGCAGGATAAAAATGGTGAGAAAAGTCCGGACGTTCCGTACACACCTATCCCTATGGAACTCAGTGTAGGATTTGTAGATAAAGATTTAAAAGTCCTCGTCTACACTGATCATCAGTTATTTGATAGATACCACAGGTTCCGTCTTAAAGATGGTTTTAGGAAAAGCAAAGAAGCACTCACTATTAAAGAGTTAATGTCTTTAGAAGTGGGGGATTTTGTGGTGCATATTGACCATGGAATAGGTGAATTTTCTGGCCTTCATAAGATTGAGGTGAATGGCAAAGAACAAGAAGCAATAAGGCTGTCATATAAAGGTGGAGATGTACTTTATGTAAGCATACATTCTTTACATCGTATTTCCAAATTCACTTCTAAGGAAGGAACGACTCCCTCAGTGAATAAACTCGGGACTGCTACTTGGGCTAAGACGAAGGCCAAAACAAAATCTCGTGTCAAGCAAATAGCCTACGATCTTTTACATCTTTACGCCAAGCGAAAAGCCGCCGAAGGTTTTGCCTTTACCCCTGACAGCTATTTACAGCATGAACTTGAGGCAAGTTTTATGTTTGAGGACACCCCGGACCAGCACACAACAACTAAGGCGGTTAAAGAGGATATGGAGAAAATCATTCCCATGGATAGGCTTGTGTGTGGAGATGTGGGGTTCGGAAAAACTGAGGTTGCTATTCGTGCGGCCTTTAAGGCTGCAACCGATGGAAAACAAGTCGCAATGCTCGTTCCGACAACAATTCTCTCTATGCAACATGCACGTAGTTTTACCCGTAGGCTTAAAGATTTCCCGGTGACAGTTGACTACATCAATCGTTTCAAAACTGGAAAAGCCCTTCGTGAAACCCTAGATAAAGTTGAATCCGGTGAAGTCGATATATTAATCGGAACTCATGCTATTGTGGGCAAGAAAGTAAAATTCAAAGACTTGGGCCTGCTGGTGGTCGATGAGGAGCAGAAGTTTGGCGTGGGAGTGAAAGATAAACTGAAGACCATGAGGGAAAATGTTGATACATTGACTCTTACCGCAACTCCCATCCCCAGGACTTTGCAATTTTCTTTGATGGGAGCACGTGATTTAAGTATCATTAGGACTGCACCACCAAACCGACACCCTGTTGAAACTGTCGTCACTTCGTTCAGCGAAGAGCTCATTCGGGATGCCATTAGTTATGAAGTGAGTCGAGGAGGACAGGTGTATTTCGTACACAATCGAATCGTAAACATTAAAGAAGTTGCGGGAATTGTCCAAAGGCTGCTTCCAGATATAAGAATTGGAATAGGTCATGGGAGAATGGAGGGCAAGGAGCTTGAGAATGTGATGGCTACGTTTATTGAGGGTGGATATGATGTGCTTATTGCCACCACCATTATAGAAAGCGGGATTGACATCAGCAATGCAAATACCATTTTAATAAACGATGCGCATAAGTTTGGTTTAAGTGATTTACACCAACTTCGTGGAAGGGTCGGTCGGTCTAATCGGAAAGCCTTTTGCTATTTAATGGCCCCACCCCTAAGCTCTTTGCCTTCTGAATCTAAGAAGAGACTGCAGGCCTTAGAACAATTTAGCGATTTAGGCAGTGGAGTTCAAATAGCGATGAGAGATCTCGATATTCGAGGTGCAGGAGATCTGTTGGGGGCTGAACAAAGTGGATTTATTTCAGACATAGGATTTGAAATGTACCAACGGATTCTTGCGGAGGCTGTAAATGAATTGAAAGAAAATAAATTTAACGACCTCTTCGAAGAGGAAAGGAGAGAAACCGGAAAATATGTTGAAGAAACCATCTTGGAAACCGATTTTTCCTTGTTAATCCCAGACCATTATATTAGTGACATTCCTGAGAGAATTACGCTTTACAGAGAATTAGACGGACTTGATAGTGAGCATGCATTGGAGGCATTCAGAGTAAAATTGGAGGATCGGTTTGGGCCTTTGCCTACAGAAACCGAGGAACTTCTGCTCACTATGCGACTCAGGTGGGTTGCTAGAATATTGGGAATGGAAAAAGTGATTCTAAAAGCCGGAAAACTAATAGCGGCATTTGTCAGTGAAGAGAAAAGCCCTTATTTCCAAGGGCCTATGTTCGCTAGGGTGTTAAATTACCTCAAGGAAAATTCACGTGATGCCAGTATGTATCAGCGAAATGGAGCCCTTAGATTGAGAATCGAAAACATAAATTCAATTCGGGTAATGTTAGGTGTTTTTGAAGATATGGCAGGTATGACTGCCGCAGAAGCTGCTGAAATGACAAGTGGTAGAAAAGCTGCAGAAAAGGCAAGAAATAAAAAGTAAAATGGCCCCTACAAAACATTTTAATACACTTGAAGACTTTCTTGAAGGTCAGGTTCTAGTCATCGATAAACCATTAGACTGGACGAGTTTTGATGTAGTAAATAAGTTGCGAGGAACAATTAGGCACACCTTTAACATTAAGAAAATAAAGGTCGGGCATGCTGGGACTTTAGACCCTTTAGCGACAGGGGTTTTGGTAGTATGTACGGGACGTAAAACGAAGACTATCGACATACTACAAGCTGAGCAAAAAACATATACAGGCACCATTCGCCTCGGAGTGACTACCCCTTCCTTCGACAGCGAAACGGAGGTAGATAATTATTGTGATCTCACCATTTTAGATGCTATTAACCCCAGTTCTGTTGAGAAGGCTTCTATTAAATTTATTGGCAATCTTAACCAAATGCCTCCACAGTATTCTGCAAAAAAAGTCGATGGTGTGACTGCTTACAAAGCTGCCAGAAAAGGTGAAACAGTCGCCTTAAAGCCAAAAGCAGTTACCGTAAATTCTTTTGAGATCAACTCGTTTAATAAAATCGTTGTTGATAAAGTTAGTGGAGTTGATTCCGACAACTACAGCGTTATAGATGTGAATTTCAAGGTGGTTTGTTCTAAAGGAACGTATATCAGAGCTCTCGCAAGAGACCTCGGTAAGGAGTTAAATGTCGGGGGAACTTTGACGGCTTTAAGGCGAACGAGGAGCGGAGATTTTATGGCTGAAAAAGCATGGGATTTAACTGAATTACTCGATGCTGTCAAGTATTGCGGCATAACTGCAAAAAATAGCTAAAAACACTTGACTTGTATACTGTTTTTGATTAGTTTCGCGCGCTCAGATTTCGCAATAAAAAAACTCTTGTATTATGGCTGCTCAAAGAATGAAGCTTTCGCACTTTAAATTCGATCTTCCGACCGAACAAATTGCACAATACCCCCTAGAAAATCGTGACGATAGCCGTATGATGGTTGTCGATCGCAAAACTGGAAAAATAGAACACAAAATGTTCAAGGATATTCTTGGAATGTTCGATGAAGGGGATGTTTTCGTTGCAAACGATACGAAAGTTTTCCCTGCTCGTTTATACGGAAACAAAGAGAAGACGGGTGCCGTAATCGAAGTTTTCTTACTTCGTGAATTAAATGAAGAAGCTATGCTTTGGGATGTTCTTGTTGATCCCGCTAGAAAGATTCGTATCGGAAACAAGCTGTACTTCGGAGAAAGCGATGAGCTTGTCGCTGAGGTTATCGACAACACAACTTCAAGAGGAAGAACATTGCGCTTTTTATTCGATGGAAGTAAAACCGAGTTTATGGCGAAGATTGTAGCGCTCGGAGAAACTCCACTTCCACGTTACATAGAACGCGGAACTGAAGATATTGATGTCGAAAGATTCCAAACTATTTACGCAAAAACTGAAGGAGCTGTTGCAGCACCAACTGCAGGTCTTCATTTCTCTAAGCAACTTATGAAACGCATGGAGATTAAGGGTGTAGACATGGCGTACATCACGCTTCATATCGGTCTGGGCACATTCCGAGAAGTGGAGGTTGAAGACATTACCAAGCACAAAGTCGATAGTGAGCAACTCATTATTGAGGACAGTTGTGTCGAGCGTGTTAACCGTGCGAAAGCTGAAGGACGACGTATCTGTGCCATCGGATCGACATCGATGCGTGCCATGGAGAACTCTGTGAGTACAACGAATACTCTTAAGCCTTATAAAGGTTGGACGAATAAGTTTATTTTCCCTAAATATGACTTCCGCGTTGCAGATAGTCTTCTCACTAACTTTCACACTCAACAGTCAACACTCCTCATGCTTCAATCAGCATTTGCGGGACACGAATTGATTATGGAAGCTTACAACGAGGCTATAAAAGAAGGTTATCGTTTCTACGCTTACGGTGACGCGCTACTTATTAAGTAGGTTCTACCTACCTTAGCAGTATGAAGAATTTTATAACTGCCCCCGTCCACTTTATTGTTGCGCTGTCTATCTGTCTGATCGTTTCGTTTTCAGGCTACGCCCAAACTGCAAACACAATTGAAATAGGCAATCTCGCCCCTGCAGCATCATACTCAATGATGAATATCGATGGTTCGCAAGTGTCTATAAATGACATTAAAGGAGAAAATGGAGCTTTGGTGATTTTTACTTGTAACTCATGCCCATTCGTAGTGGGGCGTGGAGAAACCACAGAGGGTTGGGAAGGAAGATATAATGGAATCATTGCGTTAGCTTCTGAAAATGGATTTGGTACGTTGCTCGTGAATTCAAATGCTGCAAGAAGAGATGACAGCGATAGCTTCATAAAAATGAAAAGTCGCGCTATGGAAATGGGGTATCTTGCACCATACGTTTTAGACGAAGAAAGCAAGCTCGCAAACAACTTTGGAGCTCGCACAACACCTCACGTTTTCCTCTTCAACTCTGATCTAGAATTAATTTACAAGGGATCTATTGACGACAGTGTAGATAGCGCTGAGGCAGTGGAAGAGCATTTTCTTAAAGATGCGATCTCTCGCTCAGCAGAAGGGAAGAGAATCAAAACCAATTCGACCAAAGCAGTGGGTTGCTCTATAAAAAGGACAAAGAGTTAAATCCTTATAAGAAAATATTTTTTCTACAGTGGGATGTTCCCGTGCTTTTTTCTAGGTGTGTTTCTAACCTTATTCTTTAACATTTTGAAGGCTTTAATAAGCTTTTCTCTAGTATCCGAAGGGGAAATTACCTCATCTACGTAACCACGACCTGCTGCATTATATGGGTTTGCAAATAACTCTGCGTATTCAGCCTCTTTTTCCGCAAGCTTCGCAGCAGGATCACTCGCTCCGGAAATTTCCTTGCGGAAAATGATTTCCGCCGCCCCCTTCGCCCCCATCACCGCAATTTCAGCCGTGGGCCAACTATACACCATATCTGCACCGATATTCCTGCTGTTCATTACATCGTAAGCGCCACCATATGCTTTGCGGGTAATTACAGTAATTCTCGGGACCGTTGCTTCAGAGAAAGCGTACAGCAATTTCGCGCCGTTGGTGATGATTCCATTCCACTCTTGGTCGGTTCCTGGAAGGAATCCCGGAACGTCTTCTAAAACGAGAAGAGGCACATTAAAGGCGTCACAGGTTCTAACAAACCTCGCCGCTTTCTTCGAAGCGTGGATGTCTAGCACTCCCGCGAGGAATGCTGGTTGGTTAGCTACAACACCTATTGAACGACCACCCAAACGAGCGAATCCGATCACGATGTTTTCCGCATAGTCTTTTTGGACTTCTAAAAAAGAATTCTCATCTGT
>Ga0209709_10002127_pt1 | contig 17606 bp, 15 predicted proteins | sample ArcticOcean_MG_C_2_FD_187435 | JGI IMG/M metagenome (GOLD analysis project Ga0209709, IMG submission 187435) | Marine microbial communities from western Arctic Ocean - ArcticOcean_MG_CB4_136 (SPAdes) (version 2) | ecosystem: Environmental > Aquatic > Marine > Oceanic | place: Arctic Ocean... | reverse complement strand
ATTTATCTTCAGTCCATTTAATGTTATTCAGGACAGCATATTCAAAAAGTTCTTTTTTTGAAAAATCTAAGAAAGGTCTAAAATAAGATAAACCAGAGACTTTTCTCCACACTGGTATTCCCTTTAAACCTTCAATTCCCGTACCCCTCATCAGCCTAAAGAATATAGTCTCAAGTTGGTCATCCTTGTGATGTGCAGTACAAATTAAATCACCTTCTTGAGCCCATTCCTCAAAAGCTTTGTAGCGAGCTTCTCTTAAAGTGTCTTCAGATACATTTGAATCTTTAAAATTTAATTTTTTAGTGTAAAAAGGTATATTTAGATCACAGGCTATATCTTTGCATTTTTTTTCCCACAGATCAGAGTCTTTACTAATTCCATGGTTTATATGAATGGCAACGAGTTTGGATGTGTCTTGAAAAGAGACTGAAAGAGAATGGAGTAGTACACAAGAATCTAACCCTCCAGAGAACCCTATACCTATCCTTTTAAAATTTTTTAAATTCTCTAAGGAAATATTATTAGAGATGAACATGAATTACAAAGATCCATAACCCATGAGTCGGTCGTATCTCCTTTCCAATAAATCTGTTGTCTTAAATGACCTTAAATCTTTTAAGTTTTTGATTATAGAATTTTTAAGAATTAATGCTGCTTGGTCATGATTCCTATGAGAACCTCCTAATGGTTCAGCTATAACTTCATCAATAAGGTTAAGTTCTAAAATATTGTGAGCATTTAATTTCATTGCTTCTGCAGCATCTGCAGATTTTGTTGAATCTCTCCAGACTATTGAAGCGCAAGCTTCAGGTGAAGCAACAGAGTACGTTGCATACTGCATCATTGTTATATGATCACCAACAGCTAACGCTAAGGCACCTCCCGAACCACCTTCACCTACAACATTAACTAAGATGGGAGTTTTGAGAGAAGACATTACTTTCAAGTTATTAGCTATAGCCTCGCTTTGACCTCTTTCTTCACTGTCTATACCGGGGTAAGCTCCCGGTGTATCAATCAAAGTAACAACTGGGATATTAAATCTTTCTGCCAGTTCCATTAAACGGCATGCTTTTCTATACCCTTCTGGCTGAGACATGCCGAAGTTATGCTTAATCTTCTCTTCTGTTGTTCTCCCTTTTTCGTGACCAATCAACATCACTTTATAGTCGCCTATGGAGGCAAGACCTCCTATAACGGCCCTATCATCAGCATAATGACGATCGCCGTGTAGCTCATCAAAGTCATCGCATATTTTTTCTACGTAATCTAAGAAATGAGGCCTTTGGGGGTGTCTAGCTACTTGAACGTTTTGCCAGGCGGAAAGGTTGGAGTATATTTTTTCAGTAAGCTTTATTGCCGATTCATTCAACTTTAAAATTTCTGCAGAAATTTTCTCAGGCGACAACATATCTGAAGATTGTAACTCTTCAATTTTTCTTTCTAAAACCGCTATTGGTTCTTCAAAATCTAAATAGTTTTGCGACATAAATTAAAAACTAGTTCACATGCGAACCCGAATGATACACCAAATCTATATTTTCTTTACCGCATAAGTTAAATAAACTTTTCATAGAATTATCATCAACATAAAGGGAATAGTCTTTAGAAAGTAAGATATCTGCCTTTGCTTTTTTTCCTAGAAAACTTATTAAAACAGGACTCCCCTCTTGATTATTTGAGAGTGCCTTTATGCCAGTAGCAATTTCTTCTACATTCGCTTTATCTGGATCAAGGCATATTCTTACATGCTTCAAGTATTCATTTCTTGCTTCATCAAATGTCAGAATCCTGTCTGCCACCATCTTAAATGTTGGCTTTTCAGCCCCTAAAGAGTAACTATCTTTTTCTACCACCCCTTCTATGACAATCAGTTGGCCTTTTTTTAGAATACCTCTGTGTCTATCAAAGATATCGGCCCAAATAGAGATCTCAAGCCTTCCTGAAGAATCGTCGATCGTTGCAAAGGCAAAACGACCTTTTCTTCCTTGTCTAACGTTTAAGTGCATCAACATTCCCGCAACACGCTGCGAATGAGTTTCTGTCTCTAACTCAGAAATAAAGAAACCGCACATTTTACGTACTTCTCTTTTTTTCTTCTCTATTGGATGAGATTCAAGATAAAACCCCAGAGAATTCCATTCTGCTGCAAGAAGATCAATAGTTTCAGAATCACTTAATCGGTCATGGACTTCATTTAACACATTCTCATTATTTCCAAACAAATCTTTTATTTTACTTTTATCTCTTTCAGTTACTTGCTCTGATTTCTTTAAAGAAGAAGCAATTTGATTGAATAGATCTTCTCTTTTGCCAAAGCAGTCCATAGCTCCAGATCCTATTAGCGCTGTAAGTACTCTTTTATTTACTCTATTACTCCCAACTCTTAAACAAAAATCTACTAAATCTAAAAAGGGTTTATCTTCTCTAGAAGAAGTTATTTGATTTACCAATGACTCACCTATAGATTTTATTGCCCCCAAACCATAAAGGATGGTCTTTGAATCAAGGTCTATAAACTTATAAGCGCTATTATTTATATCAGGTTTTATTACTTTCAAACCTATTGAGCGACAATCATCAACAAACAATTGAATCCTGTCAGTTGAATCCATCTCACAAGACAACACAGAGGCCATAAATTCTGCTGGGTAGTGAGCCTTCAACCAGGCTGTTTGATAGGCAATCAGTGCATAACCAACAGAATGAGATCTATTAAAACCATAACCTGCAAACTGTTCAATTTGATCAAATAAATTAGCAGCGTAGTTTTGATTAACCTCTTTAGAAACAGCTCCTTCTATGAATGTAGATCGAAGTTTCTCCATTTCTTCTTTCTTCTTTTTACCCATAGCCCGTCTTAAAATATCTGCCTGCCCTAAAGTAAAACCCGATAATTCTTGTGCTATTTGCATAACTTGTTCTTGATAAACTATAACGCCATAAGTAGTACTTAAGATCTTCTTTACTGCATCATGCCCGTAGGTAACTTCCTCTCTTCCGTGCTTTCTATCAATATAGGAATCGACCATGTTCATTCCTAGTGCACCCGGACGATACAATGCATTCATGCTCACGATGTCTTCAAAATTATTAGGCACTAGTTGTCTCAGATAATCTCTCATGCCCCTTGATTCAAGCTGAAAAACTCCCGTGGTATCTGCTCGTTGTAATAATGCGAAAGTCTTGGGGTCGTCCAAAGGGAGATTTTCTATATCTACTTTGACTTCATCGGGGTTTTTCTTCTCGTTCACTCTCTTAACTGCCCTATCAAGAATGGTTAGAGTCTTTAATCCAAGAAAATCAAACTTCACTAATCCGGCTGATTCAACATCATTCATATCAAATTGAGATGCAATAGTTCCTTTTTCTTCATCAAGAATCAGTGGTGTGAAATCTGTTAAGGCAGTAGGCGCAATAACTACTCCAGCAGCATGAGTACCAACACTTCTTGATAGCCCCTCAAGCTTAAGAGCCATTTCAAAAACCTCTTTAGATTCATCACTAGCATCTATTATTTCCTGGAATTCTTTTACTTCATAAGCCTCTTCTAAAGAAATTCCAAGAACGTCGGGTATTGCTTTTGCTAAACGGTCTCCGAAGCCGTAAGGTTTTCCTAAAACCCTAACGACATCCCTAAGTACAGCTCTAGCTGCCATAGTGCCTCTAGTGCTAATTTGCGCAACCGAATCTTTTCCGTATTTATTGGTAACGTATTCAAGCACTTTATCCCTTCCTTCTACACAGAAATCTATATCAAAATCAGGATTGCTTACCCTTTCCGGGTTAAGGAACCTCTCAAAAAGCAGATCGTACTTAATTGGATCTATGGCAGTAATTCCCAAAGCATAAGCAGCAATGGATCCAGCCCCTGAACCTCTGCCTGGGCCTACGGGTATATCATTAACTTGTGCCCAATTCACAAAGTCCGAAACGATAAGAAAATAGCCTGCAAAATTTAACTTACAAATCATGTCCAACTCATAGTCCAACCTGGCAAAATATTGCTCTTCATTAATTGGATAAGAATTTACAGAAGAGCTGATCTGTAGAATTCTTTTATTTAACCCTTCATACGAAAGTTCTTTTAAATGCTCTTCTCGAGTTTGTCCTTCAGGAACTTCAAAATCAGGTAAATAAAACTCCCCTAATTCTAAATCTAGATTACATTTTTCAGCTATCTTAACGGTATTCTCTAAGGCCTCAGGCAAATCCGTAAAAAGTTCATTCATTTCCTCTGGTGAACGTAAATATTGATTCTCTACATAATCTTTAGATCTCCTGGGGTCATCAAGAGTCTGGCCTTTTTGTATGCAGACCCTCGCTTCATGTGCTTCAAAATCAGAAGGGCTGACATCAGGGTCTACAGGCATCAAAAACCTTACATCGTTAGTAGCAACCAAAGGGATCTTTTTTTGCATAGCCAGATCTATTACTTTTTGGTTGTATTCAATTTCATTATTTTTTCCTAATCTCTGAATTTCAATGAAAAAATCACCTTTGAAAAGATTGTGAAAATAATCTACTCTTGAATTTGTCAATGCGTCATTTCCCCCTAGAATTGACTGGCCTACATGTCCGTTTATACCTCCTGAGAGAGCTATTAAGCCTTCTGAATACTCTTCTAACCAACTTAATTTAACAATAGGTTCACCTGATACCTGACCCTCAACATAAGCCTTAGAAACAAGCTTTGTAAGGTTTGTATAACCTGTCTTATTTTTAACCAACATCACTAGAGAACCCGGTTGAGAATCTAAATCTTTAGCAACTTTTATTTCTGAACCTACTATTGGTTTAATACCCTGCTTCCTGGCAAGTCTGTAGAATTTTATAAGTCCAAAAAGATTGGTTAAATCTGTTAGTGCCACGGCAGAAAAAGATAAATCAGAGGATTTTTTAACCAAATCCTCTATTCTAATTATTCCATCTGATAATGAAAATTCTGAATGAAGATGAAGATGTACAAACTCTTGTTGCATTAAATTATAAGTCTAGATTGATTAATTTTTTAACTGGCCTAAATGATAACCTATGAATCTTACAGGGACCCAATGATTCTAGAGCATCTAAATGCAATTTTGTTGGGTAACCTTTGTGTTTTTTAAAACCATAGCCTGGATAAAGTTGGTCTAGATCTCTCATTAATTCATCTCTGGCTACTTTAGCTATTATGGAGGCTGCCATAATACTCTTTATAAATGAATCTCCTTTAATAATAGCTTCGCATTCTATTGAAATATCTGGTTTATGACTTCCATCACACAAAACTTTTTCTGGAACGATTTCTAAGCCCTCTATCGCTCTTTTCATTGATAATAAAGAGGCCTGTAAAATATTTAATGAATCTATTTCCTTAATGGATGCCGAAGCAAGACTCCATGCGATTGCAGATTCTTTTATTTTCTTGCTTAGTTCGTGTCTTTTTTTTTCCGTTAATTTTTTAGAATCATTCAGTCCTTCAATTTCTATAGAATTATCTAAGATAACTGCTGCAGAGACTACAGGACCTGCCAAAGGACCTCTGCCGACCTCATCTACTCCAGCTTCAATCAAATCAACATCTCTTTAATTTCTTTTGCAGCCAGATCAGAACCGCCAGCCATTAAAGATGTATGGATTTTTTTAAATTCTTGAAGGTACTTTTCTTTATCTTGTCTGAATAAAGACATGAAGGTCGTATGTATATTTTCAGGAGTGACTTCATCTTGTAACAATTCAGGTAAAAGTCCTTTGTTGGCAAGAAGATTGGGAAGCGAGAAATATTTAATATTCAGTAATGGTTTAATGATCTTAAAACTTAACCAGCCAGTTTTGTAGACAGTAACGCATGGTGTCTGCATTAAAAGAGCTTCTAATGTTGCCGTTCCAGAAGTGATAATAGCTAAATCTGCACTTTTAAGAACTTCTTGTGAATTCCCATATGAGAATTCTACAATTCCTTTATCTCCACCTTCTTCTAATAGCTCTTTGTGATCTGGTGAAGAAAGAGGCATTAGAAACCTTGCTTCTGGTAAGTCATTTTTAATAAGCTTTGCAGCCCTTAGCATCTCATTACCTAATAAGGAGACTTCAGAATTTCTACTTCCTGGTAAGAGAGCAATTACTTTATTATTATTTTTAGACAACACAGGATCTTCAGAAAATGGTTTTTTACCTTCGATTGGAAATTTGTAAGACAAAGGATGGCCAATGTAGCTAACTCTTATAGAAGAATCTGCATAGGCCTCCCCTTCAAATGGAAAAAGTGTAAAAACTAGGTCTATGTAAGATTCCATAGTCTTGATCCTGCCCTTTCGCCATGCCCAAACAGAAGGGCTTACGTACTGAATTGTTTTAATGCCCAGCTGCTTCTTTAGATATCTAGCTATCGGTAAATTAAAATCCGGAGAATCAATACCAATATAAAGATCTGGTTTCTGATTTAAGAGAAATTTTTTAAAATTCTTTCTTAAATTTAAGATCTTTCGTAATCTCAGTAAAGGCTCCACAATTCCCATGACTGCTATTTCTTTTATATCAAAAAAAGATGTGAGCCCTTTGCTTTTCATTGAGTCGCCACCTAGGCCTATAAATTCAGCATCAGGAAATTGCTTTTTAAGAGAATCTATTAAGGGTCCACCCAGCTCATCACCTGACTTTTCGCCTGCAACTATTGCTATTTTTTTTTGACTATTGTTATCGATATTTGAAGAAATCAACGAGAAATTCCACGCGTCGAGCCTTCTATGGAAGAAATAAAAGAGGAGATTTCAGGAGTAATGACGACTGAACTCTTTAATTCTGATAAAGCCTCATCTGTGGTTAGTTTTTTTCTGTATAGAGTGCGATAAGCTGATTTCAAAGATTCAATAGTCTCAGAAGAAAATCCCAATCTCTTAATTCCAACTGAATTTATTCCAAATGGTTTTGCTGGATTACCTCTTACTTTTACATAAGAAGGTATATCTTTATTAACGGCGCTTCCCATGGCACAAAAACTATACTCACCCAGAGAACAAAATTGATGAACTATTGCATACCCTCCAAGAATAACACCGTTACCTACTTTTACAGAACCGGCTAGGGCTGCTTGATTAGAGAGCACAACATCATCTTTTATCTCACAATCATGAGCTATATGAGAATAGGCCATCATTAAATTCCTATTACCTATAGAAGTTACTCCTTTTTCTTGAATTGTGCCTCTATGGATTGTTACCCCTTCTCTAATAGTATTTTCATCACCTATAATTAGTTGTGTTGGTTCATCTTTATATTTTTTATCTGGACTCCCATCTCCAATAGAAGAAAACTGCAAGATTCTGTTATTTTTTCCCATTATTGTTGGGCCTTTTACTATCACATGAGATTCAATCACAGTTCCAGAACCAAGCTCTACATCAGCACCAATAATTGAATAGGGCCCTATTTGAACTCCTTCGTCAATTTTTGCCTTAGGGTCAATTATTGCAGTAGGATGATGCATACTATTTAGGCCTATCAGCACATAGAATAGTTGCTTTTGCTACTAGCTCACCTTCAACAGAAGCAGTGCAATCAAACTTCCATATACCTTTTTTATTATTTATCACTGTTGATTCTAATATTAATTTATCTCCCGGAACTGCAGGCTTCTTAAACCTTAGATTATCTGCACCGACAAAGTAATAGATTGAACCTTCTTCGGGGGTCTTGTTCATTGTCTTGAATCCTAGTATTCCTGAGACTTGAGCCATTGCTTCAACAATTAATACACCTGGCATAACTTCCTTTCCAGGAAAATGTCCCATAAAGTAAGGTTCATTAGTTGTTATATTTTTGTACCCCTTCACGTAGTTACCTAAATCTAATTCTGTAACTCTATCAATCAGAAGCATCGGGTACCTGTGGGGTAGAAATTGTTTTATCTCTTCTATATTTATTGTTACTTCCATATCTTTATTTAATTAATTTATTAAGCTTCTTAAAAAGGACAGCACTCTTCTTCCAGTCCTTGTTTTTCATAAAAGGTGTGCCCGATGAGTAAGTTCCAGGCTCTTTTATGGACTTGGTAATTAAGGTCATTGCAGTTATATGTACTTCATCTGAAATTTCTACGTTATCAACTACAGCACAGCATCCGGCTAAAGTGCAATAGCGTCCTATTTTAGAGCTTCCAGCAATAGCACTTCTAGCAGCTATGGCCGTTCCCTCTCCAATTTCTACGTTATGAGCTAAGTGAACTTGATTATCTATCTTCACATTATCATCGATCTTAGTATTACCTACCGAACCTCTGTCAATGGAGCTATTCGATCCTATTTCAACGTTATTACCAATAATAACCCTGCCTAGGTGCTCTATCTTATGCCAATCTTGACCGTCTTTAGCAAAACCCAAACCATCAGATCCAATAACTGTTCCTGAATGTATTATGCAATTAGAGCCTATCTCCACACCTTCGTATATAGATACATTTGAATGAATGATAGTTCCAGTTCCTATTCTCACCTCTTTACCTAGAAAACTTGATGGTCCTACAGAAACACAGCCATCCAAGACTACACCTTCAGAAACAGTAACAAATGAATTTATTGTCGAACCATCTCCTATATTCGCACTGCCATGAACAGCTGCCAGCTTAGAAGTGAAAGGAGCAACTTTAGGATTTCTTAATTCCATGAACACTTTTGATGCTTTGGCATACAAGAGGTGAGGGTTTTCTCCGATTAGAGCATTTCCATTGTAATTGCCTAAATTATCTTCTGAAAGAATAACTGCGCCAGCCGTTGTTGTAGCCAAGAGAGGTATAAAGGTATCTCTAAAAATAAAGCTTAGTTCGTCTTTATTTGCTTTCTCTATTGAATTTAAGCCAAGAATTATTTTTTCGTGATCACCTTTTAATTCTGCTCCTATCTCCTGAGCAAGATTTTCTAGAGTAATACCTGCGCTAGAGGACACTTAAAATAATTACTCTTCTTGTTGGTTCATTGCATCAACAACTTCTTGCGTGATATCGAAGCCTTGATCAGCATACATTAAAGATGAGCCCTGCCCTTTATCAAACAGAATTGTTATTGCTTTTGCCCTGATAAGCTCGGTCATGATGACTTGATATTTTTCTGCTTGCTGCTGTTGCACTATTTGAATAACTTGTTTTTGTATTTCAGTAAGTTTTTTTCTTAAGAAATCTATATCTTGCAATAAGGATTGGAATCTTTTTGAAGCTTCTTGTTTTTCCTCATCAGACATCGTTGGGCCTTCTTTTTGAATTCTTTCTTGAATCTCTCTGGCCTCAGTCTCCTTGCCTTGCAACTCTTCAGATACTTCAGTCCATTCTTTAGTATTTTGCATTTCTTCAAATTCTTGTTTTGCAGCATCAGTAGACATCAAAGCTGCTTGAGGATCTATAGTTGCTATATTTAAATCTGCTGAATAAATGCTTAAAGGTGCTAGAGCTAGCACTAAAGTTAACAATATATTTCTTTTATTAAGGTCCATAATATTTCCTAAAGTAAGTTGATTAATAATCGTGAAGGCAGTTTAACGGTTTGTTAAGACGTTTAGAAGTTTTAGATGCAGTAATTTTCATTTTAAAACTGTGTACCTATTTCAAATTGAAAAGATTCGGTTTCGTCTAAAGGGCCTGCATTTGTTGGTTTTGAAATTGCTACGGACATGGGACCTAGTTGAGTAATCCAAGTTGCTCCTATGCCGTAAGAATACCTTAATTCAGCTAAATCCAATTCGCTGCAATTAATGTTTATAAGTTCATTACCACAATCTTTAGAAAAAACATTTCCTATGTCTATAAAAAAGGAGCTCCTCATGGATCTCTGATCTTCAATAAAAGGTAACTTAAAGATAAAATCAAAGCCTGCCTCAACCAAGTATGCACCGCCTATGGACCTATCATTATCGTAATACGCATAAGGGTTGGCTATAGCGTTTCCATTATCATCCAAGATCGGATTGCCATCTGAACCTAGATAGTACAACGAAGGTGTTGCTCTAGGGCCCAAGGTATTTTGTTTAAAACCCCTTACGGAACTTATTCCACCCGAATAGAAATGCTCAAAGAAAGGTGCTATTTCTGTATCCCCGTAAGGTTCTAATAAGCCTATTTCACCTCTCAAACCAAAGATAATATTTCCTCCAAAAATTGGTTTAAAATATTTATGCCTGTAAGTTGCTTTTGCGTAGGTTAATGAACTTCCTGGTATGGCTAGCTGCAAAGCAAAAGCTTGAGATTGACCTGCAGTTGGAAATAAACCTCTGTTAAGACTTATCTTGGACCAAATAAATTGGGACTTTAAAACTTCAAATTTTGTGCCTTCAGAAGCAGTAAAAGCTATTATCTGAGAGGCTGGTGTAGATCCTGTATCTATTTCGGTATTGTCATAATTTAGATTTAATCCTATTCTTTCGATATCACTTATGGGCAACCCAAATTGTATTCCTGCACCAAATGCATCAGATGTGTAGCTCGCTACGTTGAATTGACCATAATCTGAAGCTCTAAAATAGGCGTTATAGCCTCTACTGATACCGTCAATACTGTAATAAGGTTCTCCGTAATTAAATGAGTAACTTCTTTGCCAAGAGCTGTCATTAATACCTATGCCTATAGCCTTACCTGTCCCAAAGGCATTGTTCTCATTGTAGTTAAGTCCTAGAACTAATCCGTACGCTCCATAGCCAAGACTGCCTCCTACAGAACCAGAGAATTCCTCTTCTACTGAAAACTCTACATCAATTTGATCACTCACTCCCGCAACTGGTATTTCTTCGGATTCAACTTCCTTAAAATAGCCCAGCCTTTCAAGCCTTAGTTTCGAATTCTCAATTAGGTTATTGGAGGCCCAAGCACCTTCCATTTGACGCATTTCTCTTCTTAAAACAACATCATGAGTTCTTTTATTACCTTTAAAAACAATTCTTCTTACATAGGTTCTCTGTTGAGAGTCCACATAAAAAGTTAAATCCACTTTTCCTGTTTCATCATTCACATCAGTTACGCCATTAATCTCAGCAAAACTATAGCCTTCATTCCCTAAGATATTTGTAAATATTTCTTCAGTTTCAGTTACATAATATTGAGAGAAAATATCTCCTGGCTGAACTAAAATTAAAGATCTCAAAACCTCTTCTTCTATCGGCAAGTCTCCTGCAATGTTTATTTCGCCAATCTCGTAAGTCTCTCCTTCTGTGATATTAAGGGTTATAAATACAGATTGCTTATCTGGAGTAATAGTTACTTGGGAGCTATCAAGCTTAAATTCGACATAGCCTCTATTCTTGTAAAAAGAAGTCAATGATTCTATATCGCCTTTCAGTTTTTCTCTTGAATACCTGTCATCATTAGTTATAAACGATAACCAACCGCCGGTTCCGAGTTCAAAGATTTTTAGAATCTCTTCGTCAGGAAAAGTTTTATTCCCGACCAAGTTTATATTGCTAATAACAGCAACTTCACCTTCCTCTATCTCTATATTCAATGCAACTCTATTCCTTGGTTTAGATTCCGTATCAACTTCAACTAGAGCACCGTAGCGACCTTGAGAAACGTATTGACGCTGAATCTCTTGCGCTAAGCCATTAAGGATAGATCTTTTAAATACCTGCCCTTGAGAAAGACCGGCTTCATTTAAGCCTTTTATTAAATCTTCAGTTTTGATTGCCTTATTGCCGTCTAATTCTATAGATGCGATCGACGGACGTTCTGTGATGCTTAAAATAAGAGTATTACCATCTCTTCCCACTTGTATATCATCAAATTGACCTGTTTTAAAGACTACCTTAGCTGCATTTTGCAGGTCGTAAGCATCTACATTATCACCTACAGCCAATGGTAAAACATTAAATATACTTCCAGCAGAAACCCTTTGAAGTCCACTGATTCTTATATCTTCAACCAACCATTTCTCGTCTGCGGAGTTTATGCTTTGTGATATAGCAAGACTAAAAAGCAACAAACCACTAAAAAATAATGAAGTAATTTTAGATTTAAACATTAAATAATTTTGACTATATCGTTAAATATTGCGAACACCATCAGGCTGGCTACCATAAAAATGCCTAGTCTAAACGAATACTCTAGAAAAGAGTCAGAAACTGGCGAACCTTTTATCTTTTCTATTGCTATTAGAACCAGCTGCCCTCCATCTAATATGGGTATAGGAAATAAATTTATTAACCCTAAATTTATGCTTAAGATTGCTAACATAGATAAGAAAGAAACCAACCCTGCTTTTGCTGCTGAACCGGCTAACAAAGAAATTTGAATTGGTCCTCCTATGTTATCTGCCGAGACTGAACCGGATATCATTTTCCCTATAGAGTCTAAAATCAATACAATAAATTTATAAGTTTGAGTAATAGCCTTCACGAAGGCTCCAACTATATTTTCTTTATTATCAATCAATAAATACTCTGGTAAGTCATCAAGGCTTGATAATCTCATGATCCCAATAACTCCTCTTTCTATACCGGTTTCGCTTGAAATTCTATTTGGAGTTAATCTAAAGTCGATACTTTGTCCTCTTCTGTCCACTTCAATAGAGATGACTTTATCGAATTTACTTGATAGATTTTGTGATAATTGATTCCAAGTTTGTATCTTAGAACCTTCTACTGAAATAATAATATCTCCTTTCAAAATCCCTGCTTTGTCTGCAGGCCCCCCTTCTTGAACCGAACTGACTAGTGCAGGTATAAAAGGGGCTATGCCAAAACTTGTAACAGGAGATGTTTGGCTAACACCCTTTAACCAGCTTTTAATAGTAACCTCTTTCGTTACTGAAATATTTGATCCTTCAGGTATTGATGTAATTCTTAAAACTCCCGTCTCACCTATTCTAGAAGCTAAATATCCGTTTACATCATTGAAGCTAACTACTTCATTATCATCAATTAATAGTATTTTATCTCCTATCTCTAGGTTTATCTCTGAAGCTAAAGTTCCTGGTTCAACCCCTCCAACAACAGGAGCTAATTCCTTTGCACCTATAAGAAAAATAAAAAAATAAGCAACTATAGCTAAAATAAAATTAGCGATTGGACCAGCTGCAGTAACTATGGCCCTAGCGCCTAAGGTCGCTTCTTTATATGAAATCTTTTTTTGAGCCTCAACTTCAGTATTGACTTGCATACCTTCTTCTTGAGGGGTTGCCTCACCCAGCATTTGAACATACCCCCCTAAAGGTAATATTCCAAAAGAGAATTCTGTTCCATGTTTATCGAATCTTTTGAAGAAGGTTTTACCAAACCCAATCTTAAATCTAATGACGTAAATATTAAAATATCTTGCAGCTGAAAAATGCCCTAGTTCATGTATGCCAACAATCACTCCCAATAAGAGAACAAAAGAAGAAATAATGATAATTAGATCTAGAATTGATTCCATTTATAAAGCCTTAATTGATTGCAATGCACATTCTCTTGCAAATCTATCCGTTTCATATACATCTTGAATATCTTTGACAGTTGAAATCTCAATTCTATCCATAACTATAGAAATAACCTTGTGTATATCTAAATATCGTATCTTGTTTTCTAAGAAAGCTGCAACGGCTTCTTCATTAGCTGCATTTAGAGCAGCAGGAGCATTACCACTGCAACTCATTGCTTCTAAAGCTAAATTTAAACAAGGAAATTTATTAAAATCAGGGTTAAGGAAGTTTAAAGATCCTAATTTTGCTAAATTCAAATTTTCTGTACCGGAGGAAATCCTGGACGGATAGCCCAAGCCATATGCAATTGGAATTTTCATATCTGGTAGAGAGAGTTGAGCTATTACGGAATTATCTTTGAACTCCACCATTGAATGGATAATGCCCTCAGGGTGTATAAGAATCTCAATATCTTCAATATTAAATAACCACCTGGCCTCAATAAGCTCCAAGCCTTTATTCATCATGGTTGAAGAATCTACTGAAATTTTCTTTCCCATATTCCATATTGGGTGAGAGATCGCCTCTTCGGGTGTAATATCTTTCAATAGCTTAGTATCTGTATTTAGGAAAGGTCCTCCGGAACCTGTAAGTACAATTTTAGATACATCATTTTTGTTGTTTAAAGAACCCGCCAAACACTGATGAATAGCACTATGCTCACTATCAATAGGGAAAATAGTTGCTTTGTTTTGTTCTGCTAAATTATTTAAATACTCGCCGGCCACAACATAGGATTCTTTGTTGGCAAGCAGTAATCTTTTCCCATTCACGATCGATGTCAAGACTGGTTCTAGTCCTGCTACACCAACCATTCCAGCTACAACTATTTCAGTCTCATCACTTGCAATAACGTCATGCAAATCTTTATCGCTGGTTAAAACCTGGGTCTTTACACCTTCAAGCTTTAGGTTTTTTTGAAGTTTTTTAGAAGCTTTAATATCAGCCATATAAGCATATTTAGGATGGAAGCTTTTACATTGGTCTAACAGTTTTTTATCATTTGTATTCGCTGTGAGTAAATTTAAAGAAAAATGATCCGAGTTTTCTTTTATAACATTCAATGTGGAAGTGCCGATAGAACCGCTAGAGCCTAAGATTGCTACCTTCATGTTCAAAATATTGTAAGAGAAACAATAATAAACAAAGGAATGGCCGCAAGGTGGCTATCTATTCTATCAAAAACACCTCCATGGCCAGGTATAAGATTTGATGAATCTTTGACCCCAGCAACTCTCTTGAATAAGCTGGCTGCAGCATCGCCAAGCACAGAGAATAGGCTGGTAATCAAAAATATAATGAATAAACTTAAGGTGGGGAGATTGGTAATAAAGCTAAACAAAATAGTAAATACAATTGGGACTGTACCAACTGCAATTATGAAGCCTTCTAAGGTTTTGTTAGGGCTTATATTCTTAAGAAATTTCCTTTTTCCAAATTTTCTACCCCCAAAATAAGCTAAAGTATCCATTAGGGCACTTAGTGAAATTATAAGAACCAAAAGGTACCGCCCCTCAATATTGTAGATTTGAAGATCTGTAGCAGATTGGGTAATAATGAAAGATATCGAATACCAAAATGAAAGATGTATTATTAGTCCAGAAAGCCATGTCAGGACACTATTTTGCATGAATTCTTTACTATGAGGAAAAGAAATAGTGAATAATCCCAATAAAATCCATAAGGACATAGACAGCAATAATAAGTAATAAAATGATCCTGAACTTGCAGTAAAAATCATTAGAAGAGCTAGAGTAATACTAGCAAGGATAGAGACTAAAAAAGAAAATCTTAATCTAAAGAATTCCCAATTAGAAACTCCAACTATAAAAGCTACGAAGGCTAATAAAAAAGATGAAGGTAAGAAAATAATTGCACTTAATATAGTGATTACCATTATAAAAGCACTAATTAATCTTTGAACATCCATTAGTTATTCTGAAAATTTGAAGTGTCTCCAAATCGTCTACTTCTCCTAGAATATTCATCAAGAGCTATTTGGAATTGGTTTGAATCAAAATCAGGCCAAAGGATTTCTGGGAAATATAATTCAGAGTATGCAAGCTGCCATAGAAGAAAATTGCTGATACGGAATTCATTACCTGTCCTTATGCAAAGATCAGGATCTTGAAATTTATTTGTTGAGAGTAAAGAAGATAATTGTTCTTCAGTTCCTGATGAATCAAGTTTTTTTGCTGCTTGCAAGATGTCCCATCTACCGCCGTAACTTGCAGCTACTACTAAATCAAGATTTTTACTTCCCTCTGAGCACAAAGTTTCTTTTTCAGAAATTCTCATTTGTTCAATTAAAGTAGGGTTAAACCTTTCTAAATCTCCAATGAAGGTTAATTGGACTAGGTTCTTTTTTAAATTAGGAATTTGTTCTTGAAGAGCCTGATTGAGAAGCTCCATGAGCAATTCCACTTCTTCGTTCGATCTGCCCCAATTCTCACTACTAAATGCAAATAATGTTAAAGTCTTCAATCCTGATTCAACAGCAAATTCTACTGCTTCTCTGGCTCTTTCCACTCCTTTCTGATGACCAGCAACTCCTGGTAATTTATTAGCAGACGCCCACCTGTTGTTGCCATCCATAATTATAGCTACGTGATTTGGGGTTTCGGAATCTGATGATATGCTTGTCATAAAACAAGGATTCTAAAAATCTAGTAAGTCAGTCTCTTTTGCTTTGAGCAACACTTCAACCTTACTTACGTACAAGTCTGTAAGCTTTTGAATTTCTTCTTCACCTTGTCTCTCTTCATCTTGAGAAATCTCTTTTTCTTTTAAGAATTCCTTTAACTGGGAGTTTCCATCCCTTCTAGAATTTCTAATAGAAACCTTTGCATTCTCAGCTTCAGATTTTGCTTTTTTTATAAAGTCTCTTCGAGTTTCCTCTGTTAAATCAGGAAGAATTACTCTAATAGTATCTCCTGAAACAGCAGGGTTGAGGCCTAAATCAGATTCAGAAATAGCTTTCTCAATACCTTGTGAAACGCCCTTTTCCCAAGGAACAATTGCCAGAGTTTTAGCATCTTCTATAGAAATACTAGCGACTTGAGAAAGAGGTGTTGGCTTGTCATAGTAATCTACTCTTATACTATCCAACAAAGAGGCAGTTGCACGACCCGTTCTTATCTTTTTAAAAGCAACATCCAGGGAGTGCAGGCTATTCTCCATTCCTTTAGTTGTATCCTCAATAATCTCTAAAAGCATTTATATTATTAACCTTCAATCTGGGCCATTACTTCAGTTGCAAAATCAACCTTTTCAACCTCTATACCTTCCCCAACTTCAAATCTTGTAAAGCTTAATATCGTAGCATTATTTTCTTTTAATAGATCAGATATCTTCTTGTTAGGATCCTTAACAAAACCTTGTTCAGTTAAACTAACTTCTGCTAGATATTTATTTATTTTTCCTTCTATCATCTTTTCAACAATTTCAGGGGGCTTTCCGCTATCTTCAGATTGAGCTTTAAAAATTTCTTTTTCTTTTAAAATTGTTTCTTCAGGAATATCAGCTGGAGAGATGGCCAGTGGATCAGTAGCAGCAATATGCATAGCAATATCTTTTGCAGTTCCTTCATTTCCTCCTTCTAAAGAAATTATTGTTCCAATCTTCTTATTACTATGAACATATAAACCTGCAGAATTTGCTTGTTCAATACTCCTTGAAATTCTTCGAACAACAATATTCTCACCAAGTTTTTGTACTAATTTTTCTCTTTTTTCTTCTAGGCCATTCCTTAATAACTCTTCTAAATCAGCATCTGGATTAGCAGCTACTTGATTAACAGTTTCTTTTACAAATTCTTGGAAAGAGTCATCTCTAGCAACGAAGTCAGTTTCGCAGTTCACCTCTACCATGCAAACTTTTCCATTCTCAGAAATTGCACCAATTAATCCATCGGCTGCTGATCTGTTAGATTTCTTACTTGCTTTTAGACCGCTTGTTTTTCTTAGCTCTTCAATTGCAAGATCTATATCTCCATTAGAGCCTTGTAAAGCTTTCTTACAATCCATTAAGCCTAAGCCAGTTTTTTCTCTTAACTCTTTAACAAGAGCTGCTGATATATCAACCATACATATCCTCCTTTAACTCTTTTCTTGGTTATCTGTAACATCTCCTGGTGCTTCTTCTGCTACCGGAGCTTCTGCTGGTGCTTCTTCTGGTGCTTCTTCTGCTACCGCA
>Ga0209709_10002126_pt1 | contig 17612 bp, 16 predicted proteins | sample ArcticOcean_MG_C_2_FD_187435 | JGI IMG/M metagenome (GOLD analysis project Ga0209709, IMG submission 187435) | Marine microbial communities from western Arctic Ocean - ArcticOcean_MG_CB4_136 (SPAdes) (version 2) | ecosystem: Environmental > Aquatic > Marine > Oceanic | place: Arctic Ocean... | reverse complement strand
ATTAGTATACTTAGATTTTATTAAATATTAAAATGTCTAATATGAAATTGTCAATTCTTATACCTTCCTATAATGAAGAAAAAACAATTATACAGACTTTAAAGAGAATAAATGAAACCAAAAGTACATTTGCTGATTATGAGGTCATAGTAATAAATGACGGATCTACAGATGATACTTCAAATTTATTAAAGTCAAATAGTGAACTGTATAATCATTTGATTGACTATGAAAAAAATTTTGGAAAAGGATATGCGGTTAAAAAAGGACTTAGCATAGCTACAGGTGATTATATTATTTTTCAAGATGCTGATTTAGAATATGATCCAAAAGATTTTTCAAAATTTATATACCTAATCAATAAATTTAATGTTGATGCTATAATTGGATCAAGATTTTCTTATAGTGACTTTACCAGATCTCATAGTTTTTTTAATAAAATAGGCAACCATGTACTGACATTTATTTTTAATTTGCTTTACAACACAACTTTTACAGATATTTATTCTTGTTATTTTTGCTTTAAAACAAGCCTTGTAAATCCAGAAAAATTGAAAACGGTAGGTTTTGAACAACATGCAGAAATTTTATGTAAGGCAATTAAAAAAGGGAGTTTTTTTTATGAAGTTCCAATTAATTATAATGGCAGAACCCAAGCAGAAGGAAAAAAAATAAAATACTATCATTTTTTTATTGTTCTATTTAGAGTAGTAATTCAAAAATTTTTAAAAGAATAAAATATGAAAAAAATTGTAATAACAGGAGCGCTTGGCTACATAGGAACGGAACTTTGTAAATTATATTCTGGATTTAGCTGGGATCATGAAATAATCGCAATTGATAATAGGTTTATTTCGAGAAGAGTTAACGAACTACAAAACTGGAAAATTAAATTTATTCAAGCAGATATATTAAACATTGAATCAATTAAAGCTTATATTAACGAAGCCGACATAATTCATCATTTTGCTGGAATCACTGATGTAGCTTATATAAAAAAAGATTCAAACAAAGAGCAAGATGATCTAATTAAAAAAGTAGCCGTTGAGGGTACGCAAAATATTTTAGACTCCATGAATCCTAATGCAAAAATAATATTTCCTTCAACGCATGTTGTTTTTGAAGGTTTAAAAGAAAAGAAAGAGAATATAGATGAAAATGAAACTACAAGTACCTTTTTAGCTTATTCTTCAAGCAAAGTAGAGAATGAAAAACAATTAATAAATTCTGGTAAAAAATATGCAATTTTAAGGCTGGGTTCTGTTTATGGTTATTCAACCGATACAATGAGAATAAATATAATGCCAAATTTATTCTCTAAAATTACATCGCAAAACGGAAAAATTAAGCTTTTCGGTGGAGGTGTTCAGCTCAAAAGTCTAGTTCCATTAATTGATGTTGCAAGATGTTTTAAGTTTATTGAAGAAAAAAATGACTTTAAAGATGGAATTTATAACCTAACTAAAGAAAACCTTTCAGTTAAGGATGTAGCGAATTTGTGTAAAAAAATTAATCCGAAATTAGAAGTGGAACTCACAGATGACGAAATTCCAAACAAAGGATATTCTCTTTCAAATAAAAAATTACTTAAAACAGGTTTTAAATTTGTAAACAATTTAGAAAGTTGTTTGGAGGAAATGATCACAAAATGGTCTTATAAAAAGTTTGATAAAAATTTAGAATATACTTTTAAAGGAAGTAATGAATATATTGATAATAGAGGTAAAATTAGTAATTATGAATTACCAGAGCCAATTAATTTAATTGGTTATATTGAATCCAAAAAAAGAACCATAAGAGCAAACCATTATCACCCAGTTCAAGAGCAAAAATGTTTATTAATCAAAGGTCAATTTATTAGCGTTTATAAGGATCTTGTTAATAAAAATGCCCTTAAAATCACCCACGTAGTTAATGAATCAGACGCCATAGTAACTCAACCAAACGTTGCGCATGCAATGGTTTTTTCTAAAGATTCTATTTTTTTAAACTTAGTTAGAGGGGAACGTGAGCATAAAAACTATGGGATTACTCATACGCTCCCAATGAAATTAGTTGATGAAAAAGAAAGGGATTTACTAATTGATGTATATAAATTTGATTGCCGCTGTTGTGGTTCAACTAAACTTAGAAGAGTTGTATCTTTAGGATATCAACCATTAGCAAATAATTTACTTAATAAAAAAAATGAAAGTTGTGATCTTTACCCTTTAGAAGTTAATTACTGTGAAAATTGTTTTAACTGCCAACTATCAGTGGCTGTAGATCCAAAAAAAATGTTTTCAAACTATCTTTATACTTCGTCAACCTCAAAATCATTTAGGAAACATTTTGAAAACGCAGCTCATAAATATATAAAAGAATTTAAGTTAAATCCAAAAAAATCTTATATAATAGATGTTGGAAGCAATGATGGTGTGGCTCTTAAACCTTTTCAAGATTTAAAATTCAAAAATATCTTAGGAATTGAACCAGCTAAAAACCTAGCTACGTTAGCTAATAAAGCCAAAATTAAAACTTACAATGGTTTTTTAGAAAAAAAAACAATTAATAAAATTAAAAAAAATGCAGATGTTATTTTAGCCTCAAATGTTTTTGCCCATGCTGATGACCTTAAATTAATGGCAGAATGTATGTTAAAACTTGTATCCAAAAAAGGAACTATTATTATTGAAGTACAATATTTGATTAATACTATGAAAGATCTTACTTTTGACAACATATATCATGAGCATTACAATTACTGGTCGCTAACTTCTTTGGTTTATTTCTTTAAAAATTTAAATGCAACCGTTTATAAAGCTGAAAAAATCAAAACTCATGGAGGCTCAATTAGAGTTTATGTCAAAAGTAATAATAAATTTAAGTTGGATAAAAGTGTAAAAACAATATTAAAAGAAGAAGAAAATTTTGGGATAAAAAAATATAATACTTTTGAAAATTTTGGTAAAAAAATCCAAAAACTAAAAAAAAATGTAATTAAAAACATTAAAGAAATTAAAAAAAAACATGGTAAAATTATTGGTTATGGTTCTCCTGCTAAAGCAACCACAGCACTAAATTTCTTTAACATTAGAGAAGAAATTGACTTTATAGTTGAAGATAATAAATTGAAACACGGTAAATTTGTTCCGGGTGTAAATATTCCTATTGTCGCTAAAGAAAAAATTAAAAATAAAGGAATACCAATATTAGTATTGGCATGGAATTTTTTTGATGAAATAAAAAAAAACAATAAAGAAAGTTCAGATAATTTTATTAATATTAAATCTCTAGAAAAAAATAAACTATAAATAACCCTTACAGGTTGTAAATTTTTTTATTGTTTATTTTGTCTTGGTGTAAAAATAAAAATATTTCTATATAAACTAACATTAAGAGATTCATTAAAAATCATGAAATTAACTAAAGAGCAATCGCTAGAGATAAGGGATCAACAATCTCAGCTAAATAATACTAAGAGAGTTACAGCTCCTGAACTTGAAAAAATTCTTTATGAGGCTGTGCCAGCTTTAGACCATGGGTTTGTAAGAGTGATAGATTATATGGGTAATGACACGTCAATTGTCCAATCTGCTAGAGTTTCTTACGGAAAAGGAACAAAACAAGTTTCAACAGATAATGGTCTAATAAAATATTTAATGCGACATTGGCATAGCACTCCATTTGAAATGTGTGAAATTAAATACCATGTTAAACTTCCAATTTTTATTGCACGACAATGGATTAGACACAGAACAGCAAATGTGAACGAGTATTCAGCTCGATATTCTATCTTAGATAAAGAATTTTATTTGCCCACAGCAGATAATTTAGCAGCGCAATCAGCTAGTAATAGACAAGGAAGAGGAGATGTCATTGAAGGAGAACAGGCAAAAGAAGTTTTGGATCTTTTAAAAAAAGATGCTGAAAGAACTTATGACAATTATGAGGTGATGCTTAATGAGAGATTTGATGGATCAATAATTGATAAAAATAAAAAAGGTTTAGCAAGAGAGCTTGCAAGAATGAATTTGACTCTAAACACATATACGCAATGGTATTGGAAAACCGATTTATTAAATTTAATGAACTTTTTAAGATTAAGAGCAGATAGTCATGCACAATATGAAATAAGAGTTTATGCTGATATAATGTTAGGTACTGTAAAAAAATGGGTTCCAATAACTTATGATGCTTTTATGGATTATAGAGTTGGTGGCACAGAAGTTTCTTCAAAAGGAAAAGCAGTTATAGAAAAATTTATTAAAGGTGAAGAAGTTAATATTGATAATTCTGGTCTATCTAAAAGAGAGTGGAATGAATTAATGATTGCTTTTGACCTTAAAGATAAGTTGATTTAATTTTATTAGCAAAATCTAAATAAATTTTAGAAATTTCATGCTCAGGATTAGCTTCAACAATTGGTTTTCCTTCATCTCCACATTTTCCAACTTCAGAATTAATTGGAATTTCTCCTAAAAATTCTTTATTAAATTCTTCTGCTGTTTTTTTTACACCACCTTCTCCAAAAATTTTATATTTTTTTCCATCGTCTCCAGTAAAGTAGCTCATATTGTCTACTAAACCTAAAATTTTAACCCCTAATTTATCAAACATTTTTATTCCTCTTTTAACATCCAATAATGCTACTTCTTGAGGGGTCGATACTATAATTGCTCCGTCCATTTTTATCTCTTGTGAAAAAGTTAATTGTGTATCACCAGTTCCGGGTGGCATATCAACTATTATAAAATCTAAATCTTTCCATGAAACTTTTTGTGTAAAAGTTTTAATTGCACTGGTTACCATTGGTCCACGCCATATCATGGGTGTTTGTTGATCCGCAAGAAAACCAATTGACATACATTGAATATCATATTTGATAATAGGAGTTAAAGTTTGGCCATCACTTTTTGGTTTTTCGTTAATATCAAACATTTTTGGTATTGATGGGCCATAGATGTCAGCATCAAGCAATCCAACTTTACAGCCAATTTTCTTTAAGGCTAAGGAAAGATTTGTTGCAAAAGTAGATTTTCCAACACCACCTTTAGCACTTGAAATTGCTATTGTAAATTTTGTTCCTAATATTGGTTTTTTAACAAAGGTTTTTGGGGCCATCTTTTTTTTCATAGCTTCGCTAATTTCTGCAGTTTTATCTGTCATATTGTCTTCTTATCTTGTTTTTATTTATAAAGACATTATATAGATTGTCGTATGGCAGATGATTTTCAAGGCAGAGGAGGAAGTCCGTGGGGAAAACCTCCAGGAGGAGGAAACGGGTCAGGAAGAGGACCAACCCCACCAGACATTGATGAAATTATTAAAAAAATTCAAGAAACAATAAATAAATTTTTACCAGGAGGAAGTAAATTAGGAGGCAAACCAGCAGTTTTAATTTTAATTATTTTAGGGTTAGTTTGGTTAGCAAGTGGATTGTATAGAGTATTGCCAGATGAACAGGGAGTAGTTTTAAGATTCGGGAAATTTACATCTACAACACAACCTGGCTTAAATTATCATATACCATTTCCAGTTGAAACAGCGCTTACTCCAAAAGTTACAAAAGTTAATAGAATGGATGTTGGCTTCAGATCAGAAAGAGATTCAGGATTTGGTTCTTCAGGAGGGGTGGCAGACGTCGCAGAAGAAAGCTTAATGTTAACTGGGGACGAAAATATAGTTAATATAGATTTTTCAGTTTTTTGGGTAATTAAAGATGCAAGTAAATTTTTATTTCAAATTCAAGACCCACAAGGAACAGTTAAAGCTGCAGCGGAAACTGCCATGAGAGAAGTTGTTGCAAAAAGTAGAATTCAACAAATTTTGACTGAAGGAAGAGCAAAAATTGAGAATGAAACACAAGAGATTATCCAATCAATTTTAGATGAGTACAATAGTGGTATTCAAATTACACAAGTTCAAACTCAAAAAGCTGATCCACCAGATCAAGTAATTGATGCATTTAGAGATGTGCAAGCTGCAAGAGCAGACATGGAAAGATCAAAAAATGAAGCTGAAGCATATGCTAACGATGTAATTCCAAGAGCAAGAGGTGAGGCTGCGAAAATTATGCAAGCAGCAGAAGCCTATAAACAAAAAGTTGTTGCAGCAGCCGAGGGTGAAGCTAGCAGATTTGTTTCTATTTATACCGAGTATGCAAAAGCAAAAGAAGTTACTCAAGAGAGAATGTATTTGGAGACTATGGAAAAAGTTTTAGCTGATATTGATAAAGTAATTATCGAAAAAAATGCAGGTTCAGGTGTAGTGCCTTATCTGCCATTGCCAGAATTAGGTAAAAAGAAAGTGAAGAATTAATGAAAGTACAAAAAATTTTATTACCAATAATTATTGCAATAGCAGCTCTAGCTTTTTTTTCAATATTTGTAGTTAAAGAAGTTAATCAAGCAATTGTATTACAATTTGGTGATCCAAAAAAAATCATACTTGAACCAGGTTTAAATTTTAAAATTCCGTTTATACAAAACGTTGTTTTTTTAGATAAAAGAATTTTAAACCTAGATACACCACCAGAAGAAGTTATTGCGTCTGATCAAAAAAGATTAATTGTTGATGCTTTTGCAAGATTTCAAATTGTAGACCCTTTAAAATTCTATATTTCTGTTGGAAATGAAAGAGTTGCAAGATCGAGATTAGCGACAATTATTAATTCAAGACTTAGAAATGTATTGGGTCAACAAGAATTGCAAACATTACTTTCAAAAGATAGAAGCAAACAAATGGCTTTAATTCAAGAAGGTGTAAATAATGAAGCTGAAAACTTTGGAATTAAGATAGTAGATGTTAGAATTAAAAGAGCGGACCTACCTCAAGCAAACAGTGAAGCTATTTATAGAAGAATGCAAACTGAAAGAGAAAGAGAAGCTAAAGAATTTAGAGCTAGAGGAGCTGAAATGGCAGTAACTATTACTTCAACAGCCGATAAAGATGTTTCAGTGTTATTAGCCAATGCAAATAAAAATGCTGAAATTATGAAAGGCCAAGGCGATGGGGAAAGAAATGCAATTTTTGCAGATGCATTTGGCAGAGATCCAGAATTTTTTGCTTTCTATAGAGCGATGCAGGCTTACGAAACTGCTTTAATAGGTGGGGAAACTTCTGTAATCTTATCTCCTGACAGTGAGTTCTTTAAATTTTTTGGAAACATCAAACCTAAAAAATAAATCCAGTATATGAAGGAGCTGATTATAGCTTTTGGACTTTTTCTTTTTATAGAAGGAATTTTATATGCCTTATTCCCATCAAAAATGAAAAATATGTTGAAAAAAATGGAAATGATTAAAGACGCCCAATTAAGGATTGGTGGGTTATTATTTTCAGTTATTGGGTTTGTTATTATTTGGTATATAAAGAAATAAAGTGAAAAAATTTAAGATTCTATTTATAGCCTTTTTAACAGTAAACTTTTCTTTTTTTGGAAATGCTAGTGAGAGACCGAATTCATTTGCAGATTTAGCTGAAAGACTAATGCCATCCGTTGTTTTTATTTCAACTACATCAACTAAAATTGTTAATAAAATGGATCCATCTTTTCCATTTAAATTTCCTCCAGGATCTCCATTTGAAGACATGTTTAAAGATTTTCAAACGCCGCAAGAAAAAAAAAGTGGAGCACTAGGATCTGGTTTTATAATTGATGACACGGGAACAGTCATTACTAATAATCATGTAATTGATGGAGCGGACACTATAAAGATTAGAGTTAATGGTAAAAAAGAATATAAAGCAAAGCTTTTGGGCAAAGATCCACTTATGGATATTGCAGTTTTAAAAATTGTTTCATCAGAAAGATTTGTTCCTGTAAAATTTGGAGACTCTGATAAAGCAAGAATTGGAGATTGGGTGATTGCTATTGGAAATCCTTTTGGATTAGGAGGAACGGTTACATCGGGAATTATCTCTGCAAGAAATCGAAATATTGGTCTTTCAAGATATGAAGACTTTATTCAAACTGATGCATCAATAAATATTGGAAATTCTGGAGGACCATTATTTAATATGGATGGTGAAGTAATAGGAATTAATAGTGCAATTTTAGGACAATCAGGATCAATAGGAATTGGTTTTTCGATACCGTCAAATAGTGCAAAAAAAGTTGTTAATCAGTTAATAAAATTTGGTGAAACAAAAAGGGGATGGTTGGGAGTTAGAATCCAAGTTGTAACTAAAGAAATTGCTGATGTAGAAAAATTAGATAAACCTAGGGGAGCACTAGTAGCTAGTGTGGCAGACAATAGTCCATCTGCTAAAGGTGGAATTAAAGCTGGAGATATAATACTAGAATTTAATGGTACTGAAATTAAAGAAATGCAAGAGCTACCAAAAATAGTTGCCCAAACTGAAGTTGGTAAAAACGTAGAAGTTAAAGTGTGGAGAAATAAAAAAGAAATTACTAAGAAAGTTAAATTAGGAAGATTAGAAACATCAGAAGACTTTAAGGATGTTAGTAAAAAAACTGAACCAACAGAACAACCAGAAGTCACTGAAATTAAATCTTTAAAAATTACCGCAAGAACATTAACTAAAAAAGAAATTACTGACAGAAAACTTCCAAATCAAACAACAGGGCTAGTAATAACAAATATTCAAGCAGACAGTCCTATTAATTATTTAAATATAAATAATATTATTATTGAAGCGCAAAAGAAAAAAATTAAATCTATTCAAGATTTAGAATCTGTAATCCAAACAGCTTTAAAATCTTCTGAAAAAACAATTCTTATTGTTATTTATAATAATCAAAACCAAAGAAGATATATTGGGATTAAATTAAATTGATAATGGACATTCGGTCCAAGATCATTTTAATTTTTGGCCCAACTGCTTCTGGCAAATCTAATTTTGCAGTTAAATTAGCAAAAAAATTAAATGGTGAAATTATTAATGCTGATAGTATGCAAGTTTATAAACAGCTAAACGTTTTAACTGCTAGGCCTAATAAGAAAGACCAAAAAAAAATTAAACATCATTTATATGGAACTATTGATTTGAATAAAAGTTTTTCCACAGGCAAATGGTTAAAATTTGCTATTAAAAAGATAAAAGAGATAAGAAAAAGAAAAAAAATTCCAATTTTAGTTGGTGGCACAGGTTTATATTTTCAATCTATAATTAATGGACTTGTAAAAATTCCAAATATTCCTCTTAAGATTAGAAAAAAAGTTAGATTAATGCAAAAAAAAGATAGACAAAGAAAATTCTATAAAAAACTTCTAAAATTAGATACTAAAGTTAAAGATAAATTTGATCCTAATGATACACAACGATCAATCAGGGCATTTGAAATTAAATTGTTCACAAAAATTTCTATGTATGATTGGTTAAATAAAACTAAACCAGTGTTTAAAGAAGATGAGTTTTTAAAAATATATATAGATTTTAACAGAGCAGAACTAATTAAAAGAATATTGGTTAGAGCCTCAAAAATGCTTAAAGAAGGAGCCATCAAAGAAGTTAAAACACTTTGTGAGCAAAAAATAAAAAAAGATCATAGTATTAATAAAGTAATAGGTATTGATGAATTGACAAAATATTTGCATAATCAAATTAGCCTGGATGAAGCAAAAGAACAAATATCTATTAGAACAAGACAATACGCCAAAAGGCAGGCCACATGGGCAAGAAGCAGGATGATATCTTGGAATAAAATTAACCCAAATGAAATTTCTAACTGGATAAAAAAATTAAATAATTCTTCACTTAAACTTGACCAATTAATATAAAATCCGATAGATTGCCTAAATGGGTAATTTATATTCGGGAGCAGAAATTGTATTTAAGTCTTTAGAGGACCAAAATGTAGAATATATTTTTGGTTATCCTGGTGGAGCAGTACTTCCAATATATGATGAATTAAAAAATCACCCAACTATAAAACATATTTTAGTTAGACATGAACAAGGTGCCGGTCACGCAGCCGAAGGTTATGCAAGATCAAGTGGCAAACCTGGTGTTGTATTGGTTACATCAGGACCAGGTGCAACAAATGTCGTTACAGCATTAACAGATGCCTATATGGATTCGGTTCCACTAGTTTGTATATCTGGACAAGTACCAACACACTTAATAGGAACAGATGCTTTTCAGGAATGTGACACAACAGGAATTACTAGGCCATGCACCAAACATAATTGGTTAGTTAAAAACATTAATGATCTTCCAAGAATAATGCATGAAGCTTTTGAAGTTGCAACAACAGGAAGACCTGGACCAGTTTTAGTAGATATTCCAAAAGATGTTCAGTTTGAAAAAGCAAAATACTTTAAACCTAAAAAAAAAAAAAAATTAAATGGAAAAGAACAAAACAAATTTAATCAAAAAGATGTAGATCAATTAATCAATTTAATGAGCAAAGCGTCTAAACCAGTTTTTTATACTGGTGGAGGTGTAATTAACTCAGGACCAAAAGCTAGCGAGCTATTAAGAGAATTAGTTTCTTTAACTGGTTTTCCAATTACATCAACACTTCAAGGACTAGGTGCTTATCCTGGCGATGGCGATCAATTTTTAGGAATGTTAGGAATGCATGGAACGTATGAAGCAAATAATGCAATGCATGATTGCGATTTACTAATTAATATTGGCGCAAGGTTTGATGATCGTATCACAGGAAAAATAGATGAATTTTCACCAAAATCAAAAAAAGTTCATATTGATATTGACCCCTCATCTATTAATAAAATTATAAAAGTTGACCTGTCTATTGTAGGTGATGTTGCCGAAGTAATTAAGTCTACTACTAAAACTTTAAAAAAGAAAAATCTAAACTTAAAAAAATCAAATAAAAAAAAGATTTCAAAGTGGTGGCAACAAATTCAAAAATGGAAAAAAAAACAATCTTTGAATTTTATCAATAGTGACACAATAATTAAACCTCAATATGCAGTGCAAAGGTTATATGAATTAACAAAAAATCAAGACACCTACATAACAACTGAAGTTGGACAACATCAGATGTGGGCTGCTCAACATTATAAATTTAATAAACCAAATAGATGGATGACGTCTGGAGGACTTGGCACTATGGGGTATGGATTGCCGGCGGCAGTGGGTGTTCAAGTTGCACACCCTAAAAAATTAGTAATTGATATTGCAGGAGAAGCTTCAGTTTTAATGACTATGCAGGAGATATCAACGGCAGTTCAATATGATTTGCCTATAAAGATATTTATTTTAAATAACCAATATATGGGAATGGTTAGACAATGGCAGGAATTACTTCATGAAAAGAACTACTCAGAAAGTTACTCAGAGGCATTACCAGATTTCGTTAAACTTGCAGAAGCTTATGGATGTGTTGGAATTAGAGCAAAATCGCCAAATGAATTAGATGAAAGAATTAAAGAAATGATTAATGTAAACAAACCAGTAATTTTTGATTGCCAAGTTGATAAAAATGAAAATTGTTTCCCAATGATACCATCAGGAAAACCTCACAATCAAATGTTATTAGGTCCAAAAGACCAAGAAGAGAACAAAATAACAAGTAAAGGGAAAGCGTTAGTTTAAAATGGTCAAATCTAAATCAGCTTACAGCACACCAAGTAAACTAGGGAAATTAGCTACACATATAATTGTAGTTTGGGTAGATAATGAAGCCGGGGTTCTGGCCAGGGTAGTTGGTTTGTTTTCAGGTAGAGGATATAATATTGAGTCTTTAGCGGTTGCTGAAATTGACTCAAAGAAAAATCTTTCAAGAGTAACAATAGTTACAACTGGCACACCACAAGTTATTGATCAAATTAAACTACAATTAAAAAAATTAGTACCCGTTCATAAAGTTGCTGATTTTAATAAAGAAGATAAAAAAGTGATATTTAAAGAAATGACCTTGTTAAAAATTGTAGCAAATTCAATGAAAATTAAAAAAGCTTTAATTGCTTGTAAAAAATATAATCCAGTTATATTAGATAAAACTAATAAATCTATTGTAATTCAGATTACAGCATTAAGAAGAGATATAGATAAAATGATAAAAAATTTAAAACCACTTGGTCTTGTAAGCGCCTCAAGAACTGGAGCGGTAGCAATGACTAGAGGTGCAGAAGTATTTAAGTAATTATTAATATGGAGAAATAAAATGAAAATGTTTTATGAAAAAGATACAAATATAAATCTGATTAAAGAAAAAAAGATTGCAATTTTTGGCTATGGAAGTCAGGGACACGCACATGCTCTCAATCTAAAAGATAGCGGTGTTAAAGAAGTTGTGGTTGCATTAAGAGATGGATCAGCAAGCAAAATAAAAGCAGAGTCAAAAGGATTGAAAGTAATGAATTTATCAGATGCAGCCGCATGGGCAGATGTTGTAATGGTATTAACGCCTGACGAATTGCAGGCAACAATTTATAAAAACCATATTGAACAAAGAGTAAGAGAGGGAACAAGTATAGCGTTTGCACATGGTTTAAATATTCATTACGACTTAATTAAAGCAAGAAAAGATTTAGATGTATTTATGGTTGCACCTAAAGGACCTGGACATCTAGTTAGAAGTGAATATGAAAAAGGTGGAGGAGTTCCTTGTTTGTTTGCTGTTCATCAAAATGGATCTGGAAAAGCTAGAGATCTTGCTATGTCTTATGCTTCAGCGGTTGGTGGAGGTAGATCAGGAATAATTGAAACAACATTTAAAGATGAAGTAGAAACAGATTTATTTGGAGAACAAACTGTTTTGTGTGGAGGTTTAGTTGAACTAATTAAAAATGGTTATGAAACTTTAACCGAAGCAGGGTATGAACCCGAGATGGCATACTTTGAAACTGTACATGAGGTAAAATTAATTGTTGATTTAATTTATGAGGGTGGAATTGCAAATATGAATTATTCTATCTCAAATACAGCTGAGTATGGAGAATATGTTTCAGGTCCAAGAATTATAAAAAAAGAAGAAACAAAAAAAAGAATGAAGGAAGTGCTAACTGATATTCAATCAGGTAAGTTTACAAAAGAGTGGATGAATGAGTGTAAAAATGGCCAAAAAAATTTCTTAAAAACAAGAAAAGATTTAGCTGACCATTCAGTTGAAAAAGTAGGGGCTGAACTCAGGGCAATGATGCCATGGATTAGTAAGAAAAAATTGGTAGATAGTGACAAAAGTTAAATTTTATTAAGAAATTACTACTATAAAAATAAAATTATTTAACCTATCTTTTTATGGTAAAAAAACTTGGAAGAACTAAAACGATCTAATTATAATAGAAAATATACAAAATATTTTGCATTCTCTATTATAGATTGTATTATAGTTTTCTATAATTAATGGCTATGGACGATAAAAATAAAGTTTTTATATTTGATACTACGATGCGGGATGGTGAACAATCGCCAGGTGCATCTATGAGTCTTGAAGAAAAAATTCAAATTTCAAGAGTATTTGATGAAATGGGAATCGACATAATAGAAGCGGGGTTTCCAGTCGCTTCACCAGGAGATTTTGAAGCAGTAACAGCTATAAGTAAAATTTTAAAAAATGCAATACCTGCTGGCTTATCAAGAGCTAACAAAAAAGATATTGACGCATGTCACGAAGCATTGAAAGCTGCACCAAGATTTAGAATTCATACTTTCATTTCAACAAGTCCACTTCATATGAAACATAAGTTAAACAAATCACCAGAACAAGTTTTGGATGCAATAAAAGAAAGTGTTACATACGCAAGAAATCTTACTGATGATGTTGAATGGTCATGCGAAGATGGCACAAGAACTGACATGGACTATATGTGTGAAATAGTTGAACTAGCAATTAATTGTGGAGCTAAAACAATTAATATTCCCGACACAGTTGGATATACAGTTCCTTCAGAATTTACTAAAATTATCACAACACTAAAAAACAAAGTGCCAAATATTGATAAAGCTATTTTATCAGTACATTGTCACAATGATTTAGGTTTAGCAGTTGCAAACTCTTTAGCAGGAGTTTCAGCTGGAGCAAGACAGGTTGAATGTACAATCAATGGAATTGGTGAAAGAGCAGGAAATGCATCTCTTGAAGAAATTGTTATGGCAATAAAAACACGAAATGATTTAATGCCATATGAAACAGGAATTAATACAACTTTATTAAGTAAAGCTTCGAAAGTAGTTTCAAATGCAACTTTTCCAGTTCAATTTAATAAGGCAATAGTTGGAAAAAATGCATTTGCACATGAAGCAGGAATCCATCAAGATGGTATGCTTAAAAATAGAAATACATATGAAATTATGACACCAGAAAGTGTAGGTGTTAAAAAAACTTCTTTGATAATGGGTAAGCACTCTGGAAGACATGCATTTAAAGAAAAGTTAAATGATTTAGGTTATGCCGATGTTACAGATGATGTTATTCAAACTGCATTTGGAAAATTCAAAATTTTAGCTGATAAAAAAAAGCATGTTTATGACGATGATATAGCAGCTTTAGTTGATGATAGTTTGATTCAAGACAAAAATGTTATTAATCTTAAATCGTTAAAAGTTTTTGCTGGCACAGGAGAGCCCCAAAGAGCTGACATGACCCTGGATATTTATGGAGAAATAAAAAAAACATCAGAGATTGGAGATGGACCGGTAGATGCAATATTTAAATGTATAAAAAAATTATACCCACATGATGTTAAGCTTCAGCTGTACCAAGTGCACGCAGTTACAGAGGGAACTGATGCGCAAGCAACTGTAAGTGTCCGAATTGAGGAAAATGGAAAAACAACAGTTGGACAAGCTGCAGATACTGATACATTAGTTGCATCTGCAAATGCATATTTGGCAGCACTCAATAAAATGATAATTAAAAGAAAAAAAATAGCACCAATGGAACAGGAAACTCAAAAAATGAAAGGCATATAATATGACAAAATGGTTTAAAAATTTAACAGATATTTGGAGTCAAGATATGGCGATTGATCTTGGTACAGCCAATACTTTAGTTGTATTAAAAGGGGAAGGTGTAGTTTTAAATGAACCATCAGTTGTTGCGGTTATAGATCAAAAGGGAAAAAAATCTGTTCTTGCAGTGGGTGATGAAGCAAAAACTATGCTTGGTAGAACACCAGGAAATATTCAAGCTATTAGACCATTAAGAGATGGTGTTATTGCAGATTTTATTGTTACAGAAGAAATGATTAAACACTTTATAAAAAAGGTTCATAAAAATAAAACTTTTTCAAACCCTAGAATTTTAATTTGTGTACCAACAGGATCAACACCAGTTGAAAGAAAAGCAATTCAAGACAGTGCGCTAGCCGCAGGAGCAAGAAGAGTTCAATTAATTGAAGAACCCATTGCAGCCGCTATTGGTGCGGGTTTGCCAATTTCAGAAGCCACTGGATCAATGGTTGTTGATATTGGTGGTGGTACAACAGAAATTGCAGTGATGTCATTAGGTGGAGTTGTTTATTCTAGATCTTTAAGAATTGCTGGTGATGCAATGGATCATGCCTTAGCGGACTATATGAGAAAAGAATATAACTTGATGATTGGCGATAGCACTTCAGAAAAAATTAAAAAAGAAATTGGGACAGCAATATCAACAAACAATAATACATACCCAGTTAAAGGAAGAGACTTAAGATCAGGAACTCCTAAAGAAGTTAATATTACAGAAGAAGATACAGCAGAAGCATTAAACAATATTCTAAATCTAATGGTTAATGGCATAAAGGATGCTTTAGAAAATACACCTCCAGAATTGTCAGCAGATTTAGTTGACATGGGTTTAACTTTAACAGGTGGAGGAGCCTTATTAAAAAATATAGATAAAAGATTTTCTAAAGAAACAGGTCTACCCGTTCATATAGCTGAAGATCCTTTAGCGTGCGTTGCAATTGGAACTGGAATAGCGTTAGAACAAGAAGAAATATTTTCTACTATGCTATCTGAGTATTAGAAAAAATGGAATCGAGTAGAGATGATTTTATAATAGCTATTCGTTCGGCATTTTTAAAAAAAGGAAATCAACAACGTTTTTCATTAATTGGTTTAATTATTTTTTCAATTACTATTTTAATATTAGGAAGGTTTAATTTTAAGCCAATTGATTACCTCAAAATTTCTTTAAATGAAATAGCATATCGCTCCACTTTTGTTGTTTCTTTGCCAGAAAATTATTTTAAAAAAATTTATAGAAATATAGATAGTCATTTAAATTTTTACAATGATTATTCAAACATCCAAGAAAAACTAAAACAACTTGAAGGACAAAACAAAATTGATGAATACATAATTATTGAAAACAAAAGGTTAAAAAAAATTATTGATGATTATATTATTACATCAGAAGAAATAATTGCGAAAGTTTTAATTGATAAACAAAGTCCCTTTTTAAAAACAATAATAATAAACAAAGGAAGTAAAAACGATATAAAACGTGGCATGATAGTTTTAGATGGTGACTATTTGGTGGGCAAAATAGTAGAGGTTAATTTTTTAACATCAAGAGTATTGCTACTTTCAGATTTAAACAGCAAAATTCCTGTTACGATAGAGCCAGGAGGACATCAATCAATTCTTTCTGGAACGGGAAAAAACTATGGAATTATTCAGTATTCTAAAAATAAATATATAGGTGAAGAAAAAAATATAATTTATTCATCAGGTTCTGGAGGGCTATTTAAACCTGGAATTCCCATAGGGAAAATGGAAAAAGATCAAATAAAAGCTGATAATATTATCATTTTTTTTTCCGATTTTTCTCAACTAAAATTTGTAAAAGTTTTGTTATTTAAAAAAGATATGAATTAAAAATGAAGATATTTTCAAAAAAACCAATATTAATTACTATTTTGAGAAATGCTCCTATAATATTATTATTTATATCTGTTTTAAATGAATTTGATTTAAATTATTTAGAACTTAAATACTTTTCATTTAACTTCCCTTTTATTTTAATTTTTTATTGGAGTTTAAAAAAAAGTGAAAGTTTGGGGTATGGCTATATATTTTTAGCAGGATTATTTAATGATGTTGTCGTAGGGCTACCTATTGGAATAAGTAGTTTTTCGTATTTATTAATTTCTGGTTTTGCGTCATATTTAAGAAATATAACTTTGAGCCCAAATCTTATAAAAGATTGGATATTTTTTTTATTTACAATTTTAGTAGTTAACTCAACTGTATTTTTGTCATTAACTTTATTATTTTTATATTCGTTAGATTATTATGATTTGGTTATAAATATATTTTTTACCTTTTTATTTTATATTATATTTGCAAATATATTTAAATTTTATCAAGAAGTGGTTTTTGGAAAAACAAATGATTAATGAGGACTCAGGAATAAAAAAATTAAATAAAATAAATAGAAGAATGTTCATCATTGCTGTGGCTAAGACGGTTGTTTTTACTGGTATAATAACAAAACTTTTTTCATTGCAAATTAGTGAAAATAAAAAATATTTAACTCTTTCAGATAAAAATCGCTTAAGAGAATGGAGACTACCACCTGTAAGAGGTGAGTTTTTAGATTATTTTGGCAATACTATTGCGGGTAATTTAAAAGTTTATCAATTACATGTAGTTCCTGAACAGGTTGAAAATTTTAAATATTTAATGTTGAGACTTAAACAAATTTTAAAAATCTCAGACCGAGAATTTGCGAAAATAATTAAAAAGAAAAATTCTCAAAAATC